>Ga0247841_10006656_pt1 | contig 17688 bp, 21 predicted proteins | sample LaCruzMarch2015__2_FD_192410 | JGI IMG/M metagenome (GOLD analysis project Ga0247841, IMG submission 192410) | Freshwater microbial communities from meromictic Lake La Cruz, Castile-La Mancha, Spain - LaCruzMarch2015_18m | ecosystem: Environmental > Aquatic > Freshwater > Lake | place: Spain... | reverse complement strand
GCGGTACGTGCCTTTGGAAGACACTTCCGCAGATCTGGAGCCTTCTATACGGGAATCGGAAGAACTCTGCGAATTTCTGAGGACGTTTGTGAAGCACGTGTACCTTTTCAATAGCCCGGGAACAAGATTCCTCAGTACCTTTTGCCCATCGTGCAACGAGCTTCTCTTCAGGCGAGAATTCTATGGACCCATGGGAGCAAAACTGAAAGTGAACGCCATTGCACCCGAGCCCCACCATTGCCCATCGTGTCAGACCGGCATCAGTGTTCGGGGAGCAATTGCCCCTTACTCTTTTCAGGAGGAGATGTTCGAGGGTGGTTATCCATTCACAAGAGCACTGGAAATTCTCGAATCCATCTTAATAGCAATTGGTGTGACTCGCAAGAGCGACGTTGTGCACGCGTGGGATCAGGTGCTCGGCTGTAATACGTTTCCGCAACTCCATAGGGACATCCAAGTCCCTAAAAGCTTTCTGGACCTCGTAGCCGATCTGGGGAATATTGTGGGTAGGAACAAAGAAGCGGAAAGGCTTGTAACCTATCTGAGGGAAAAACTTGAGTTTGTAGGCCGTCAGGTTCAAAAGATAACAAAGCGTCCGCGGGTGTACTATGCGATGGGGAAGCCCTGGTTTTGCATAAATGGGGACCGTATGGAAAATCACCTCGTTGCATTCGCTGGCGGCGAGAGCATTAACCGAATGGTTCAGGGCAAGGGGAGACCGGGCACTGAAATTAGCTCGGAAGTGCTCAACCGTCTAGACCCCGAAATTATATTCATCTCTTCCATGTTCGGAAGTCCTCTTGACGACTTTTATTCGGAGTGCCAAAAAGCCGGAATCGACGTGGACGCCACCCGGAACTGCCGTGTCCATCAGCACCCAATCCCGGTGTCGGACTTCGGGAGTCCCCGCTGGATTCTCGGTTTCATGCATATTGCCAACGTCCTTCATCCGGAGCTGTTCCGATTTGACATAGAGGAGGAAGCGAAAGCCTTTTATAAGGATTTCTACCATGTGGAATTCAAGCCCCGGGAGCTGAATCTCTCTTTTGCAAAACCTCTTCGTACCTGGGCGCTGACATAGGATGCGTGTCTGAGCATTTTGCCGGGAGACGGTCTCCTGCTCAGTGGTGTGAATTCCCACGAAGCTGGCATCAAAAAGACCGAACGGAAGATTCTCCGCCAGGTGCGGAATGCCGTCAAGAAGGGCACTAATCCATGTCACGAGAAACATGGAACCTTGCGTGCCGTCCAATCTTTATGGCGTGTTTCGCTGCGGTGGTTCTATAGTGATTGTCAAAAGTCTTACCTGAATGCAGTAGCACTGCCGGACGAGCCGGTCCCGCTTTAGCGGGACACCCATGAGTCAATCCGTGATTATTTTCGAGAGCTGCTATATTCACTCAATGGGGTGAGCAACCTGTCCATAAACCTTAGCCTTACCGGCGGTCGCTCCGGTCATCCGAACTTGCGTTTGAACAGAAGCGGGTATATTTTGGACGTCAAAGGGGCACCTCGAACCGCTCCGAATAGCCAGTCAAAATTGAGGCACATGACACTAACTGAACGGTGACAATTACACTTGAGTGTCATGCGAGGGAAAGAATGGCAGCGATGTCCGCGGCGGGCGCCCCGACACGTGACGGGTTACTTCAGCTGGCTTCGCTCTGTCATGGAGGACCGGAGCGTCCTCTGAAAAGGTTTTGCAGGGGAACGCCACTGGAAGAGGATAGGGCCATTTGATTAGTCTGAACGTGCGCAAACGTCTTATAGGCTCTGAAGGCCCCTTTGAATTGCGTGTGGGATTCACCGTTCCTAACGGACGATTAGCGGTTTTGTACGGAGTGTCGGGAGCCGGCAAAACGACCCTGCTACGCATGTTGGCAGGGCTGGAGCATCCCGATGACGGATGCATTGAAGTAGACGGGAAGACCTGGTTCGACCAGAAACGAGGGGTGTGTCTGCCCCCTCAAAAACGAAGCGTAGGCTTCGTCTTCCAGAATTATGCACTGTTTCCTTCGATGACGGTGAGGCGCAATCTGGAATTTGCAGCCGGCCGCCGAAAAGATCCTCGCGTGGATATGCTCTTGGCAATGGTGGGGCTGCAAGAGTTGCAGCACAGATACCCGGAGAACCTGTCCGGAGGGCAGCAGCAAAGGGTTGCCCTGGCAAGGGCTTTGATCAGACAGCCTAAGATCCTTCTTCTTGATGAGCCGCTTTCCGCCTTGGATGAAGCGATGAGGGAGAAGCTTCAGGAGGAAATCGTGCGCCTGCATCGCGAATTGAAGCTTACCACTATTCTTGTTTCGCATGACCGGTCTGAAATACTCCGGCTTGCGGACAGCGTCATCATGCTTGACAAAGGCCGCGTGGCTTTGGACGGGCTCCCCTCTCAGGCGTTCCGGTCCAATCGAACTGAAAGTGCCGGTCTGTTGAATGCCAGGCTTGTTGATATATCCTTTGAGAATGGCTCTGTTGCAATACTCGCGACCATGGATGGAGATTCGCGGACTGTTGAAATCCAACTGGACGCTGGACAGCTCCAACAAATTATCGAAAGAAGAACACTATGAGGGGGTTAGATAACTGAAACTCTTCTCAATAGGAGAAGAATCAAAAGGGAAACGGACCCCAGTACAGCTGCAAGAAAACCGGCGCGTTCGAACTCTCCCGTGAAAACGGAATTGTAGATTTCCAGAGACAGGGTGTTTGTCCTCCCCACGATGTTTCCCCCCAGCATGAGGGTCAACCCAACTTCGCCCAGTGATCTTCCGAAGGCGAGAGACAGTCCTCCGGCAATGCTTTTCTTGATGCTCGGGATTACCACAAATAGAAATGTTGTCGCTTCCGACTTGCCTAATGTGTAGGAAGCTTCAATGAGACTTTTGGCGGTACTCTGAACCGCGGCCTGGACAGGCTTTACAATGAGGGGGAGGCCGGCTATGAAAGCAGCGATAACGACTCCCCAAAAATTGAAGATTATCTCCAGGCCACATACGCCCGTGACAAAACGTCCGATCAACCCCGTTTTGCCCAGTAAGAGAAGCAGCAGGAAACCGAGGGCTACAGGAGGAAAAACCAGCGGCAACGTGACCAGCGTATCCACCACGCTCCGCATGGGGCTGCTTTTCTTGCCGAGGTAATAGCCCAGTAGGAGGCCGAAAAGCACATGCAAGGCTAGCGAAATGACCGCCACCTTGGCGGTAAATACTATTGGAAAAGCGATATTCATCAGCACATCGGAACTTGCCGGGGCATCTAAAGCCATTTTCACTCCTTCCGACCAACGTCAGGAGCAATCTCCAAAAGCTGGGAGCCGTTTCCCCACAATGTGGCCTCAACGGTGTCGGAACTGAAGGCTAATGACCGATCTTGCGGAACCGTTCCGCTACAGTCCGGCCTTCTTTAGAATTTCTTTCACCTTGGGATCCCCTTTCAGAAAACCTTGAAACTTCTTCACCTCGGTGTTTTCCTCATACCCCTTGATCACCCCGAGCACGAGTTTTATGGGAGTGTACGTGGTCCGGTCCGGGATCAGATAGCCGCCTATTTTGTCTTTGATGTAGAGCGCATCCGTAACGTTGATGAATCCCGCCTCCACATCACCGCTTATGAGGTACGCGGAAACCTGAGGCACTGTTGAGACCACGAGCAGCTTGTTTTGGATTTTGTCGAGCAGTTTCGTATTCCGAAGGAACTCTTTCCCGGCCTTTCCGTATATGGCGTGTTTCTCGTCCGGTATGGCTACTTTCTCGATTTCCGGCTTCAGAAGGTCCTCCGGCCGTTGAAGATTGGACTTCTTGCCGTAGGCGATAACCAGCACCCCTTCCCCAATTGGTTGGAAGGACGAGAATTTCAGACCCGATGACGTCTTGAGAAAAGCCTCTTCGCCGACAATGAATGCTATGTTTCCACTAGCCTCGGCCTGCATCATGATTTGGCCCATGTTTCCATAGATTTGATCTATTTTGCCGCCGCCCGACGTTTCATAGGCTTGAATTATCTCGCTCAACGGACGCTTGTACCCGGCGCCCGCGGCCAACGTCAGCGTTTCCGCCAATGCCGTGGACTGGCACAAAAATATTGCAATAGCGATTAGGAAGAAACGAATCATTTTTGCCTCTCTGACGAAATTAGGATCTTCTGCTATACATAGGTTCCGCTCGATATTCCTTACAGACCCTGACGTGAAATCCATGCTGCCGCGTCAAGTTGCGCGGGGACAGAAGCGCGTCAGATTCAGGAAATGAGCGGGGGCTGCTATCGTAACTCCGTAAAAGACGGTCGGTTTGTTCATCAGAAGCTCCCGGATAGAATCGTTGGTAAGCGTGGTTCCTGTCACCAGGGCAACATCGCACCACGCAATGTTGCCAACTGTCTCGTCCGGTCCTCCAATGGCAACCCCGAACTTCGTGTGCCCCACATTGTCGGGATCCATGTCCGTGACCCTCAGCTCGAACGCTTGCGCCAGCGCTTCAACCATCCTCGGTTGGAGACCGACCAATGCCACTCTGGGGCGACCGAAATTTTCTTTCATGTAGCTTACCAGCTCTTTGGCGCACTGCGGTGGCTGATCGTCCTTGCAGTGAACCGTATTCCCGACGACACCAAGGCTCCGGGTGACCGCATTCAGGGTCGCCAGGAAGATGGCCCTCCGGTAGTTATTTTCGAGTTTCATGGCACTGACTTCAGCGAGCGTGCCGGCAAAATCCCCGTACATATCCGTAAACGCCTGACCTCGGCTTCCTTTGAAGTCGGCCTCCATCATCCGCTCTTTGCCCTTGATGATGGGGTAGTCTTTATCTTCGGGATTCCCGATGGCTTCCTCGGGCTTAAGGGCCTTTACCTTCACGTTGATCGGTTCGTTCCCGAATCCGTTGTCCTCCATTATTGCGGACAATCTACACTTTAGCTGTTCGAATAGATCCATACCGATCCCCTGTGTTTTGGAATATTTAGTCGCTGTCATCGTTGTCGCCCGACTCTTGAGGGCCGCCTGCGCGCCCCTAGGTCTAAAATTCGGTTGTTACAATGACTTGCGCCCCAAGAATTGAGTCTATTGTTCTGTCGGGATTGGTTCCCCACCTGTTGGCCGCAGTCGGAACATCCCAGCTTGCCACGCTTCTGTCGATGCAAGCATGATTGAACCATTTCCCCGGACGCCAGAAAGCGCCTATGACAGTGAGTTGCAGCCTCTCAAGGAGCGACCAGACGACCCCGGCTGTGACCTCCCACCCGAGTCCGTTGTCTGGAATGGTAGGCGCATTGGGATTGTCCTTGTAATTGACGTACGGGGTCCACGTGACCTGGTCCACCCCTGTGCCGCCGGCATTGACGGCCCTCGCCACGCTGGCCTTTTGGGCCGGTCGAATGTATCCCCACCCATGGCCATGGGAACTGCGTTCCGCCCACAAGAACGAGCCAAAAACATTGAGGTTCGCTGCAATTGCGTAATCCACCCGGGCCGCAACTACCCAGGCTTCATTGATGTAGCCCTGCCTGTCTAAGTCGAAAGCGTTGACACCGGATCCGTAGGCATACCCCAGGAGGTAGGTATATGGCTGAAAGACTCCGAAAGCGGAACAGGGCGGTTGCTGGATATATGGTTGCCTGTCAATCAGCGCGCCGTGCCGACGGTCTGCACCGGGCATGAATGCATAGAAGACTGACAGCTTGGCCGGCCCTGTCACAGCGCCTGTTTCCAGCATGCAGCGCCACGACTCATCGTAAAGCGGAGCCTTGCCTATCAAATGGATCGATTGATTCCAAAACGCGGCCTCGGTGTTCAGAAAGAGCCGCCCGTTGAAGTATTTCAGATAAACGGTCCCGTGCTGAATAACGTTATCATAAGGCACGAAGGCCGCGCGTGAGGCTTGAATATTCTGGGATTCCGGCCCCGCGTGCCATCGAAATAGCATGTATTGTGAGCCCATATCCAGCGGACCCGTCCTGTAGGTCACAAAGGCTTTGGTGGACTGCTGTCTGACGCCACTCTTGTCCAGCAGGTTGTAGTACGGGCTAGTGGTCATCCCGAGCCGTTGATTGGCGCATTCCTGCCAAAACGGCTGAAATACGACTCCAGTTCTGATAGGGCCATAGTAGGTCACCAAGAGGATACCCTCTCCCGTTGCATTGTGTGCCCCGTCGTACTGGAGGCCGGTGCCGAACTCCTCCGGACGTTTACCGATGACGAGCGTGCCCCATGGTGTCTCGCTTGTGATCCACCAAAGGGTCCATTGACCATCAGAGGTTGCCACCTCGCGACCCGGTCGGGTGTTTGTGAAATAGTCGGACGCGTTGGGATCGCCATAGTCACCGAGTCTGTAATTACCCCGAAACCTGATCGCCCGATTTATCCTGATGTCCGGAAAAATCTCCAGCACAGGATACTGTTGTGATGAGTCGGTTCCGGACACGAGATCTTTGGCTCGTTTACCAACCCATCCGTTCAGCGAAGCGAAATCCCCGGGCTTCAGCCCCAAGGGGCCCGCTGAGCCTGCGCTGTTGTCAACGTTGGCTTTTCCGAAAAAGCCGTTTGAACCGGACTGAGAGTAGTATTCGTATGTGGACGTGAAGTTTGCATCCATCCTGAACTCCCAGGCGCTTGCAAACTCACAGGATGCCCCGATGGACATCCCAACGAAAAGAAAAAGAAACGCGCGTGATAAGTGACGACTCATTGAACCGATCCTCCAAACCAATCTGAAACTGCGGCGAGCCCGATAGGGGGGCTCAACCGTTGAAATTGCCCCCCTTCACAAAGAATCCGACCTGTTATGCGGACTCGATCCGCATTGGCTGCCAGTTTCCGCTGTCACAACTCCCTGCGAACCTCCACGCGGGAGTTCGGCGCGTGATGATTAAACGGTTGACATTCAGGTAGTGATTAGTCACAATCTGACTAACCGGACGCTGAACATGAGCCCGTGGCGCACCCCAGACGTTGTCACGACTCGAGTACGCTCATGCGCATCTTTCAAGCACACGTGTCCGGGAAATCATGGCTTCGCGATTCGGCTCCCCTGGCAAAGGGGGGCGCACCTGTACTGCCGATCTAATCCTACGTATAGGTATGTGGTTATGTCTTTGAAGACATAACCCTAGGGGGGAAATCGGGTCTTGTCAAGGCTTTTTTTCTACAGAATCCACGATTTTTTGTCATGGTACGAGTGTGGGGTTCCGAGGTACCAGGTGAAGCAACCCATGGCAGTCTTGGAACCTAAGAATTAGGCCTGAGAAGACGTCCGCAAGAAAACGTGTGTTCTCCCCTTGATTCGGGCTGTCTTCTGAGCGAGATGTTCCACCGGGCTCGTCCGAGCCCCCTGGGAGCACCAAATCCTCCTTCTGAACAAGCTCGGGTTAGCCCGATTTTCAAAGAATCACCGTTTTCCTTCGCGCTTCGAGGAGCATCTCGTTCGGCGAATGCCGTCCACCCAGTCGAACCACACGGCTCCGGGCATCCTTGAGCACTCGTCTCGGAACATTAATCAGCCGGAAGCGGATCGCCTTCATGTGACGATTGGCCCGCTCTCCCCCCCAGCCCCCATAGGCGTTAACTTTGAATGGAACTCACGTCCCGAAGGGACGCCCAAGAGTAGTCCCGCGCAGAACGCGGGATTCAAACAACCAAATATCGGGCGTACCTACGGCACGCGCATGTTTTCTTGGGCTCCCTGACTCGGCAATAGAATTACCGGGCTACTATCGTACGTCCCCACGGGACGAAGATCCGAGATCTTATGTTAACGCCTATGCCCCCAACACCAGCCGCTTCATGCCCACGTTGAGGTTAAAGGCAAGGAGCATGATCTGCCACCAGGCAGTCGGTATCGGAATGTAGATACACCTTCTCTACACCTTCGGAAACCAATGCCAACGCCCGTTGCAGGGGACGAAGCCAATCAAAATTCGCAGAAAGGTTGCCGTCCCGAAATTCGCTCAATGCCACAGGCCCCTGTTCAGCCCCAATAGGTGTTCAATGGCTGATAGGTCTTGTGTTTCCGTTAAGGAAGTAGTCCCGGTGAATGGAGAGGGCCGCATGCTGAGAATCGATGCGACCAGCCTGCGAGGAGCCGAATGCAGCCAGGTTATGAAAACGGTCGAGGAGTCAATTTGAAAAGCGAAAATCAGCAAGGAAGGGGTTGTCTCTGAATTGGAGTGACACTGTGGACCAACTTTGTGATACTTATCGTCCCGGGGCTTTGGCGGGCCCCCGCAGGTCCTTGTTCCGTGTGCTGGAGGTGCTGCAATTTGCTTCATTGTCGTGGCCTCGTGCGCGGAAGGTAGTAAGTGAGAGCGTATTCGGTGCGAAAGCGGGGTCTTGCACCCGTTGAGAGATGGTGGTATTCCCCACATCTTCGGATGGAACAGGGCCCGAAGCCCGTAAGTGAAAGAGAGGTCTGATCGTGGGAACCAACTCAGTATCTTTGGACAACATAATCGCTGGCTTGAAAGCGCGGCCGGAGATAGCGAAGGCCGGTATGATTTTGTGCCACAACGGGATCGTAAGGGGGTGCGATCGATCCGGTGCGAGACTCGTCCATGCCCTGAAGGTCGTTGTGGATCGCTTGGCGATAGACCGTATAAGATCATGGGGGGAATCCCGGCCGGGGATTGTGGCTGTGGTGATCGAGGCGCTTGAGGGCGAGTTCCATGTTGGAGACGATCTGCTGTTCGTCGTTGTGGCAGGGGATGTTCGTGAAAACGTGTTTGCAGTCACGCGGGAAATCGTTGAAAGGATCAAATCCGAAGGCGTGCAAAAGACAGAGTTTTACGAGGATGGACCGATTGATGGGGGCACCCGTTAAAATGCCCTTTATCGTGGGAAAAACTTTACGGTTCTGTGATCGTTCACCGTAACCTCCGGTTGAAACCGAGCGCTACTATCCGGCATCGCTCCGGGAGGCACACTCGTGCAAGGCCCAATGGGGCGGCTGAGATTAGCGTGGCACCTAGGAGCCGGATGTGCAATAGACTTCCTCGCGACGCGTCTCAGTGTCTCCGGGCGGTCGCCTCGTAGATTGTCTCCTGCATCGGCTGCCGTCCATGCTCGCTCAATATGCAGTTCGCTGGGTCGGTCCAAGCATCTCAAAGAGTCTGTCGATGAGTCTCTCCAGTCCTTCGACATCGGCCAGTGCGCTGATGGAGCCAAGGATGCCAAGTCCTTCGGTTTCCTGATGAAGCAAGTCCTCTTCTTCATCAGCTATCATAATAGTCGAGGTTGTCCACGAAACCTTGAGCAACTCAGCCAGGAACTGGACGCCCCCCATAGGGCCCACAGTCTTTTCGACGATGGCCAGATCGGGCGGATTCCGCCGGCATTCGTCGAGAGCTTCATGGGGATTGTTTATTACTTTCGTGGCGAAACCTCGTTTGTCAAGGCTCTTCACCAACCTTGAGACCTCAGGAGCAGCAGCCACAACGACAATCGCTATCAGAGGGATTTCTCGCAAGCTTTCCTCCTTTTTGATCTACGACTGAGGGGATTGCCTCCGCATACATGCGTCACCTTACAATGATTCTAGAACTCGAAAACATCCCCCGCTCTTGCTGCGCAAAACCGGCTGCCAAAGTGGGATTCCAGAACACTTTTCGCTCTCGCGCCTGTACAGTGTGCTGGGGCAAGAAGTCGCACACCGACCTGTTCGAAAGCCTCGACTACCGAGTTTATCTCGGACTCAGGGGACTTGCCCAGGTGTGTTCCTCCAATACACGCGAACACGCGGTCTATTGCCAGCTTATTGCGTACATGTTCCAAAATGTTTCTGACCCCCGCATGGGCGCATCCAAAGAGCAAGACAGGACCCGAAGCAGTATTCGTCACCAGTGAACAATCGTCCTCCAGGGGATCTGGGATCCTGGAATTGCCTTCCACAGTAACGAGCCGTATGTCCGGGGTGATCTCATGAACTCTTGGCACAGAGCCGGTGAACCAGAACCCCGGTAGGATCTCCTTTGGACTGGCGACGAAGTCGAAGACAGCCCCGAACTCTTCCAATGCATTCCGTGAGTACGGAACACCTATACGGCGATAAATTTTTCCGTTGTCAGGTAATTTGAGATGCTGGGAAAAGACCGCCGGGTGGGCAACAATCCGAACCCCAGGATTCGATTTTACGGCATGGAGGAGTCCGCCTGTATGATCATTATGACCATGACTCAATACGATTGCAGAGAGCGATGATAGCCCAATTCCAAGTAATTGAGCGTTATGAACCAGAGCGGGCCCTTGTCCTGTGTCAAAAAGTATCCTAACCGGCCCGCGTTCTACCAGCGCAGCGAAGCCGTGTTCGGGAATCAAGTTGAGACCCGGCCGCACCTCGTTATCCACGAGAATCGTGATCCGCGTTGGTCGTTGGTTCCCTTTTTTACAGGCTGAGTCGACCGATTTTGTTTCTAGAGCGAACATGATGATTCCGTTGACCGGAACTCCAATTTACGAAAGGATGTCTATGAGGAGTTCCCGTAGTCGCGTGTCTCACTTCGCCTTTGACAGAGCACTACGAAGAGTGTTCACAGCCAGGTGGGCGCAGTGGGTGTGCTCGACCGGTAGACCACCCAGATATTCCATCAAATTTTCAGCAGTTATTCGCATGGCTTCTTCAATCTTGAGTCCCTTGGCCATGCACGTGACCGCACTGGAACAGGCGATGGTCGGGCCGCATCCGTCCGTAATGAAACTGATGCGCGCGATCGTCCCGTCATCAAAACCGACATAAACACCTATGGTGTCCCCGCAAATCCCGCTCAAGGCATTGAAGCAATCGGCATTTTCCAGCGCGCCGATATTTCTAGGGTTTAGAAAATGATCTATTACTTTCGCTGAATAGATTTTTCGGGCCTCTGCGAGAATCATTCCTTCAATGTCCTCAAAGACTTCATTTTCCCTGCTCATGCAGTTTACCTCGGTGAGATGTATTGAGGGCTTGACCGAACACCACGAGCGTTCCTGTCACCCCAATGTGCGAAATGGTGCAATATGCCGCCTTTTTATGCGGCAGGGAGGCCTCACTCTGAGATCCAACCCGCTCAGGAAGACCCACAGCAACTACCCGGAACGCACCCCTCCTTCGAAGGATTGCTCCCGCAGCATGTGGAACCTTTAGCATGGCCGGAGGGATCGTTACTGATCGAAATGGCCGAAGCGGACATCAGTCGCTCCAACCCGGATCCGCCGCAAGCGTCGCAGACCAAGGGATCGGAGTTTCTCCCTATACCGACAAGGAGTTCACTAACACGCCCGCATTCCGTACAACGGTATTCGTAGATGGGCATCAGTCAGCCTTTCTTGGGTTTTTTCTTCCCGGTGAGCGTAAGAGACTTTCGAGGTGGGCGGCCTTCTCAAAGTTTTCGACCCGGATTTCGATAGAGGTCACACCTCTGACAGCCTCAACGGTTTTCTTGATAGAATCGGCCAACGCGTAAGCCATGGGGCAGACAGGGGATGAGGGCCGGAACACCAGGCTCACAAAACCCTCCGGTGTTGCTTCAATATTGTGAATGAGATCCATGCGCATGATACTCAGACCCGTCTCCGGGTCGATCACTTCCGCCAGCGCCTGTCTCACTTCACTCTCAATGTTTTCCATTTCCGCGGTTCCGCTCCTCATGAAGATAGGCTCGGTTCCAGTCTCTTCCAAATATCGCGGATGGCGATACTTGCCGGAGAGTTCCCGTTCTCGAGGACACAGTGCCGCTGTACCATGGCCCGAATCACCTCGGGATCGTACGGTATCTTCCCGACAACCAGCGCTCCTGCTTTAACGGAGAATTTCTCTATCTGTTCAGTCACATCAAGGTTTATGTCAAATTTGTTTATGACGACGGCAACGGGAATTCCGAATCCTTGGGAGAGCTGCATGGCCCGCTTCATGTCATGGAGTCCGGAGAGGGTAGGCTCGGTGACGATAAGAACTCGGTCCGCTCCGGTAATTGATGAAATGACCGGACAGCCCACCCCTGGAGCGCCATCTACAAGAATCAACGATTTGCTGAGTTCCCGGGCCACCACTTTGGCCTGATTTCTGACGAGCGCGACCAGTTTGCCGGAATTCTCCTCACCCGGGTGCAGCGCGGCGTGCACCATAGGCCCAAACCGGGTTTCCGAAACGAACCATTGACCGTTCGTGGTCTCTTCAAGGGAGACGGCCCGTTCAGGGCATACATGAAAACAGACTCCGCAACCCTCACAAGAGAGCCGGCTGACCACGAACTCCGCGGAGATCGCCCCAAAGCGGCATGATTCCTTACAAATCCCGCATTTAGAACATCTTTCAGCATCAATCTTCGCCTTGGCCCCGCCCCGAAAGTCTTCCTTGTGGAGTGTCTTTGGGTGCGCCAGTATATGCAGGTCCGCGGCATCTACGTCGCAATCGGCCAGCACCTTGTCTCGGGCAAGGAACGCGAAACATGCCGTCAATGAGGTCTTTCCGGTACCGCCCTTGCCGCTGATTATGACGAGTTCCTTCATGGTATCGCTCCCTTCGGGGGCGAGCCGGCGCCGTTGATGAGGCCACTAATCCTTTCGAAGAGTTGAAGGAACAGCTTGATGTATTCCGGCGCCGAAGTCACAAGTAGATCGCCCTTCGCGTACCCCTCTGCGATTCGGCGACTGTGCGGTATCTCTGCAAGCAAAGGTATGCCCTGCCGGGCGCAAAACCTCTGCACCTCCGTGTCTCCCACGTCTGAACGGTTTAGAATAACGCCGAGAGGGATTGCAAGATGAGAGATTGCGTCCACTGCAATGCTCAGATCGTGCAGTCCGAAAGGAGTGGGTTCAGTGACCAGGATGATGAAGTCCGATCCATTGACCGCGTTGATTACCGGACAGGACGCGCCGGGAGGCGCATCGAGAATCGCAGTCTTGTGAGGGTTGATTTTCTCTTTGACTGCTCGTATGAGCGGGGGAGACATGGCCTCCCCAACCCTGAGACGTCCGTGAACGAACTCCACCGGTCCGGCGAGCCCTGTTTCCAGGACCCCAAGCTCCCTGGCGCCCTCATGGATCGCTCCTTCCGGACAGAAAAGAGCACACCCGCCGCAACCGTGACACATCTCGGGGAACGTGAGGACCTGATCCCCGATCACGACTATGGCGCTGAACCGGCACACATCTCCGCACTTCCCGCAGAGAGTGCATTTGTCCATGTCCACAATCGGCACCGGAACGGTTACGGATTCATGCGTTTGCAGAACCGGCTTCATGAGGATGTGGCAATTGGGCTCTTCCACGTCACAGTCCAGCAGCTGAGCTTTCGACTCAAGCACCGCAGCAAGGCTGGTCGCCACGGTGGTCTTGCCTGTCCCGCCTTTTCCACTGGCTACGCTTATCTTCATAGGTTTACTCGCACTGCCAGGCATCATTTCCGTCTGTCGCCGTAAGATGATGCAATCTGAACGGATTTCTTTTCGGGATCCCCTTTATTGTCAATCACCTCTGCCGGACTGCCCAAAAAATAGAGCCTTAGCGCCTCCTGAAGCGTCCCGGCTGCCAACGTTGCGCAATGCCGATCCTCCTCAGGCAATGCCCCCGCTTCTTTCTCGATAGCGAGATAGTCTATGTCGGCTATTTCCTCGGGTGTCTTGTTGATAGCCAGTTTAGCCGCAGCGGCCCCGCAGGCGCTGCTCATCCGGCAGCCATCCGTCCAGTACTTGGCCTCAACGACTCGTTCGTCGGCGAACCTGAGCGAAATCTTCATTGCGTCTCCGCAGCTTCCCTTAAGAAATGCGCTGGCATCGGGAGAGTCGATGGTTCCTCGGTCGGGATCAAATTTCGACTGGAGCCAGATCCAGGCCCCAATGACCAGAAAAATCACGACACCCCCAGTCAGAGCCGACCCCCAGGGAACCTCATACAGGAATTGTAAACCGGCCATGATCCATCCATATTCAATGCTCCAGCTCCCACCGGCCCCCCGGGGGGGCGACTGAAAAGAACCTTGCACGACCAGGAGTTTCTTCAGTCTTTGTCAACGGGCCTGGGGGGACGTCGGGTGCGGGAGCAACGTTAATGTCGCCCAGTCCTGCGTAACTACAGTTTGGCTACCAATGACCTTCGACATCGGGCTGATCGGCAAACGTCACTTCACTGCCTTTCAGGCGTGCCAGCGCTTCTTTCACCGTTCCCGATTGCTCGGTGACAACCTTTATACCCGCAGCCTTGAGCGTAGTGAAGGCGTTTGGTCCGCAATGGCCGCTAATCAGCAGCTCCACCTTCCTGTCGGCAAGCATCTTGGCTGTCTGGATTCCCGCTCCTCCCCTGGCATTGACGTTCTGCGAGTTATCGATTGCCTCGACGATGGAGTCGTCCTGGTCTACTATCAGTATGTACTGTGCTCGACCGAAACGAGGATCCACTTGGGAATCGATCTCTTTCCCTGTTGCTGATATGGCTATTCTCATGACAACCTCCGAGTGAAGCCCTTCAAAATTGGCCTCCTCCGCATACCTGGTTTTCCTGCATCAACTCCAGCCGGCCCTCAAGCAGATGATCGATAACGGCCCCGACAGTCTCGCCTTCCGGACCGAAATAGACATCGATGCCGACCTGACGGAATCCCATGAGCGGTCGCATGCCGATTCCTCCAACTATCAGGGCATCTGCTCGATTCTGGTGGAGTAAAGAAACCGGGGCCTGGCATCCGCCCTGCTGGTGCGGCGGATTTTGCACCACGGAAATGTCTCGGATTTGTCCGTTCTCGACTCGTACCAGCGTGAATGAGTCACAGTGCCCGAAGTGGCCCGAACGCATGGCCTCCAATCCTCCGGGATGCATTGATGGAACAGCGACGGTTTTAGACAGCATGTAACGTGATCTCCTCTCCGTTTCAATCTGACTGTTATTGTCAACCGCAGTAGACTGCGGCTCGCTTCCGCCATTAAGGACTCGGTCGGTCCTCGCTGCTAATTCGCGGAAGATGTCGGAAACCTTGGAATCATTATCCAGAGTGGCTATCGGAATCCCCGCATCTCCGGCAAGGACGACATGGGGATCAATGGGTATGGCCCCGAGGAACGGCACCATTAGGTCTTCGGCGGCGCTCTTTCCTCCGCCGGTCTTGAATAAGTCAATCCGTCCCGCACAGTGCGGACATATAAGCCCGCTCATGTTTTCTATAATTCCCAAAAGGTTCATTTCGAAGCTTTTCGCAAACATCACGGACTTGCGCGAATCCAGAAGCGCCACTTCCTGAGGCGTGGTTACAATAATGGCCCACAAAGGAGATCCGAGGATCTGTGAGATGCTCATGGGTTCATCCCCGGTCCCGGGAGGCAAGTCCACCACCAGATAATCCAGTTCGCCCCAAGCGACATCGGACAAAAACTGCTGGAACAACGTGTGCTTAAGAGGGCCGCGCCAAGCTACGGGAATGTCGGGGTCCGCTAGAAGAAAAGCCATGGACATCACTTTCAGGTTCGCACGCGCCTCCAACGGAAGCATACCGTCAGGCCCGACCGTAGGGCTCGCGCCATCCAGGCCCAACATCTTGGGTATGTTCGGCCCATGGATGTCTCCGTCGAGAATCCCGACTCTGCGGCCACGGTCGGCAAGCGCCACGGCGAGATTGGCTGCGACTGTCGATTTCCCCACCCCGCCCTTACCGCTCATGACGACCAACCGATGTTTGATAACGGATAGCTTTTCTGCAAGCCGCTCCTTAATATGTCGTTGCTGAGTCTGTGAATCACACGTGATGGCAGTATCACAACTTCCACAGGATTTGTCGGGTGAACAGGTGTCTGTTTGGGACATTTACCGGATAACCTTTCCCTTTCGCATGAGAGTTGAAAATAGACGCTCACATCGAACCGTGGCTACTCCCGTGCCATAAGTGTTCCGCATTTAGGGCACTTCTGGTCGAAGCAAGGAATTCCGGCTTGATGAGGGGCCTTCTCTCCGCAGGTCGGACAAATGCAGTCTCCGCCCGCGCCTGCTCCGCGACCGCCGCCCCGACCTCGGCCTCCGCCTCTTCCGGTTCCTTTTCCTCCGCCTGATCCTTGCCCCCGACCGGATGGCTTTGTTTGATCTTGTCTAGGCATTTGGGACCAATCCTTTCCAGCTCTATGCCGGTGACTGCCAAAGCGATGCTCGAAAAAATGTTTGCATGCTCTTCGTTGTAGGGCGTGGAGTGATTGGCGTGCCGCCGAAACGCTGCCGTCCCGACAAACCGACCAACCTTCCACGCCAACACGCCTGGAGTCTTGGGCTTACCCCTTCTTTTCCAGCTCCTCCAAGCGGGCCTTCATTGCCGCAATCTCATTCTCCGCCGCAGCCAGTTGGGCCTTCAGAGTTTCGGCTTCCTCCGCGGGTGACAAAGGAGCAGCACTAGTGAACGGTCCCCATTGCCACCCCACACCTCGGCCACCGAAGCACTTGCCTCTTCCCCCGCCCCGCGGCGCGCCTCCGCGTCCGATTCCCCGGGGAACTCCTCGCGAGGGCCGCAATCCTTCAGCAGCATAGATCCCGCATCTTCCTAAACCCCATCCGGTTCCGGGGCCTGCTCCCATCGGTCCTGTTCGATCATATCCAGGCATTTTTCCTCTCCTTTCTGGATAAGTCTTGTGAATGACTCTTTTCACCGCATCTCCGGCCACGGCTCCGCCGTGCGCATCCCGCTCGTCCCGGCATCGCGTACCGTGGGTCAAAAATTCGACCCTCTCGCAATGCGCCCAACACATCCCACACGTTGCCCGCAATCCAGGGGATCAGACGTATTCCGTGTCCGCGAATCTGTTCCTCCATCCAGCAACTGATGCCGCCGCACACGACCAACTCCACTTTAAGCTCCACCAGCCGGCCGGTTCGAGACAGCCGTGGAAGTGAGGCCCAGTCCTCGTCTTGAACCGGTTCGTCCCCGAGAGGACCCTGCAAAACGATGATCAATCGCCTGCAACAGTCAAATACGGGGGCTATCCTCCCTTGATGTTCAGGAACTGCGAGTCTCATCTTTTCCACCTGGAGAATCCTTTATCAAGATCCGTGCCAAATTGGATGTAAGTGTTAGCTCTTTAATATAACAAGAGATTGATGTTTCGTAGACAAGGTATCGCGGCTGGACTAGTTGCAAAATGCACCAAGAGAGACTATATTAATTGTAATTTGCAGAATCACCGAGGTCGATGCGCTTCACATGAAACCGGAAAAAGACCTTACCTCCGCTGAAATGAGGATGATACTCAACTCCGTCGCCGACGGCGTATTCACCGTTGACGACAAATTCATCATTACATCCTTCAACCGGGCCGCTCAGGAGATAACAGGCGTCCCCGTCAATGAAGCCATCGGAAAGCCGTGTTGCGAGGTATTCCGCGCGGAAATATGCGAGGCTGATTGCGTCCTGAGGCAGACCATTCTAACGGCCAAACCCGTGGTGAATCAGGCAGTGTTCGTCCTGCGGGCAGATGGCAAGCGAGTACCCATCAGCATCAGCACTGCTGTGCTCAAGGATGATCTAGGCCGGGTGCTAGGCGGGGTGGAAACCTTCCGCGACCTTACCTTGGTAGAGGCCCTTCGTAAAGAGGTGGAAAAATCCTTTAGCTTTGAAGACATAATTTCCCGAAATGAAAAAATGCGGGAGATATTCAATATCTTGCCTGACGTTGCCATGAGCGACAGCACCATACTGATCGAGGGTGAGAGCGGCACAGGTAAAGAACTCATGGCAAAAGCAATCCACAACTTGTCGAGACGGC
>Ga0247841_10006652_pt1 | contig 17711 bp, 10 predicted proteins | sample LaCruzMarch2015__2_FD_192410 | JGI IMG/M metagenome (GOLD analysis project Ga0247841, IMG submission 192410) | Freshwater microbial communities from meromictic Lake La Cruz, Castile-La Mancha, Spain - LaCruzMarch2015_18m | ecosystem: Environmental > Aquatic > Freshwater > Lake | place: Spain... | reverse complement strand
GCATTTATTACTTGAACTTACGAATATTTAAAACCCATTATAAAATCAAAATTTCTTGCATATAATGATTAATTTCGTCAACATAATTATCATAAAATTCAGAAGAAGGGACTTTAGTATTCATTAAGTTTCGAAATTTTTTCTCCATTTTTCTGGATTCAATCAATCGTTCTTTTATTAAATTTTCTGTTATCATATGATTGGTTTTAAATATTATTTCATAATCTATTGTGCCATAACGAGCCGAGAGCCAGTCAAATTGCTGTTACCTTCGTAGGTTATCTACCCGTATCGTAAATCAGCGTACTGTGCATAACTAAGACCTTGCTGCAATGCAATTCGCCTGACCTTGTGAAATTCTATACCGTATTTCCGAAAAGGAAATCCGGCGAATTTCACTGCGGCAAGCTCTCGGCTCGTTAGCGGTAAGTGGTAAATTTTTATAAAAATACTAATGACACAAAGGAGACTATTTTATTTAATTATACTAATTTGTTTTACTACAAATTGCTACTCGCAGACTTTAATATTAAAAGGTGGGGGACTATTAGGCTACGAAATTCTCTCCTCGAAGACCTTAATATCAAAAGGTGGACAATTGGGTTTCGAAACCGTGAGCAAAAACAATGGGTATTTTGACTACGGACTAGATTTAGGCGCAGACTATACCCTTGCTAAAAAAATCACAATCGGAGTCAATTATGAATACACATATTATAAACACTGGACAGACAACGTTGATTTTATTTGGTCAATTTCAACAAATATATTTAGACCTGAGTTCAGATATTATTTTAAGGAATCGTTTAAAGGACTTTTTATAGGGGCGAACGTAAGTTACAATAAAAGCGTGACCAAGCTTAGTCCTGCTTTCAACATTCAAATATTTCATGACCAAACTTATAAAATCGGACTACCTATTGGTTTTCAATATAAGCTTACTGACAAATTTGGACTTGAAGCAAAACTTAATTATATTTTTTTCACGACTCGTAGCAATTTTTATAACGGACTATGGAAAAACACTTCACTTGATTTTTATTTAAATTTAGTTTATGCCCTTAAATAAATATTGCATTACGGACGGGCAGGCAGAAACATTTGTAATTTTGAGAAATATTTATGCGAGGGATACGGAAGCCCGCCTGACCGGTCGGGCAGGTGCGCTAAAACGCCGCCGTTAGCAGCCCTTAATCGTTATGCACCATAGAGCAGCAAAGACAATAACATAAACCAAATAAATATTAACAAAAAAAATGACGATTATGAAACAAACATTTTTTGCAATTGCCCTTGTATTCTATGCAACGTTTTGTTGCAAGGTTAATGCACAATGGACATCGGATGTCTCAGTTAACACTCCTTTAACAAACTCCGGTAAATGTGGTGATCAATTATCAGCCACTACTTCCGATGGCAAAACATATATCTTATGGGGCGAAGAAGATTTTTCATCTAATTATTATAGTCACTTTCAACTATTAGATAAATTTGGAAATAAAATGTGGGAACCAAATGGCATTATTCCATTTAGCCGATTATATAATGTATCTGATTTGACAGTTGATAAATTTGATAATGCTGTGATATTAACTGATTATTATGATTCTACAAGTATGAACTACAAATTAGCAGTTTTTAAGTTAGATACCACAGGAAATCAATTGTGGGGTTCACAAGGTATTACACTTGATGGATATATCGGAACATCTATTATTGTCAACAATTCGAATGAGGTTTATGTATCTTCTTGGGAAGGATCTATTTGGAAAATAGCTGCAAATGGTACGTTATTATGGACATCTCCAATACACGTTCCTGAACCAGATACAACTACCGGCAGATGCAAGCTGATTCCAAATGAGGATAATGGATTTACGGCACTATACGTTTCAATTTCAACTCCCCCTGTTGATGGTGTATTAAAAACTATGCGCTATGATGAAAATGGCAATACAAAATGGGTAAATGATGTTCAGGTTTCTTCATACAATACTCACAGCTATCAGGATTTTTACTATACGTCTGATGGCTATAATGGTTTTATTACCGCATATACAGTTATACCTAATTTTCATAATGGTGATGCTCAAAAAGTGGATAGTGCCGGAAATAAATTATGGGGAACTGATGGTGTATTAATTTCTGCAAGTGTCACAAAAGAAATATTTGTAACAGGTATTGAATACTTACCTTCAGTAAAAGAGTTTTGGATTATTGCACAACAAATGAATCAAGGTCAAAATGGATCGGGTACTATTGTGCAGAATATTGATAGTAACGGCTTGCAATTGTTAGGTAACAACGGAAAAGAACTTTCCCCTATTGATAGTAATTTTAGCCCGGGAGGTATAAGAAATGTAAATGATGGTTTGATATATTTTTACTATAAAATTGTCGGATTTTCTGGTGATTTCATTTATCAAATATTTGCTGAAAAAATTGATTATGTTGGAAACACCTTATGGAAAAAAACGATATGTTCTGTAAGTTCCTATAAATATTGGGGCTCGTCAGGGCCTTTCAAAAACAATCAGATAATTTTTGTTTGGGCTGATTCCAGAAATACTAATACCTCTGGTGACAATGACATATTTGCCCAGAATATTAATAAAGATGGTAATCCGGGACCAGCCGGAATAGAAAATCCACAAACTACAAAAATGGATTTCGACCTATATCCAAATCCTGCAATTGACGGAGTGTACATTGATTGTGCCGATAGAAAGGGTTCAAAAATGCAAATATTTAATATTATCGGAAATCGTGTTTTTCAAAGCGATTTGACTAGTGGTACGAACGTGATAGATATTAGTTCTTTGACGACAGGAATCTATGTTGTTCGATTGACGAGTGCTGACGGTATATTTCAGCGGAAATTAATAAAGAACTGATTTTTACAGGGCATAACAAAGGGCTTATCCCATGCGGGGTTCAGTGCAGAAAGAAGCTATTGCACAATTAATAATCGGTTGAGTCGGCGGACAGGGAAGTTCCTTGAAAACTTGCACAGTATAAGCCCTTGAACATTATTATTTATTGGATAAAAACACAGAAATAACAAATTGATATTGATCTTTAAACTAAAAAATGAAAAAAATTATATTATTATTTTTATTGATTTTTGCGTTTGTAAAAACTCATACCCAGAATTATCAAATCAGTTTTGCAGGAACAGGAGCAAGCACGACAGTTGACTCTGTAAAAGTAGAAAACCTTACACAATGTACCGAGACAAGACTTGGCGGAAGCGATACATTGCAACTAACAGGAACGGTAGGAATAAACGAATTGAACACTGGTGCAGATAATACTATGCATATCTATCCAAACCCAATAACAGGCAATTGTACAATAGACTTTGAAGCAACAACTCAAGGCAAAACAACTATCGGATTATACGATATAACAGGAAAAAGAATTTTGCAAGTGCAGGAATTATTATTAAAAGGACATCATACATACAACTTGAATGGAATCAGCAGTGGTGTTTATTTCATAAAAATAGCATCGAACAAATATTCCTATGCTTCAAAAATTGTAAGCAGTAATACAAATGCAACATCAGATACACCCGAAATAAAACATATTGGAACAACGCCGAACATTGACAAACAAAGTACAACTTCTAATACAGGGAAGATGATAGATTTGAAAAGCAGTAAATCATTAATAGATATGCAATATACAACTGGTGATAGGTTAAAACTGACAGGAAAATCAGGCATTTACCGTACTGTCTTTATGCTCGTGCCTACGCAAAACCAAACTGTTACTTTTATTTTTGTAGCGTGTACCGATGTTGATAAAAATGACTATTCTGTAGTACAAATAGGAACACAATTGTGGATGGCAGAAAACTTGAAAACAACCCATTACCGCAATAGCACAAGTATTCCGAATGTAACCGATAATACGCAATGGATCAATCTTATAACCGGAGCTTATTGTGATTATAACAATACTCCCAGCAATAGTGCAATTTATGGTAAACTCTATAACTGGTATGCAGTAAACAACAGCCTAAACATTGCCCCTGCTGACTGGCATGTAGCAACCGATGCCGAGTGGACAACACTAATAACATATTTGGGAGGCTTTGAAGTTGCCGGTGGCAAACTGAAAGAAAATTGCAATGCATTTTGGTCTAGTCCAAATGCAGGAGCAACCAATGAAACAGGATTTACAGCCCTTTCGGGTGGTGACCGCTACAATGGCACATTCGACTACATTGGAAACTACAGCTGCTGGTGGAGTTCTACCGAGTACAATGCAACCAATGCATGGTTCCGGGACATGACCTACATTAACAGCCAGGTAATCCAAAGCACCAGTTCTAAGCAGAATGGTCTTTATGTGCGTTGTGTTAGGGATTAAATTCAAGATTCCAACGAAACGCTAACAGGCGTAGCCGTTGCACAACTTCCTTTAAAAATATTTTCAAGCATCTTTCCGCAGAGTGCCTGTGCATTTATAGCTGATCTTTTGGCAGGAAATTTCAGATATTTTTTCGGAATTCGCCCAGTTGCTTGCGTAAGTCCTGTTTCATTGGTTGCTTACTTCTCTGCTTTTGTTCCTAAACCTTCCTCAAGTTTTTTGAGGCGGGCATCGTAATCGGATTTGAGAAGTAAGAGTTCCGTTTTTAGTTCGTTGTTTGTCGTTTGTTGTTTGTTGTTAGAGGTTTCAAGTTTTTTAATTGCCAACTGCAAACTATCATTCTTTTCTTTTAACTTCTCATTAAGCTCCTGCATGGCTTTTACCATCGGCATAATAAAATCAACATAACGCAAGGTATAAACTTCTTTATCGTTTCTTGGCACATCTATGCCTGGAAAATTAAATCCGCATTCCTTAGCGGCTTTTTCTACATCCTGCGCCAGAAATCCGATAAAACGCATTTTTTCTATTTCGCTGTGATCTATTTTATTTACCACAGAATCAGGTGTTCCCCATATCTTGTGAAGTTCCGTGGGTCTTACAGTATAAGTTACAGGTTTAAGTTTTAAAATAAAATCCAATCCGGAAACATTCTCTTTAATGTTTGTTTTAAATCGTGCATCGGAATAAGCAGTGATGCCTGTAACCTGAGCGCGTAATTGAGTAATAGCAGTATTGCCCAACAACACCTGATTATCGTCTGTGCACTGCCCATTAGAAATAGTAAAGCCCAGCATAGTTACATTAGTGCGTGCTACGGTAGGAGAAGAATAAGCACCCATAAAAGTGCATTGGTTAAAATTTATACCGCTTGTTCCGCTATTTCCGGCATACCGTCCTATAGCGGTGTTATCATTTCCGGTGATGTTGTAAAATAATGCACTCTCTCCCGAAGCGGTGTTGCCGCTCCCTGTGGTGGTGAAATACATTGCATTCACTCCCTCGGCGATGTTAAAAGATCCGGTGGTGTTGGCTTGTAATGCAAACACTCCCGAAGCGGTGTTGGCATATCCGGTAGTGTTGGAATACATTGCACTCTCTCCAAAAACGGTGTTGTTACTTCCGGTGGTATTGGAATAAAGCACCTGACGACCAATACCTGTATTAAGACCGGTGGTATTGCTATTGCCTGCCCTATAGCCGAGAAGTGTGTTTCCGGCTGGGTCAATTCTTCCTGCTTTTGTGTTATTTACTTTGAAATTAAGCGCCACGTTGTCAGTAGTACCGAGGAAGTTGGTGCCGTCAACAGTGCCGGTATTGCCGGTTAAAAGCCATGCATTTGCTGTACCGGATGGTCCTGTAGCACCAGTTGCACCTGTCGCTCCGGCAGTTCCCACTCCCGTTGCTCCGGTCACCCCTGTTGCTCCAGTTGGACCCATTCCTGCACCTGTTGGACCAATTGGACCCGTTGGACCAGTTGGACCCATTCCTGCACCTGTTGGACCAATTGGACCCGTTGGACCGGTTGGACCCATTCCTGCACCTGTCGGACCAATTGGACCCGTCGCACCTGTTGCACCCACAGTACCTGTTGCGCCGACAACTCCAATACCTGTTGGACCTGTCGAACCTGTCGCACCCGTTGCACCTATTGCACCCGTTGTACCCGCAGTACCTGTTGCTCCAGCAATTCCGACACCTGTTGGACCTGTTGGACCGGGACCGCTTAAATTACACATAGAAACCCAGCCCGGTACCTGGTCATTATAATAGAAAAAGCAAAACAAATCTATATCATAAACCATAAGTCCACCTGCAGGGTTACTGATTAACAACCGCTCATTGGTTGTAAGACGAGGTATCAATAAGCCTTTATCGTTTGTTGACAGATCCAAAATGGCTGAAGGATCAGGGGTAACCGTTCCTATTCCCACGTTATTCTGTGCTTTGAGTTCCAACACAAGAAATAACAAGAAAATGACAGTAACCCTTGCTGATAGTTCAATGTGTCTATTCATATCAGTATATTTTAGATAACAAAACTTTCAAAAATTCATTAAGCATCGATCCTCGCATATTTAGCGTTTTTCTCAATAAATTCACGGCGTGGGGGAACCTCATCGCCCATAAGCATAGAGAATATACGGTCGGCTTCGGTACCGTTATCAATGGTTACCTGCCTGAGTGTTCTGAATGCAGGATCCATGGTTGTATCCCATAATTGTTCTGAGTTCATTTCACCGAGACCTTTGTACCTTTGTATATGCACACTGCTTTCTTTGCCGTCCTTGGACAGTTCCTGCACAATATCCTGTCGTTCTTCTTCAGTCCAACAATAACGTTCTTCTTTTGATTTCTTTATTAAATAAAGAGGGGGAGTAGCAATGTAAACGTAACCGTTCTCAATCATTTCTTTCATGTAACGGAAAAAGAATGTAAGGATTAAAGTGGCGATATGACTACCGTCCACATCGGCATCGGTCATAATAATTACCTTATGATAGCGAAGTTTATCAAGATTTAGCGCTTTGCTATCTTCATCGGTTCCGATAGTAACACCAAGAGCGGTAAACATGTTTTTAATTTCTTCGCTGTCGAACACCTTGTGTTGCATAGCTTTTTCCACGTTAAGTATCTTTCCTCTGAGAGGAAGAATAGCTTGAAATTTTCTGTCTCTGCCTTGTTTGGCGGTACCTCCGGCGGAATCACCTTCAACAAGGTATATTTCGCACAAGGCGGGGTCTGATTCAGAACAGTCGGCTAATTTACCTGGTAATCCTGTACTTGACAGAACTCCTTTTCTCTGAACAAGCTCTCTTGCTTTGCGGGCTGCATGACGGGCAGTGGCAGCAAGTATCACTTTATTTACAATGGTTCTTGCTTCTTTAGGATGTTCTTCCAGATAATAATTCAGCATTTCGCTGACAAGTTGGTCAACAACGCCCATTATTTCGCTGTTGCCGAGTTTTGTCTTGGTCTGCCCTTCAAACTGAGGTTCCTGAACTTTTACCGAAATGATTGCAGTAAGCCCTTCGCGGAAATCATCACCGTTAATATCAAATTTAAGTTTTGAAAGCATTCCCGATTTTTCAGCATAATTTTTCAAAGTCCTTGTTAAAGCCTTTCTGAAACCTGAAAGGTGGGTTCCACCTTCATGTGTATTGATATTGTTACAGTATGAATGTGTATTTTCGGTAAAAGAAGAATTATACTGCATGGCTACTTCAATAGGAACTCCTCCTTTTTCGCCTTCCATATAAATTGGCTCTTCCATAAGTTTTTCCCTTGTGGAATCGAGGTAATTGACAAACTCCTTAAGCCCTTCTTGTGAAAAATACGAATTGCCTATGAAATTATTATTTTCGTCTTTTTCACGGTAATCAGTAATAGTGAGTGTTATGCCTTTATTTAAAAAAGACAGTTCTCTGAGGCGGGAAGCAATTATTTCATAAGAAAAGACAGAAACAATAAATATAGAAGAATCAGGTAAAAAAGTGGTTTCTGTTCCTGTTTTATCAGATTCGCCAATAACTTTAACGCTATATAAAGGCTTGCCTTCTTCATATTCCTGAACAAAAATTTTCCCTTCCCTGTAAACTTTTACTTCAAGATGAGAAGAAAGTGCATTTACACAAGAAACACCAACGCCATGCAGACCGCCGGAAACTTTATACGATTCTTTATTAAATTTTCCGCCTGCATGAAGAACGGTCATTACAACTTCCAAAGCTGATTTTTGTTCTTTTTCGTGCATATCAGTAGGAATACCCCGTCCGTTATCGATTACGGTAACTGAATTGTTTTCATTGATAAAAACATCAATTTTATCACAATGACCAGCTAATGCTTCATCTATAGAATTATCAACCACTTCGTAAACCAAGTGGTGCAGACCTCTATTACTGACATCGCCAATATACATTGCCGGTCTTTTTCTAACTGCTTCCAGTCCTTCCAATACCTGGATATTATCCGCTGTGTATGAATCTTTTTCAATAACGTCTTTTTCGATTTCGCTCATTTCTTTCTTCGATTTATGTACTTTACAAATGTAATAAAATCTTATGATATAAATGGTATAAAAAGTATAAAAAAATCAATGATTTTATTATTTTTTTGAAAAGGGAAAAATACCCACATATTCTTTCACAAAAAAGAGTATACAGGTATAATTTTAGGGATTCGAAAAATAGTCAAAGTGCATAAGTAATCCCTGCAAGAGCGGTAAATCCGTATCCAGGATAATTATACCATCGCTGGTATCTTACTGCTCCAATATTGTTAAAGTTAATGAATGCCGATAGTATTTTAGTGTATCTGTATTCAAGTCCGAGGTTAACATCAACAGTTCCGTTTAATGGAACAGAGATCACATTCGGGGTTTTTCCGAGGTCGTATTTTTTTGCATAAGAATTGCCGAATGCAAACATGTCGGTTTTCAATATAATTTTATTTTTCAAGTTATAATAAAATGAAAATTTTATATCCATACTTGGCTTATGCCATGCATCCGATTCATTGGTCATGAAATACTGATAAAAATTAGAGGTCAGCAGTATCTTTATTTTTTCGGTTTTCTGGTATGATATTTCTGTATGTGTGTTAATCACACTTGCTTTATCGTAGATCACGGTAAATTTATTAAACAGATCGATTGCAGTATCATTTACAAACAAAGGAAGGTTTTCCACTTTCGATTTGGATATATACGCGTTAAATGAAAGATACGAACTCAGGCAACCTTTGAAACCGCCAAATAGTTTTGACCTTGTATTTGTAAATGCAAGCGGGAGAGAAGTATTTATAAAGGGATTTTCGGATGAAATATTTACGAGGTTATTTCTCTTCAAATCACCGTTAATTCCTCCGTACAGTATCAAAATGTTATTATAAAGATTGATATTGAAATTTGCATCCGGGTATAAATAGATATTCGAGTACTTATCGGTAGCTTCAATAGAAGTATTCAAACCAACGTCAAATTTCAGGATGTTATATGTGGCAGAAAAATGCGGTAGCAGACGAATTGCCGCACCAGGTAATGAAATGCCAATTTTATTAAAGTCATTATAATAATTAACATCTGCTTTCAGTCCGATATCTTGATCTTTGATATTTTTACCAATGAAATTAACCTTTTTATCAATAGTTCCGGTAAACCTGATATAATCTTCGGTGGCTTTGTACAAGTCAGAAAAATTAAAATAGGAGAGAGAAAAAGAGTGATTAAGTTTAACAGAATCTTTATAGGTACTTATAAAATTCAGTTGTCCTCCGATTTTTAAAAAGCGCTGCTTGATGTCGTCCTTATTGTTGGCGTCAGGAAAATTTGGAAAATCATTAGGTTTGAAACCGTAATAGTGCACAACGTTTCTGTTATAGTCAACATCTGCTGAAAGCGTATGGTACTTGAAAAATTTACTGGCATAAACAACTGCTTCATTGTCGCTGAAACCGGGGAAAGCGTAATTTTTGATCTTTCCGGCAGAAGAAAAATGTTTGAAATATGCACCAATGGATTGATTGGTAGAGCGGAGGTTGTTAAAATAGATTTCTGCAAGAGGAGTTATTTTTGTTCCGAACCCCGCTTTTACGTATGATTTATAAAACTTTGTAAGAGGTTCTCCTACCATTTTAGCCGGTTTGATTGGCTCAAGGTAATATGTTGTAGGATAGAGTCGGGAACTGATCTGGTAATTCAGATTTAATTTTTCTACAGTTGTATCCTGTATTTTAGGATTATCATTTATTTTAAAAGCATCGGAAATAGTTGGTTTATATGCATCAATGATGATGACATCAGCATTCTGAGCTTTTAAATTGCCTTGAAAAGCAAGAGTCAAAAAGGAAAGAACAAAAGCTTTTTTTATTTTATGTATGATCTGACTTTTATTCATTTTTCTTTTCCTCCTTTGGTTGGGTTTTGTCTTCAAATAGCTTGTCATTCTTAGGATTGTTGTCAAATTTAATCTGTATATCTTCAGTGGCATTTTTCTGTTCCTGAATACTTTCTGTCTGGTTAATGGCATTCAGTTTTTCATGGGCAATTGTTATCAAGTCGGCACCTTCGTAGTTGTCGATGATACTTTGCAGAGTTGCTTTTGCCTGAACCATATTAGCTGTTTTTACATAAACATCAGCGAGCAGGATAAAGCTTTTGGCAATCCAATAATCATAAGAAGGAACCAGGTTGATCACTTCAAAAATTGTTTTTTCTGCATTTGTATAGTCTTTAAGGCGATATTGGATGTTGGCGATGTTATATTTAGCTTCAGCGCCAAATTCACTTGTGGGGCTTTGTTTGTATGTGAATTCAAACTCAGTCTGCGCAAGAGCCATACTGTCCATAGCAAGCGCAGCGTGGCCTATGGTAAGGTGTGCTTCGGCAAGCGATTCATTTGTTACTTTTTCAGTTGTAATAAGAGTTTTGGCAGCTTTTACCGCTTTTTCGTACATGCCGGTCTTCCAGTAGCATCGCATTTTCATGGTGCGGGCCTCGATAATATTGGATTTATATTCGGCATTTTGTTCCAGTTTGGAATAGAAGTTTGCCGCGCTATCATAACGATTCAGTTTGTAACATAAATCTGCCGCTTTTAAAATGGCATACTCGGAGAATTTGTTTTGCGGCTGGCCGGCCACATAAACATATCCTTTCAGCGCTTCTTCAATATTATTGTTTTTGAAATCGCATTCAGCTTTGTAATAATATGCATTTGTTATAAAATACCCATTCGGAAATTGTAAAATATAATTACCAAATCCTTTAGCAGATTTATCACAGTCGCCGTTCTTCATGTAGCTATTCTCGCAAGCCATGTATGTTACGGAATCCTGTTCGGTTTTAGAACCATATTCAAAAGGAAGTCCTTGCACATATTTATAGAAGCTGTTTACGCTGTCCATTTCCACATATATGTTACGAATGCTTACAAGAGCGTCTTTCGAAACATCAGTTGCAGGGTAATCGCTTACCACTTTTTTGAAAGTCTGAAGGGCAAGTTCATCTTTATCGGTGTTGAAATAAATCAGCCCTATTTTAAGCAACGCCCGTTTTGCATAGCTGCTGTTAGGATATTCGTTGACGATTTTATTATAATAGATCAAAGCATTGCTATTATCATTTTTTGTAAGATAGGTGTTTGCCAGTTCAAATTTTGCATCATCGGCATAAGCTGTATTAGTGTACTGGTTGAGCATTTCGAGGAGAGTAATGATTTGCGAATCATATTTCCCTTGTGCGTTTTGACAAAGCGCTTTTTGGAACATGGCATAATCGATGTCGAATAATTTAATAGCGATAGCTTTGTCGTAATATTCAATGGCATTTGCATATTCCTTTGAAACGAAATAGCAGTCGCCTATTCGAAGATATGCATCATTAAAAATTTTAGCGCTTTCATTAGATTTGTTGATAACGAATTTCCTGAAATTACTGATAGCTGATTTATAATTCTTTTGCTTAAAATAGCAATATCCGATGTTGTAATAGGCAGTGTTGTAAGTAGAGAGACTGTATGCACCAGGCAATACAAGAAAGGAATTATAGCAAGTAAGCGCTGAATCGAATTGCGAAAGACGATAATATCCTTCACCTTTCCAGTAATAACATTGCACTTTGATGAATTTGTCAATAGGCTGTGTATTTGATTTATCGAACATTTCCAAAGCCCCATCAATATCCTTGTCGTTGAACAGTTCTATACCTCTGTAATAGGCAATCTTCTGAAATGCCAGGTTTAGTTTATCGTCTTTAGTTTTTATTTTTTCGATGGATGCGAGAGCATCTTTATAGTTCTTGGTTGTAAGGAATAGATTTACGAGGTATGTTCTGGCTTCATCAATCTTGGATGAATTAGGATAATCATTTATAAATTTCTGGAAAGAAGTGATGGCTTCATTATAAGGGTTCAAAGCCAGCTCATAAGCTAATTTGGCATAGTTGAACATGGCGTCTTCTTTGATGTCGGGATAAAAAGATAATTTATACGCTGAAAAGAAAGAACTCATTGCGAATTTTTTATTATTATTTTTCAGATAACAGTCACCAAGCAGGTAATAGGTGTTTTGCTCCAGCGAATCTTCAATAGTGATCACTTTTTCAAAATTGCTGATAGCTTTTGCGTAATCTACACCACCTTTATAATAAGCATATCCAAGTTCATAATAATCCTGACGGGGAATGGGATTAGAAGTTTTGCTCTGATATTTTTCCAGATACTGAATAGAATTTGCATATTTACCGGTTTTAAAATATGATTCTCCGAGAATACGTGCGATCTCATCCGTCCGTTTGGTATCTGACGAATCGAGCAGAGGATGAACGTACCTGATTACTTCTTCATAATTGCCCTGAAGGTAATAGATCTGGGCAATATAATACGGTACGACAGGTCCGAAATTTTCGTCGTTTTCAATTTTCTGAAAACTTTTCAGCGCAGTTTCATAATTTTTTTCGTTATAAGCGATATGCGCATAGTAGTAATTAGCGGCAGCAAAATATTTGGTGTCAACATCTATTATTTCAAAAAACTGTTTTTTTGCCTTATCGGATTTTTTCAGCATAAAATAACAGTATCCTGATTTGAAGTAATACTCGGTTAGTTCATCGGTATTAAGATCGTAAACATCAACAGTCTCGAAAGTTTTTATTGCATCATTATATTTTTTCTGGCGGTATTGTAATTTGCCGAGTTGAAAATTTGCAAGTCTTACTTTCGAATTTTCGGGATGGTTGCCGATGAATTTCATCAGTTTATATTCGGCATCGTTGTTATATAATTCTATAGCACAAATGGCGGCATAATATTCGGCACTGATGCGAATTTCAGACTGTACATCTTCAATAGCATTGATTGTTTTATAAAAAAGTTGCTGAGCAGCAGTGTATTTTTCCTTATTGAACAATTCTAATCCTTTCCGGTACTCTGTTTCGGGTTCAGAGTAAATAATATTTTTCTGGCTGTACAAAAAATTCATTGAACCACAACAGCTTAATACTAATATAACAAACAATATTTTTTTCATGTTTTTTGTTATCAAATTGAATCGGGCTAAATTAATATTTTTTTTTGCTATTAAAAGAATTTAATTAGTTATTCACAATTCGTTATTAATAAAAAATTACTATCTTTGCATCAAATTAATTTTTATTTATTATTATTTATTTTTTATGAAAACAGGTTTAGTAAAATTTTTTAATGAAGCCAAAGGTTTTGGTTTTATTAAGATGGACGATTCCGGCGATGAAATTTTTGTTCACGTATCGGGATTAGTTGACAAGATTAAACAAGATGACAGAGTGTCTTTCGACGTAACCGAAGGGAAAAAAGGCCCTAACGCAATTAATGTTAAAAAGATTTGATCAAACATTGTTTAATAAAAAAACCCGTCGCGTAAATGCGGACGGGTTTTTTTATTTCAGGCAGGCTTGTAAGCCGGATTCTGTCAATGATTGCTCAAGGTTCTATCATTTATCTTGCCCTGTTATCACTAACAGGATCTAGCGGCCTACCCCCCGGGAGCAGGCGAGCAGCCCTTTATCCTCCGACTAATCGGAGAAATTCCCGGTATATTTGGCCTTTCAACCCATAAGGTTTACCCTCCCGATATGTTACCATAGCGGGACGTGAGCTCTTACCTCGCGTTTTCACCCTTATCCCGACATGTCGGGACGGTTATTTTCTGTGGCACTATCTGTCCCCCCGATAACATCGGAAGGCCTTCCAGTTAGGAAGTATGGCGCTCTGTGTTGTCCGGACTTTCCTTCCCGAAACTAAATTTCGGAACGATAGAATAGCCTGCCTTTATTTTAAGGGCATCTCTAATCCGCCATAGCGGATTTCATTTATACCCTATGTCATGCTGTACAAAGTGAAGAATCTATCAATATTCAATGTATTATGATTTATCGAAGTATCGTAACAGTACCATTAAAAGACTTTCCATTTGGTAAAGTTAAAACGTAATAATATACTCCGTCAGGATTGTTATCCCCATTCCAATTATTTTTGTAATCGTCACTTTCATATAGTTTGTTGCCCCAACGGTTATAAATTAGAAGTTTAGAACCCGGAAAACTATCCAAACCCTTAATATTAAAAACATCATTTTCTGCATCGCTGTTTGGAGTGATAATATTAGGAATAATAATTACACAATCATTAACAATAACAGGATAGATGTTCGTTGAACTGCAACCATTTTCAGTTATTGATAAAACAATATTATAGGTACCCACCCCCGGCCATGAAATTTCATAAGGACCTTGCCCTTCTCCTGAAATGACTGTCCCTTGGGGGAATTCCCACGAATAAGTAGCAGTTGGTGAAGCGTTTCCCGCATAAGTAATCAAAGAATTTTCTCCAATACAAATAGGTGTTTTGGTTGTAAATACTGATGTCGGAACTTGATAAATTATAACGTCTTTTATCAGAGTATCTGTGCATCCATTGGCAGAACTCACAACCAATTGAGCCGAATAACTTCCTGTATCAGCATATTGGTGAGTAGTAGAATCGCTTTGAGAGGAATCAGGAGGACTCCCGTCGCCAAAATTCCATAGCCATAAATTCGGATTTCCCTGCGAAGAATCGGTAAACACACAAGGAGTACCAAGACACTGATTATAAAAATTAAAATTAGGGATAGGCGACTGTATAACATTTACAACATTTGAATCCGAAGTGGCACATCCGTATTTAGTTACAGTAAGGATTACAGAATAAGTTCCAGCAGTATCCCAAGAAACATTTTGGGGACCGGGATTATTACCGCCCGGCACGCCTATTCCACCGTCAAAATTCCAACTATAGGTTGTAGGAGGTGTTGAGGTACCGGTAGAAATCATAACAGAATTTACCCCAGTGCAAACAGGTGTAGTAAAGGAAAATTGAGCATCAGGATGCAGGGTTACAATTATATTTTTAGTTCCTGTTGCTTGTCCACATTCATTCAAGCCTAATATATTTACTGTATAAACTCCTTCAACATCAAACCTGATATCTAATTCATTATTTGCTGTATCGATAACAATACCACCGGATGATGACCATTCATAATATACACCCGTTTGAAAAGGCACCTGATAATGAATAGTATCACCAAGGCAAATCTGGTTAGGCCCGCTAATACTAACATTTGGGATTCCTAATACGTATAATGACGTGCTATTAGGAGTTACCGGTCCTTTGCATCCATAATTTGTTTCCTGAACAGTCAGGTTAAAAGTTCCTGCACCCATAAAAAGAATTCCTATTGCGGGTTCAGAAGAAAAAAGTGATCCATTAAGATACCATTGATAAGTGGAATTCATTGGAGATCCGGCATTATAGGGAATAGGATAAAAATATACAGCATCACCAACACATAAAACAGAATCAGGGGGATCTTGCCATATCCACAAACCATCAGCCGGCGCTCCTATTAATAATCTGATCAGTGTCCCATTTATATCGTAAGGGTGGTTTGAATTGGTCGCAATTATACGCAAATAATATAAACCTGGCATGAGGCCCAAGGCACCCAAATTCAATGCATTAGGAATATGTATTTGCAACGTTGTGTCATTATCAGCAGTAATGCTTCCCAAGCCTCCTACGGGAGGAATAATAGAAAAATTCTGAGAGCTGTGAACTTCAAGTAAAAATTGATTGTTGGCGGGATCGTAAACTGCCGAAGAATCATACGAATGTATTTTAACATATACTGTAGTATCAAAGCCTTGAGTTGATGTAATGCAGGCATGTATATCAAGTTTATGATTTGTTTCAATATCGCAATGTTTTATGCAAAAAGGACCCCATACCATGCCAATTGCAGGTGGAGTAGTAGATCTAACGCGGATATAATAATTACAACCATCGGGTATAGGTTGGTTGGTTTCGGCAATTAACCCTGAAACAGAACCGGGTAACGAACCCAATGCCGGATCATAAGTATTATTGTCGGGTGAAGTTCCCAGTACATTGGAATTCGGCGGAAAATTACCTACAGAATCAGAAAGTTCCGCAATATAATTATTGCCGTTTTGAAAAACACCGGTAGAAAAAAATGGGACATCTATTACACTTCCAACGCATACTGTATCTAAGTCCGCTGTAACGACAGGCTGATTTGTATTAATCGTATTTGGACATTGTAGAACCTCAAAACAAATGCTTGCGACGGAGTATAAATCCAAAGCATAATATGTAAAATAATAATGAATCCTTACCTTGTAACATGTGCCTGCAGGAGTATTACTTGGAATTGTGGGCCATAGAGTCCCATTCATGTATTGATTGCTTGCCTGGTAAATTCCTAAACTTGTCGGATTAGAAAAAGAACCCGAAGCATCTGATAATTCTATTTCAAAAAATCCAGATCCACAAATTGGTGTTGTAATATGGTAATAGATACTTAATCCAAAATTCTGACAAATTGGATTAGGTTTTAAAGAATCTATTACAACATTAAAATTTGTAGCAAAATTGTCAAAGTCACCTTTGATAAAAATATCGTCAATTCCAATAGATATATTACCGGGCAATGAGCCGGCATCGTTAACCCACCTGAAACCAAATCGCAAGTTGGTTTTATTATCAAAAGCCGGATTTTGTACTACTTCATACTTCCAAATAGATTGATTATTATATATTGTCCCTGTTTGAACCCACGGTCCGTTGTCGGCACTATAATACAACTCTGCATATGCTGTTCCGGAACCAATTCCGATATAAAAAAAAGCTATTTTAACATTTGTCATTCCAAGCGTACAAAAACCACTGGTGAGTTGTACAAATCTGTCGGAAGCAGCGGTAGGGTCGTAATTGCAGTTTGAAATCCCATTACTCGAACTGGCATTTTCATCATAAATATGTAAGTAATTACTATACGGAGCAAAAGAAATAGTGCCGCCTGATGTTTGGTTTTGATCAGGAGTATTTGGATAAATGGGGCTTCCATTGTATTCGTTATTAATAATCCACTTGTTAATACCTGAGTCATTTCCTACTCCTGATGTATTGAGTGAAACGCCGGATGCTCCATTTTCAAAATCTTCGGAATATATAAGTATAGTGGTCTGAGCTTTTATAAAGTTCAAGCAAAATAAAAATATGACAAAAAAACAAAATAATATTTTTTTCATATGTATATATTTTAAGTAAATGTTTGAGTATTGTTAAATAAGTATAAAGTTTGCTTCGCTCTGCCTGCCGGAAGGTAAGCTCGCAATTGTAAAAGTTAACTAATTCGGTAATGAATTTGTTTGTAAAATTTCAATTGGTTTTTTGCCATTAATTCCCTGATGAGGTCTTTCATGATTATAATAGTAAACATATTGTAATAGTTCT
>Ga0247841_10006651_pt1 | contig 17712 bp, 18 predicted proteins | sample LaCruzMarch2015__2_FD_192410 | JGI IMG/M metagenome (GOLD analysis project Ga0247841, IMG submission 192410) | Freshwater microbial communities from meromictic Lake La Cruz, Castile-La Mancha, Spain - LaCruzMarch2015_18m | ecosystem: Environmental > Aquatic > Freshwater > Lake | place: Spain... | reverse complement strand
TGGGGCAGAGATAGTAACTTTAAACCCATACATTTTTACATTAAAGAATTCAAAAAGTATAGAGAATTGTAAAGAATATTTTAAAAAGTTAAATAAAGAAATGGATAGAAAGAGACCAATAAACAGGTTTATATCTTTTTTAGAAAGAGGGGGGGAAGTTATTCCTAAAATTCCTGATGAGAAGGATATAAGGGAAGAAATATCAAAAAAACGTCCATTACTTGCAGCACTTACTTCTCTTTTTTTATTTGATGATGAACCTTGCTTTAATGAACATTATAATGTAATCACTGGAATTAATAATGATTATATTTATGTTAATGACCCTCTTTGGGACAAATTTGGTGGCGAACATAGATACAGAATAAAAGATTTCCTTTTTGGGATGTATGCTATTAATTATAGTGATTTAAGTGGTGGAAGTTTAATGAAGATTACTAAAAAATGATAATAAAAATAAATCCAGAAATAATTAAGTATAACAAAAAGATTCAGACTCTTTGTGTAAACAAATATCCTCAACATCCAAAAGGATGCCCAAATTATGGAAAAAAGCAAGGATGTCCCCCAAATACTCCTTTAATTAATAATATTTTAAATTTTGATAAGCCAGTTTATCTTATTTATACAGAATTTAATATTGGAGAACATGCACAAAAACTTAAGCAAAAACATCCAGATTGGAGTGAACGACAGATTTATTGTTGTTTATACTGGCAACCCAAGGCAAGAAAATTTCAAAGGCAAGAAGAAGAAAGGGCTAAAAAAGAATACAATCTTGAAAAAATAACAAACTCTCCAGAAGCTCATGGAATAAACGTAGGATTATTAATGAAAAAAATTGGAATTAATCTTGAATGGCCACCAAGAAAAATAACAAGACTTGTAAGCCTTGGCGGTTATGGGAAATAAAAATTAACAAGATTTTTAAATCAATTCTGTTTCTTTAAGATATGCTTAAAAAGAAAAAACCTGAAAATGAAAAAAAACAGGAAAGAGTTTATTCAAATAAGGTAACTCCAGAACTTGATGGAAAAGATGTTTTCTTGCGGGGCTGGGTAAAAGAAACGCGGGATTTGAGTAAGATAAGATTTTTAGTTTTAAGAGATTTTTCTGGAGATATACAAATAACTGCAATAAAAGGAACAACTTCTGAAGATGTTTTTGAAGAGATAATGAAAATTCCAAAAGAATCAGTTATTTCTGTTTCTGGGAAAGTTGTTAAAAGCAGGCAAGCTCCTGGTGGGAGAGAAATTCTTCCTGAAAAAATTGAAATTATTAACAAAGCTGAACTGATCCTTCCAATAGATATCAGTGATTTCTCAAAAACTTCGCTGGATAAAAGACTGGATTATAGATTTTTAGATTTGCATAATAAAAGAATCCAGGCAATCTTTAAGATTCAAAGCACCATAACAAACACATTTAGAGAATTTTTTCTGGAAAAAGAATTTTTTGAGATGCAAAATCCATGTATTATCTCTGCGGCAAGTGAGGGGGGAACAGAATTATTTCCTGTAATGTATTTTGAAAAGCCCGCTTTTTTAGCTCAAAGCCCACAATTATACAAACAAATGATTGCATGTTCTATGGAAAAAACATTTTTAATATCTCCTGTATGGAGAGCTGAAAAGCATAATACTCCAAGGCATATAAATGAAATAAGGCAAATGGATATTGAAATTGCATTTTCAGATGACTTTGAGGTTATGAAATTGCATGAAGATGTTGTAAAAGAAATTGTTGCCAATGTTATAGCTAAAAATTCTAAAGAGCTTGAAATATTAGGATTAAAATTAAAAGTTCCTGAAGCAAAATATCTAAGCTATGATGAAACAATTCAACTATTGAAAAAAAATAAAGTAAAAATTAAAGAGGGGGATGATTTAAGCCCAGAAGCTGAAAAGAAACTTGAAGAAGTTTTTCCAGACACAATGGTTTTCGTTCATAGCTGGCCTTTAGCATTAAAGCCATTTTACATAATGCCTAAATCTTTAGATAAAAAAGAAAAATATAGCAAGGGATTTGATTGTATTTATGGTGGAATAGAAATTTCCTCTGGAGGACAGAGAATTCATCTTCCAGAATTATTAATTGAAAGATTAAAGGCTAAAGGATTAAACCCAAAAAATTTTGAATCTTATATTAATAGCTTTAGATACGGTGCGCCGTATCATGGCGGTTGGAGCATTGGATTAGAAAGATTAACAGGAGTTTTAACAAAACAAGAAAATATCAGAGAAGTAACATTATTTCCAAGAGATAGAGATAGATTAGTTCCTTAAATGTATTTTAAGAATCCTTGAAACCTTAAGCTTTTTAAACTCCTTTCTCATAATATAATAATGGCAAAAAAAATTGCTAAAAAGATAAAATTGGTGAAAGCTAAAAAAGAAGTTAAACCAGTTAGGCAAGTGAAGAAAAGCAAAGCACCATTTGTTCTTAATATCATTGCAGTTTGTCTGTTATTAATTAACGGATTAACAATGATATTTGGAAGAGAGTGGATGGCAAATATGATAGTAAAATACGGTAACTTTAATATGGGAATTGAAGTACTATCAAGCAACTTTTTGACCTTGGGGATAATATGGCTTATCTTAGGTATTTTAATCTGGGTAGGTACGGTTAGAGTGCAAAAAGGCGCTTCAAGAATTGAAAAGTGGTACTTATTCGCTCTTGCAATAATAACTTTACTTTCTGGTAGAGGAGAATCTGGAATCCTAACTTTGATTGGCTCAATCATGTACCTAAAAAGGAAATAAGTTTATTTTTTATTTCATTTAGTTAATTTTATAAATCAGAAGTATTTTTGGTAGTTATGGAAAGTTTCTTGTGGAAAAAAGTAAGTGAAAAAGAGAAGCGGGATATAAAAAAAGAAGCTAAAAAAATTATGGACTCTTTTTCTAAATCTCTAGAAAAAATAGATTCTGAAGATATTGAAACTGGTGTTTTAAGACAAGAACAAATGCGAAAAGAAACAAAACCAGCAAATCCAGATAAAGAATTTCGTGATAAAATTCTAAAGAATGCTTCAAATAAAAATAATGACAGCATAATTGCTGAAAAAGGAAGTTGGGTTTAAAATGAATAAAAAACTGCCAATAACAAGAGAGCAAGCAATTGAATTATTAAAGAAGTATGACCAAAAAGAATCTGATTGGAATCATTATATTGAGTCAGAAGCAATAATGAGAGAATTAGCAGAAAAGCTTGGGGAAGATATTGAATATTGGGGCATGTTAGGATTGTTACATGATGTTGATTGGGCTTTAACAAGAGAGAATTGGAAAGAACATTGTATTAAAGCAGAAGAAATTTTAAAAGAGCAAGGATTTGATGAGGAATTTATAAAAGAAATACAATCACACGGATATGGTTATGATGAAATCCCTGCTTTAAAAGAAAAAAAGAGAGCTAAAAAAATTGAACATGCTCTTGCAGCCTCTGAAACATTAACAGGGATAATATATGCTTATGCTTTGATGAGAGGAAAGAAAATAAGTGATATGGATGTTTCTGGATTAAAAAAGAAATTTAAAAATAAAGCATTTGCATCAAATTGCAATAGAGAAATTGTTAATGAAATAGAAAAGATTGGATTAAGCTTGGAAGAATTTTTCCAAATATCAATAGATGCACTTAAAAAAATTAAAGACAAGATAGGACTAACCTAAAAAATGAACACGCAAGAAAAACTGAGAAAAATAAAAGAATATGAATTAACAGCAGAAGAAAATATCCAGAACTTTCTTGATGAGATTGAGAAGAATAATGCTAAAGGAAAGAAAATTAATGCTTTTATTGAAATAAATCCAAAAGCCCTTGACGAAGCAAGAAAAGTTGATGAAAAAATAAAAAAAGGAAAAGCTGGAAAACTTGCCGGGCTTGCAATAGCTGTTAAATCTAATATTTCTGTTAAAAATATTACTGTAAGCTGTGCTTCTAAAACTCTTGAGAATTATAAAGGAAGTTTTGACGCAACAGTTATTGAAAAAATAAAAAGTCAAGATGGAATTATAATAGGAATGACGAATATGGATGAATTTGCCTCTGGTTCAAGTGGAGAAACATCTGCTTTTGGACCATGTAAAAATCCTGTTGATTTAGAAAGAATTCCTGGAGGTTCATCAAGTGGAAGTGCTGCAAGTGTTGCAGCTGGATTTTGTGATTTAGCTTTAGGGAGTGATACTGGCGGGAGTATAAGAAATCCTGCAAGTCATTGTGGCGTGGTTGGAATAAAACCAAGCTATGGTTTAGTTTCAAGATATGGCTTAATTGATTTAGCAATGAGTTTAGATCAGATCGGTTCTTTTGCAAATGATATTTATGGTGCTTCATTACTTTTAGGAGTTATAACTGGAAAAGATGAAAGAGATGCAACGAGTTTTGAAAGCAAAATAAAATATGAAACTATTCTTGGAACAAATGAGAAGTTTAGAATAGGTGTAAGCAAAGAGCTGATTAATTTATGCAAGGATAAAAAAATAAAAGAAGAAATTGAAAAAGAAGTTGCAAATTTGAAAAAAGCAGGCCATGAAATTGTAAATATAGATTTGAAGTATGTTAATTTGGCTGTTCAGGCATATTATCCATTGGTTTATGTAGAATTCTTTTCAGGAACAAGAAAGTTTGATGGTAGAAAATATGGAAGCAAGATAGAAGATGTTTGCGGACCAGAGGTTTTAAGAAGAATTCTTGGAGGAAGTGAAATAAGTGAAGCAGAATATCATGGAACTTACTATAGAAGAGCCTTGAAAGTAAAAAAAATAATAAAAAATGAGTTTGAAAAAGCGTTTGAAAAATGTGATGTGATTATATGCCCGGTTGTTCCAAGATTGCCCCATAAAATTGGAGATAAAATTTCTGTTGAAGAGATGTACAGTTATGATGCTTTAACAATTCCAGCAAATCTCGCAGAGATTTGTGCTATCTCTGTTCCGTTAACAAAAATCCAAGAAATTCCTGTAGGAATTCAAATTATGGCAAGTCAGGGAAAGGAAGCAAAAATGCTTCAAATGGCTTGGCTTATTGAAAAGGGAAATAAAAAAGATTAAGAAAAGGGAAAGAAAATTTTGAATTAAGGTTTATAAATCCTTATTCACTGAGAATAAAATGGAAATTGACAATATAAAACTAGAATGGCTGGGACACTCTGCGTTTAGAATTACAGATAATAAATCTGGAAAGATTCTTTATATAGACCAATTTCAAATTGCACATGAGAATACAAAAGCAGATATTATCTTGATTACACATGATCATTATGATCATTGCTCTTTAGCAGATATGGAAAAAATTGCTAGAGATGGAACAATTGTCCTATGCACAGCAGACTGCCAATCCATCATTACAAAAATTAATAAAAAGATAGAAATGCAGATTATAGAACCAGAAAGTGAGATAAATCTTGTTAATTTTAAGATAAAGGCAATTCCTTCTTACAATGTAAATAAAGAAATTCACAAAAAAGCAGAAGGATGGGTGGGGTTTATAATTCAAAGCAATGGAGTTAGCATTTATCATGCTGGGGATACTGATATGATAAAAGAAATGGAAAAACTTACAGGATATAATAAAGAAGGAAATAAACTTGTGGCGTTATTGCCTGTTTCTGGTAAATTCACAATGGACGCAGAAGAAGCTGCAAATGCAGCAATTCTTATCAAGCCATATATTGCAATTCCTATGCATTATGGAAGTGTTCTTGGCTTAGAAAAAGATGCTCAATTATTTATAAAAATATGTCATGAAAACGGAATAAATGCACACATATTAGAAAAATCAAAATAGTTTTTGAAAAAATGAGGGTAACAATTTTAGGTGTGGGGGATGTTGAAGATATTCTTAATAATACCAGATTAACTCGGGAAGATTTGAATAAGCTAATAGATGAATTAGCACAATTTTTAGTAGATGAAAAATGTGAAATAATAATTCAACCAGCAAGAGGGATTCCATATCAAGTAGCAGTTAAATATAAAGAAAAGGGGGGGAAGAGAGTTATAGGTGCTGTTGCCCCCAACTGTCCTTATTATGGAAAGTTCTATGACACAATAACACAAGATTATCGGCCCATTTGCGACGGAGTTATAGAATTTCATTCTTGGTATGATATTGATGGAAATATTGGAACTTTAGGGGAAGCTACAATTGTTTTGGGATTTTCAACCGGGGTTTTAACTGAAATTTGTGAAATGAAATACAATAAGAAATATCTGGGAAAAGCAACAAAACTATTTATTTTTAAGAAAACAGTTTCAAGAACATTGAAAGAGATAGAGCCAGATATAAAAGCTGTTTATATTCCTTCAATAAAAGAATTAAAAAAACAATTTCAATTTCTTTAATATTTAAAATGCAAAGATGTAGTTTCGAGAGAAGAAAGAAAAATCAATTAGATAAGATTGACAAATCAGACAAATCAAGCTGGGACAAGCCAATGCTAAAATTAATGGAAAAAATTAACAAAAACCCAAATCATTATACAACCTCTTCATGTTCTGGAAGAATTGTTCTGATAAAAGAATCAGACAAGAAAAAAGAGGGACTTTTTTTATTTAGAACTCATGACAAGGTTTCTATGAATGAATTAAAAAAAGAATTAAGCAGAATAAAATATGCTGGATTAATTTATTTCAAGCAAGAGTCCTGCATTCTGCATGTTGCTTGCAAGTCTCTCTCTAATACGCAAGAATTATTAGACTTGGGAAAATTAGCTGGGTGGAAAAAATCCGGGATAATTTCTAGCAATAAACGGTTTGTTTGTGAGTTAATGGGGAGTGAATATATTAGTCTGCCAATAATGAACAATAGAAAAATACTGGTTTCAGAAAATTATCTTAAACTTGTTACTAAAGAAGCAAATAAAAAGCTATCTCGTGCTTGGGATAAAATACAAAAATTAGAGAGAGCGATTTAAAAAAATGTTGAATATATGGTTTTATGTTTTGTTTAGCATATTTATTGTAAGTTTGATATCGCTTATAGGAATAATATTTATTTCAATTAAGCCGAAAAAATTAGAGAAATTTCTTATTTATATGGTAAGTTTTTCTGCTGGAGCATTATTTGGAGATGTTTTTGTGCATATTTTTCCGGAAATATTCAAAACAAATTTAGGAAACCTGAAAATAAGCATGATTATTTTGTTTGGAGTCCTGTTTTCATTTGTAATGGAAAAATTTATTCATTGGCAGCACTGCCACATGCCAATAACAAAAGAGCATAAGCATCCTTTTGTGCTGATGAATCTGTATGGTGATGGAATACATAATTTTATAGATGGTTTAATAATTGCGGGAAGTTATATGGTAAGTTTTCCCATAGGAATAGCAACAACTTTAGCCGTTATCTTGCATGAAATCCCCCAAGAAATAGGAGATTTTGGAATTTTAATCCATGGAGGATTCAAGAAAAAACAGGCATTATTTATTAATTTCTTAATCTCATTAACTGCATTTGCTGGAGGAATTATTGCTTTAATAATCGGAATAAAGATTTTGAATATACAAAATTTCTTGCTTCCTTTTGCAGCAGGAACTTTCATTTATATTGCGGGAAGCGATTTAATACCCGAGCTGCATAAAGAAACAAATATCAGTCGTTCTGCTATCCAGCTTTTAACATTTATTTTAGGAGTAGGAATAATGTTCCTGCTTCTTTTATTTGGTTGATTTTTTATTCACAGTTTCTATGGTCGTTAAACGTTATTAAAAAGCTCATAAGGAGACTTAATGAACCTGCAATTATTCCCGAGAATATTTTAGCAATTAAATAGTTAAAATGGAAAGTTTCTACAAAAACAGCTAAAAGTGATACTGTTACAATAATCCCTATAACGCCTGTTGTATAAAAGTAAGCATATCCATGCAATAACTTTCTTTTTGTTCCCTTAAATGTCCATCTTCTATGCAAAATGTATCCTAGAGTTGTTGAAATTGTAAAAGAGATTGTTCCTGAAATTAGGTAATGAATACCTAAAATGCTTGTTAAGAACCATAAAAAAAAGAAATCAGTGAAAACAACTAAACCTCCGGTTGTAATATACCTTAATATCCTTGTTAATAATTTTGAGGCTCTTCCTCCAAAAGAAGTCACATGATTTAAAAGATGTACTAATCTTGACATTGAATACTAATCCTGATTATTTTTAAAAATGTTATGTTTTTAGAATTACTAATTTTATTTCTTATTTCAAACCAGCTTCTTTTCTCAAAATTTCTGCTTTGTCTGTCTTTTCCCATGTAAAATCTGGGTCATTTCTTCCGAAATGTCCGTAAGAGGCAGTTTTTCTGTAAATAGGTTTTTTTAGTTGCAAGTCTCTTATTATTAATCCAGGTCTTAATGAAAAATTTTTTCTTATTAATTCAACTATTTTTTCTTCAGGTATTTTATTTGTTCCAAAACAATCAGCATTTACTGATGTTGGTTCTGCAACCCCAATAGCATATGATAATTGAACCTCACATTTATCTGCTAAACCGGCTGCGACTACATTTTTTGCAACATATCTTGCAGCATATGCCCCAGATCTATCAACTTTACTTGGATCTTTTCCACTGAAACATCCACCGCCGTGTCTGCCAACTCCACCATAAGTATCAACAATTATTTTTCTTCCTGTTAAGCCTGTGTCTCCTTCTGGCCCTCCGATTACAAAAGCACCTGTTGCATTTATGTGTATTTTTGTACTATCATCTAAAAAATTTCCACAAACAGGTTTGATTACCTTTTCTAAAATTTCTTTTTTTAACTCGGATTCAGAAATATCTTTTTTATGCTGTTGCGCGATAACAACTGCGGCGATTCTTTTTGGTTTTCCTTCAATATACTCAACAGAAACTTGACTTTTTCCGTCCGGCCCGATATTTTTAATAATTCCGTTTTTTCTCACTTCTGCTAATTTAGCAGTTAATTTATGTGCCATGATTATAGGCAGAGGCATTAATTCTGAAGTTTCATTACATGCAAATCCATACATCATTCCTTGGTCGCCGGCTCCTTGTTCTTCAATTGTTTTAGAAACACCTTGTGAAATATTTGGGCTTTGTTTATGAATAGAAACTAAGATTCCTGCATCATAGCAGTCAATTCCAAATTCAGGATCTGTGTATCCTATTTCCTTTAATGTTCTTCTTGCTATTTCCTGGACATCAGCATACCCTTTTGTTGTTACTTCTCCTGCAACAACAACCAAGCCAGTTGTTGTAAGACATTCAACAGCAACTCTTGAATCTGGATCTTGTCTCAATAAATCATCTAAGATTGCATCTGAAATCTGGTCACATATTTTGTCTGGATGCCCTTCTGTTACAGACTCTGATGTTACAAAATATTTTCTCATAAAAGAAACAATAAAAATAGCCTTTTAAACCTTTTTGAGAAAAATATTCCAATAGGAATATTTTTAAATACAATATTCCTATAATTATTAAGTTAAAATGATAACCAATCTAAGAGAAATAAAAGAATACAGAAAAAAGCTTAATTTAACACAAAAACAGCTGGCTGAGAAAGCAGGAGTGAGCCAGAGTTACATAACTAAATTAGAAGCAGGGGAATTAGAACCAACATATAATCATGCAAAGAAGATTATAGATGTTTTGCAGAATATACACATCCAAGAGCAGGAAAAAGCAAAGGATTTTATGAATAAAAAAGTAATAATGCTGAAATCAGAAGATAAAATTGCAAGAGCAATAGAATTAATGAAAAAACATTCAATCTCACAAATTCCAGTAATAAAAAATAACAAAATTCTCGGAGTTATTTCTGAAAGTTGTATTGTTAATAATATAAACAAAAACCCAGAAAAAACAAAAGTTGAAGAGATAATGGAGAATTCTCCTCCAATTGTTCCAGAAGAGACTGGAAAAGAAATTGTTGTAGACTTGCTGAGGAATTACCCTCTTTTGCTTGTAGCTGAAAAAGGAATAATAACAGGAATAATAACAAAAACAGATTTATTCAAGAAGGCACACTAAATGATTAAATTTAAATAAATCTAAATTAATGTATAAAAATGCCAAATGTAAAAATAGGAATTGAAGTTCATGGATATTTGAAGATAAAAGAAAAGCTTTTCTGCAGATGCAAAGCAGATTACAAAGAAGAAAAAACAAAGCCGAATACAAATATCTGTCCGGTTTGTACAGCACAGCCAGGTTGTAAACCAATGTTACCAAATGAAGAAGCAATAAAAAAGGTTATCGCGATTGGATTGATGTTAGGATGCAGGATAAATTCTTCTCCTGAAAAAAAATTAGTTTGGCAGAGAAAACATTATGACTGGCCAGATTTACCAAAGGGTTTTCAGAACACGATTTCTGGAGCATATAGCATTCCTGTTGCTCAAGAAGGAGAGTATTTAGGTATAAAGATAAGATCGGTTCATTTAGAAGAAGACCCCGCTTCTTGGAATCCTGAAACAGGTGAGATTGATTATAACCGGTGTGGATTATCTTTAGTTGAAATAACAACAGAACCAGATTTTAATTCAAGCAAACAAGTTAGAAAATGGCTTACTGAATTAATAAAAACTTTAAATTATATCACTGCAATTCCAAAAGATGCTGGAATAAAAGCAGATGTCAATGTAAGCATAGAGAATGGAGAAAGAGTTGAGATAAAAAATGTTAATTCATTGTACTCTATTGAAAGAGCAATAGATGTAGAAGTTGCGAGGCAAGAAATAGAATTAAGTTCAACAAAGAAAATTAAAAGAGAAACAAGAAGATTTGATGAAAAATTAAAAAGAACAATAAGTATGAGAGAAAAAGAGCAAGAACAAGATTATAGATTTATTCCAGAACCAGACTTACCCATACTGTTACTAAACTCTTCTTTAATAGAAAGTATAAGACAAAAACTTCCAGAGTCGCATCATTCTAAAATAGAAAAATACAAAGATTTAGGAATAGAAGAAAAAGAAGCCCAAATTCTTGCTCAAAAAAGAGAAATTGCAGAATTTTATGAAAAACTGATAAAAAATGAAGAAGTTGATAAAAAATTAGCTGCTCATTGGGTTACAATTGAATTATTAAGAGTACTAAACTGGAATAAAGCAGAATTCAAGGATGCTGAGATAAAACCAGAGCATTTTGCGCAACTTTTAATTTTATTGCAAGAAAAAAAGATTACAGAAGAAATTGCTAAAAAATTATTGAATGATTTTTATCCAAAATCATCTTTACCTTCTGAGAAACTAAGAAAAAGTGGATTCGAAAGAATTTCAGATAAAGAAGAAATAGAAAAGATATGCAAGAAGGTAATCGGAGAAAATAAACAAGCTGTTGAAGACTATGAAAAAGGAGAGGGAAAAGCTCTTAATTTTTTACTTGGGGAAGTAATGAAAAAAAGCAAAGGACAGGTAGAGAGCAGAATTGCCAAAGAAGTTTTAGCTGAATTGCTCTCATAATAAATTAAAAAATTAAAATTAATAATACTAAAATGACAGAGATTTTTTATAAGCTTGAATCAAAACCAAAAAAAGCATATTTGAATATAACTTCTCAATGCACAAATTCTTGTATTTTCTGTAGAAATAATCCTGAATGGGAAAGGTTTTCAAATTTAATATTCAAAGATGAAGAAGAACCTCCAATATTGGAAATTATTGGTTCATTAGAAAAAAATTTGGAAAAACCTGAAAATAAAAGTATAGAAGAAATAATTTTTTGTGGAGTTGGAGAGCCATTGAGAAGATTTGATGATGTTTTAAAGATAATTACAGAAATAAAAAAATATGAAAAATATGACATTAAAACAAGAGTTAATACAAACGGGCAAGTAAAAATATGGGAGAAAAATCCTGCATTGAGATTAAAAAATGCAGGATTGGATGCTATAAATATAAGTGCTAATGCTTCTGATACTATTTCTTATAATTTTTTATGCAATCCTAGGCTTATAGATGATGATATAACTGATGATTTTGCATTTAATAAGATTATAGATTTTATCCAAGACTGCAAAAGAGTGGGTTTAGAAACAGAAATAACTGCATTAAAATTTCCTAAAGAATATTTCTCTAATCAACCAGGGATTTATAAAAGCATTTTAGAAACAGAAGAATTGGCAAAAAGACTGGGTGTTAAGTTCAGATGGAGAAGTTATCACGGTAAAGAATTAAAAATCTAAAAAATGCCTATATTGTCCTTCACTTCTTATTCTTCCTTTGATTTTTATTTCTTTTTTAAAATAGGGCATAAATAAAACAGCTGTTTCTGCCTCTCCACCTTCAAAATCAACTCTAAATTTGTATTTTTCTGCAAGTTTCTTTATTTTTTGAAAAATTTCTTCAGTTATAATTTTTCCTAAAAACTCTTTAGGTAAACCCTCGCAAGATATTTTTATTAATACAACTTTAAATTTATTTTTAAGAAGCTCTTGCCATAATTTTTCTCCAGTATAATCCCATAAAGGAGAATAAACTTTAAGATTAAATTTTTCTGCTATTTCTTTTATTCTTTTTCCTTGGTAATTGCTTGCAATCCCCCCAATAACAATTCCATCAACTTTATCTTTAACTTTTTTTATCAATCCAGATAAATCTTTTAATTCCTCATCTTTTCTACCTTTACTGTTTTGAATTATTAAGGGTATTCCTAAATTTTCTGCCTGTTTCTTCAATAATTTTAGATTGGGCTTATGGAACATAAAACTGTCTGAATTCTTAGGATTGATATTAAGAAGATATTTTACTTCATGCCCTTCTTCCTTAGCTTTAAATAAAGCCAGACAAGAGTCTTTTCCTCCGGAAAATAATGCTGCAAGTCTCATTTTATTTTAAAATTGTGAAATATATTTCAAAAATAGCTCCTAAGACAAAAAATATAATTAATAATATGATTATAAACCAATTTATCTTTATACTATATTCTGGTTTTCTGTTCCCTTTTATTTTTGCTATTCTATTAATCAATAGAATCATTGCACCTATCAATGCAATTGTTATACTACCCGAAATCCCCAATATTTTTACAAATGATGCCATTTTAAAATAATAGACTATCCAAAATATAATCAAAGGAATCAAAATTGTTAATAACCATGCATTAATCTTTTTTATTTTAAAATCAAGTTCATACATATTTCTTAAAGCATAAGCTAATGAAAAAAATGCAGTAAAAATTGTGAAAACTCCAAAAAGGGATGGAATTCTTCCTAAACCAAGAACACCAATTTCAGGAACATTCATTCCTTTAAAACCAATAACTGAAATTGTGAATAATAAATAAACAATTATTGGTATTATTGCTCCAAAAATTATTACCTTCTTCATTAATCTTTCTTTTCCATGAAGCCTTTGTTCTACTGAAGGCAAAGCAGAAAAAGACGTAAGAGCAAAAAGAATTAATCCATAAGGAAAGAATAAATTAAACAATAAACCATTCCCAGAATTTAAAATAAAATTTTCTGGTTTTGATTGTGGCAAGAAAAATATTAGTATTAATCCTACTAATAGAATTATTGCAACAAGCCCAATATTCTCTCCTTTTCCCATTGTTTTAATACCACATGTAAGTAAAATAAGCATGATAAACCAGAAGAATAATGAGCCAAGAAAACTATATTTTAAACTCCCAAAAAAAACATAACTCAATAGTTCTCCTTCTGCTAAAATATAAGCAATTAATGCTGCATACAAACTAAGAATCATAGAAATCATCATTAAATTCTTACCTTTTTTTCCAAGATAAATCTTGGCATAACCAGTAAGTTGATGATCTCCTTTTGTCCTAACTGAAATTTCTCCAACATAAAGATTAATTAAAAGCATAAGCAAACCCAAAATAATTATTTCTGCAATTCCAAATATTAATCCAACTTTAGAAATAACATAAGGTAATCCAAGAATACCAGCACCAATTGCTGTGCCAGAGATTATGCTTGTTGCAGAAAACAATGCTGATTTTGAAGTCTCTGGTTTTTGTTTAGAACTATTTCCTTCTACACTCTTTTTCATGGATTAAATAGAAAAAACAGGTTTATAAATATTTAATATTTAATATTTAGATAGGCCCGTAGTATAGCCTGGATAGTACACGCGGCTTCGGATGTAAGGAACCTAAGGTTCCTTGACACTCAACTTCCTAAATTAGTTGGGTAATCAAAAGAAACCGTGAAACGGGGGTTCAAATCCTCCCGGGCCTACTTAAAATTATTTTTAAGAAAACCTTAAAAACTAAAAGAGATGTAAAGATAAAATGGGTAAAGAAGAAATAAAGACAAAGCAAGAGAGTTATGATTTTAAAGAATCAGAAAGAAAGATATTAGACTTCTGGGAAAAAGAAAAAATTTTCAAATTTGACCCTAAAAAGAAAGCAGAAGTTTACGGCATTGACACTCCTCCACCAACTGTTTCTGGAAAAATGCATATAGGGCATGCATTCCAATATTCACAAATGGATTTTATAGCCAGATACAAAAGAATGGCAGGATATAATTTATTCTATCCTTTTGGAACTGACGACAATGGATTGCCGACAGAAAGATTAGTTGAAAAATCTAAAAATGTAAGAGCAAAAGATATGCCAAGAGAAGAATTTATTAAAATCTGCCAGGATTTTTTAAAAGAAGAGCTTCCGAAATTTATACAAGACTGGAAAAATATTGGAATAAGCTGTGATTTTGATTTATATTATTCAACAATCAATGAACACTGCAGAAGGATAAGCCAGTGGAGCTTTCTTGACTTGTACAAAAAAGATAGAATATACCAGAAAAAAGCTCCTTTTATGTGGTGCCCTGAATGCCAGACAGCAATATCACAATATGAATTAAAAGATAAACCAGAAAAATCAGATTTTGTTTATATAAAATTTCAAACTTCTATTGGAAAACCAATTACAATTGCGACAACAAGACCAGAATTAATGCCTGCCTGTGTTGCAATTCATGTTCATCCTGATGATTCAAGATATAAGAAATTTATTAATGCCAAGGCGAAACTTCCGATATTTGACAGAGAAGTTGAAATAACAACAAACGAAGAAGTTGATATGGAATTTGGTTCTGGAGCAGTTTATCATTGCACTTTTGGGGATATGGATGATGCTGAATGGATAGAAAAAATGAAAATAAAACCCATAGAAGTTATGAATAAAGACGGAACATTGAACGAAAAGGCAGGAAAATATTCTGGGATGAAATCAAAAGAAGCAAGAAAGAAAATTACAAGGGAATTGCAAGAGATGGGCGCAGTTGAGAAAGTTGAGAAAATTGAAAACTCTGTAAAAGTTCATGAAAGATGCGATACTCCTATTGAAATCCTTATGACAAACCAGTGGTTTGTAAAATATTTGGATTTAAAGAATAAAATGCTGGAATGGGGAAATAAATTAAATTGGCATCCAGAATATATGAAGCACAGATATGATAACTGGGCTAATGGATTGAAATGGGATTGGTGTATTTCCAGGCAGAGATTTTTTGGCGTTCCATTTCCAGTATGGTATTGCAAAAAATGCAATAAGGTTATTCTAGCAGAAGAAAAAGACTTGCCAGTAGATCCTTTGAAAGATAAACCTACAGGAAAATGTAAATGTGGCTCAAATGAATTTATTCCAGAGAAAGATATTCTTGATACGTGGTTTACATCTTCAATGACGCCAAGACTTGCAGTTGAACTAACAGACAAGGAAACACGGGAAAAAATATTCCCAATGTCATTAAGGCCACAGGCACATGATATAATTACTTTTTGGCTTTTCAATACTGTTGTAAAAAGTAATTTGCATTATGGAAAAAACCCTTTCAAAGATGTTCTTATTTCTGGTTTTGTAAAATTAGAAGGGGAAAAAATGTCAAAGTCAAAAGGAAATGTAATAGAGCCAAGAGAGGTTTTGGAAAAATATGGAGCAGATGCAATGAGATACTGGGCATCAACTAGTAATTTGGGGGAAGATTTAGACTATCAAGAAAAAGATCTTTTAACCGGAAAGAAATTTATTACAAAAATATTTAATGCAACTAATTTTGTTTTTATGAATTTAAAAGAAAAAATAAAAGAGCCTAAGGAATTATGCGAGACAGACAGATTATTTACAACCCAAATGAATGAAGTTATAAAAAAAGCAACAGATGCTTTTGAAAAATATGAATATTCAAAAGCCAAACAAGAAGCAGAGCATTTTTTCTGGAAGATTTTCTGTGATAATTATCTTGAAATCATAAAAAGAAGAGTTTACAATGGAAACAAAGAAGAAAAAGAATCTGCATTCTACACTCTTTACACCTGCTTGCTTTCAATTTTAAAAATGATGGCTCCGTTTACTCCATTCGTAACAGAAGAATTATACCAGACACATTTCAAAAAAACAGAAAATGATAAAAGCATACACATAAGCAGCTGGCCTGAAGAAATAAAAGCAAAAAAAGAGAAAAATGATGTTGAAAAATTTGAGATTTTGATTAATTTAATTGCAAAAATAAGACAGGCAAAGTCAGAAGCGAAAAAATCAGTCAAGGCAGAGATAATTTTAACACTAGAAGACAAAGAAAAGCAGGAATTAAAAGATATTTTAGATGATTTTAAGGCAGTTGTCAATGCAAGAGAGATTAAAACAGGCAAGTTTAATGTTGAATTTCTTGATTAAATCCTTGTAGTGCCTAAAATTTCTAATTATTTAGGATATTGTTTAAAAAACCATAAGATTTATAATCTTGAGAGGATTAATGATTTCTTGTTTTGGTGTTTAAACCTTGCAAAAAAGAGGTAATTTTTGCTTTATAGGTCTTAAAATGGCTAAAAAAGGTAAGAAAGTAGGAAAAAGTAAAATGGCTAATAATAAAACTAAAGAGCATGGCAAATCTGATTCTGATAAAGGAGAAAAGGTAACTTTTAACATAAGCAAAAATGGGAACTTTTCAGATTGGTATAGTGAGATTGTTGCGCGGGCAGAGTTGGCTGATTTAAGGTATAATATAAAGGGTTTTGTCGTAATAATGCCTTGGGCTGTCCAGGTAATAGAAAGGATGTACAAACTATGGGAAGATGAGCTCCAAAAACAAGGACATTTACCTTGTATTTTTCCTGCTTTAATACCAGAAAGCAACTTTAAAAAAGAAGCAGAGCATGTCCAAGGATTTTCTCCTGATGTTTTTTGGATAACTAATGTTGGTGACAGTGAAATAAATGAAAAGCTGGCTATGAGACCAACTTCTGAAACAGCATTTTATCAGCTTTTCAGTTTGTGGATAAGATCTTACAAAGATTTACCTTTCAAAAGATACCAGAGGGCAAATGTTTGGAGATATGAAACAAAAGCTACACGCCCATTTATTCGTTCAAGAGAAATTTATTGGATTGAAACACATAATTGCTTTGCAACAAAAGAAGATGCAGAAAAACAAGTTCTAAATGATATTGCTATGACTGAAAAAATAATGCACAAGCAATTAGGAATTCCATTTTATGCTTTTAAAAGACCTGAATGGGATAAATTCGCAGGAGCAGTTTATACAATCGGAAGTGACTGCTTAATGCCGGATGGTAAAGTTTTGCAGCAGCCTTCAACTCATTTATTAGGGCAAAACTTTGCAAAAGCTTTTGATGTAAAATTCAGGGATAAGGATGGAGAGGAAAAAATTCCATTCACAACAACATACGGCCCTGCAATGTCAAGAATAATTGCTTCTTTAATTTCTGTTCATGGTGATGATTCTGGATTGATACTTCCATTCTGCATCTCACCGATTCAGGTTGTA
>Ga0247841_10006648_pt1 | contig 17718 bp, 25 predicted proteins | sample LaCruzMarch2015__2_FD_192410 | JGI IMG/M metagenome (GOLD analysis project Ga0247841, IMG submission 192410) | Freshwater microbial communities from meromictic Lake La Cruz, Castile-La Mancha, Spain - LaCruzMarch2015_18m | ecosystem: Environmental > Aquatic > Freshwater > Lake | place: Spain... | reverse complement strand
TTCGCGTTCAGTAATGCCATCATATTTCCATCTTTCCCCTTTGAATTGATCATCCCAATGAGCTTCATTAATATCTTCACTAGCCCAAATTTCAAATGCATTAATTAATGCCTGCTCAATAGCAGCTCCGCCAATAATCCTTGCATTAGCAACTGCCATGATTAAGGGCCAGGATAAAGACGACGAATGGTCATATCAGGAATAATAAATCTACAGCGTTCATAAGCCACGTCATCACCAGGCGTAAATCGTAAACTAGCATCAGGAAAACGTCTTACCATCCTGTCCATTGCTTCTGCAATTTGTTTACCATCAGGATTATATTGCACAGTTATAACTTCCCATTGCTGCAATACACTTACGATGCCCACACCAGCTTCAGGCAATATTTCTGGATATTGCCGCATGGTAACTTCCATGCCAGTAACTTTCCATTCTGGTGGTACGCTTTTCTGTCCCACCACGTAAATAGCAGGCACTTGCGTATTATTGGGAAATATATAAGAACCAATTAAATTAGGAGCCGCTGAAAGCAATTCGTAAATTGTTTCCCTTAGTTGATTGATGTCCAAAATAAAAGCCTCCCCGTAAGGAGAGGCTAGCAGAAAACAATGGTAAAAGCGTTTAGTTGGGAGCAGTTGGGATGATGCTGCCGGAGCTAGTAGCATTTTGGTGAATACCAATGCGACCACGGCTCATCAAATCAAAAGTAACTTCAACTAAGTTATCAGCAGGATAGCTTTCGCTGTAGTTCATAACACGACCAACATAAGCCACACGGTCGTAGTAGTAAGTGCTGCCACTAACGCCAAGCTGCTTGTTGATTTCAACATACACTTCAGCGTTTTTGTCATAACGACCAGTAGCAATCACTTGGAAAGCTTCATCAAAGCTATCAGGTACGAATGTAGTACCATCAACATCTTTCTGGAAGTAAGAAGTGATTGAAGCTGTTGCTGCACTTGTAACAATTACGCTATCAGAGAAACCACCACCACCAAGCAGGTAGAATTCAGTGTTGCCATCATTGAAAGCAACAGAAGCCGTAGTAGCTGCTTGAAGGGTATAAAGAGTGGGAGTGCCAGATACTGTAAAAGTAGCGCCGGATTGAGTGATGACTGGACGACCGCTAGCGGTGATAATAGAACCAACACGTACAATTACGTCTTGGCTCTTAACCAGTTCTGTGGGATGGTAGAGCATGAGAATGCCTCAACAATGGAAAAGAGAAAGTGGTTAAGCGTCAGACGTTCTGTACGCTTCCTTTGCCTACCAGTCTAAAGATACCTCTGACTGGTGTGCCTAAAAATTGCCAATAATGTTCAGCAATCTGTTCATTAGGTAATAACTCAAATCGACCTTCCCTTCCATTGATTGTGGCAGAAGCTGAGCTTCCAGGAGTGATGCCAGACAAAGCCAAAGGCCCAGTCAAACGTCCTTCCATATACACAGCCGTATTATCTGCACCAAGCAAATAATCATACTGTGGGTTACGTTTTTGTTTCAAACTAGCATAATAAGTAATGCCAGTTGAAGTGGGAACGTAATTACCAGTGCCTGATTCAACGACATAACCAGAAGCCACTGACCACACAAGTGTGGCATTAGCTAATGGCAAGAGGACGTTGGTCATGCAACAAAACCAATTGAAAGAGAATCAGCGACGGTATCAAGCATTCGTTTGAACTCTTGGCCATATTGAGTGGCGTCAAGTCCTTTGCCATACACTTTACCTTCAGTGGCACCAATTTGAATGCCCATTTGTGCAAGTTGAATGGCAACTATATGCGCTGTAAGGTGTTTTACTGCCCTATCGGTTTGAGAACCAAATACATCTGCTGATGCATCGGCAGTAGCTTCGGAAAGAGCCCCGTTCACAATTCCCGATGGATGGGGAGTGAATTCAGGGAAACGATCAAGGAAATCTGCGTAAGTAACAGCCATGATTATGCCTTACCTGCTTTGATGGATTCCTGACGTTTTGCAATTGCATTACGTACCCTCACGCGCCCTTCAATTTTTTTCCATGCCGCGAGTTGATCGAGGTCATGAATCAATTCAACGATGCGGGCGGATTCGACGATGGGAAGAGTAGCAAGGGTTTGCACATCATGTGGAATGTTTTCCACTGTTAGCTGTTCCCTTACTTCTTCAATGGCACCAATAGTAATCAACCTTTTTACAGTTGGATTTTCTTGAGCGATTTTCCATTGAGTTTCTGGTACATCCTGATTAAGACCAGGAGCCAGTTGAATCATTCCACCATCGGTGATAATACCAAACCCTCCTTCACGAGGCGGATTTTCAAGCTCGGGGCGATAAGCAATTAACATGCAGGTTCATAGGAACTGATGATAGCTTAACGCCCTTTGCTTAATTAGGCTCAAGCAGAAGCTTGAACATAGATGACGCTCTTGGGGAAGTACAGAGATACACCACCCACGCGAGCGTGAGCAGGAACAATGAACTCAAGACCACGCTGTTGAGGCGGGAACAGTTCCAAGGGCTGGGGAATGTGCAATTGCACTTTCTCAGGATCGCGCTTATATACCACCATACGGTTGGTATTTAATTCGCTATTATCTGCATCCAATTGGTTGATTGGCTCAACATTACGGATGTAGGGGTTGGTGCGAAGGAAATACTCAAGCACCGTAACGTCCGAAGAATCGGAATTACGAGTGGTGCTTACTACGTTGTAGTCTTCGTAAGCCAACAGGATAGTGTCGGGCTGCTCCTTCATTTTGGAAGCATTGATGATGGCACTAACGCCATAGTTCAATAGTTCCAGCATGTCTTGAGCAGTGCCGCTAGCAGTGGTGCCAGTAAACCACTTGTTAGCTGCAATCACGTCAACAGTTGAATTGTTGAAGAAACCAGCTAAACCAACAGTGGATTCACCAAACATGGCAACAGCTTCCACTTTCTCTTCATAAGCACGACGTACGGCTTGCGCACGACGTTGCTCAAGAGCAATGTTGGCCATTTGAGCAGCACGTAGTTCCTGCACGGTATAACCGAAGCTACCACCGAAAGAACGAATGTTGATGCTCTTTTCCACTTGGCTGATGTCAGCGCGTGGCAAATCATCAGCAGCATCTGCAATCAGTTTGAACTCACCAGTGGAGTTCATGATGCGGAAGGTGAAGGTTTGTGCGCCAGGACCAGCTTCGCTAGTTACAGGCAAAATGGTTGGATATTTGATGTCGGCATAAACCGTTTCAAATACTTGGGGGCGGATGTACTCAAGCTGACGCTCAAGAAACAGACCCGCTTCGTCCATACGAAATTCAGACATTGGTAGGGCCTCCTATCAAGAATCAGCGGAGAGAGTAAAGCTTGGGCCGTTCAGTTCCAAGATCGCCAGTCCACTACCAGTGGTAGAAGACAGATAACGAGCATTGGCCATACGAACAGTCTTGCCCGAAGCAAAAGCATGGCTGAATTGACCAGCCTTGCCAGTACCGCTTGCTGAATACAACACGCGGACTATGGAAGCAGGAGTGACGGCACCAGTCACATAAACAGCTACTGCACCTTCATTAGCAACATTCAACACTTGATCAACTTTCACACCAGGACGACTATCAGCGTTCAGTGCAGTTTCATCAACGTAAGTGAGAACATTGATACCAAGAACAGTATCGGAAGCACCAGAAATGGTGGTAGCAGAATTAGCTACAGTGCCAGCAGTGTTGTACACCTGCACATTACCGAAAGGCAGTACAACTGCTGTTTCGTTGATGTAGGTGCCAATGGTGTTGTCGCGAATATCAGAGAGTTGACCTTCTTGCAGGGCGGTTTGGGCGAGAGCATAGCTCTGTTGCACACCACCAGCAGAAGCAGTCCCCGACGTGGTAAAAGTTACGGCCATGGATCAGCGCTCCTTAGAGACGGAGAGTGGGGATTTCCAAGCATTCTGCAACTTATCCATATAGGAAGAAGGAGCAGACATTGGAGAAGTGATGGAAGCAACAGCTTTACGCAGTTCTTCCGTAGCTGGAGAATCACCACGAGGGGATTCTGCCAAGGTGTCGAACATAGCGGTGATGTAATCATCAGAACGATCTGATAAATCAACATCGCCACGAACGGCTTTGATGGAAGTTTCCATGATTTCACGAGCTGAAAGGCCAGTAAAATCAAAAGCACTATCAAGGGAAGGACGTGCTTTGTCGATGAGCGCAACACGCTCTTCAACAAGACCATCAACATTCACTTTTTGTGCTTCGGAGAGATCAGCCTTAAGGCTTTCTACTTCCTCTGCAAGAGCATCGGCCCGCCCTTCGGCAGAGTCGGTCTTACCTTTCATTTCCTTTTGCATGGCATCCATTTCTTCCTTCATTTTGGAAGCTTCAGCCATCATGTCTTCATACTTGCGCTTCATTTCGGCGTAGCTGCCTTTGGCATCTTCCCGTTCTTTAGTGATTGCTAGAGCTACGCTCTCGGTCACCTCGAACTCGGCGCCATCAAAATTGACTTTAGCAGTCATTGATGAATCCTCAGTAAAAGTAAATAGAGAAGGATCAGCAGCATCTAGACGATCTAGATGAAGCTTCACTTGCGGGCCAGCGCGGCCCCTACGAACAACAGCAATGTGATTTCCGCTGATTTCCTTTTGGACGCCATCGTAATTTTCACCGCCATCAGTTACACCAGGAATCGCTTCATAATTGACGCGATAGCCAGCGCTGACTTCTTTTGCATCACCACGCATAATACGTTCAATGGCATCTTTATCAGTGATTGTCATAACTGCACGGACGAAACCGTTGTCATAAACCACTTCGGTGCCACTAAATCCAATTTGATAATCCTTTGTATTGGAACTATCTAATAGGACAGATGGATGTTCAAGCGTGATCGCTTTGCCCGCAAACGAAGCCAAGCTAACAGGAGACGCCACTTCTGACTCCGGGCGATATTCACGACGAATAGAACCATCTGCATCAGTGTACTGTTGTACACCAGTGCGAGCGATGGTTGCCCAAGCACGAAGATAACCTTCAGGGGTTAGTTCATACTTGTCAATCGGCGCTACATCGTAACGGAAGCAAGTGTCGCTCATGTCCATACTCTATCAAATAATCTAACGTAAGATAGACTAACTTAGGATATATTGCCTAAGAATGCAGCACATTCAGCTTCGGCGCCTCACCACTCGGCTTAAAGCACCAAATATTACCATCCAGGAAAGCAGGCAAGTCATTGGTCAACGCATGAAAGAAGCGCGATTAAATTGCGGTTTATCACAGCAAGACATAGCGCAGATTTTGCACTGCGATCAAACTACTATTTCACGAATGGAACGTGGAGCAATATCTCCTGATTGCGCTCAAATCCGTACGCTTAGCTCTGTTTTTCAACTTTCTATTTTATATCTACTTGGCTATCCCACTTTTGTGGTGTCTGCTATTAGCAGTTAATTGCCATCTTCATCTTCATCATCATCACGCAAATCAGCCAATTGATTTTCAATGCCTTCCATTACGTATGCCTTGGCTATTGCTTCAGCTTCAAAAACCAAAAACTTGGTTTCTTCAAATTGTTCATCAGGCTTGTCGTAAGAATTTTTGACAAAAATATGCGTTTCATCGAAACGGCCATTCCTGAAATGCTGTTCCTCGATCAACCGCCAATGGGAAGTATTGCGGTGTTCATTGCATGAAAGAATAGCCAGCGCCTTCATGGTGCCAATGCCTTCATCTTCTTCTTCGATGACGCGGACAAATTCGCTCATGGTTTTGGTTTGCGACTTTCCACCATTTTAATCACACGATTTGCCCATGACCTGCCAGCATCTCCGCCCCATAATTGCCAGGCTATGTAGCCAGCATCATCTTCACCGCCACTTTTATTTTTTTCATGACGTGAAAAGAATGCTGCCATTCGCTTGATAGTGGCAAAACTTACGCCACCACCACCAGCCAGATCACCAGCCCTCGCCACTCCACTGCCAATGCCTTGCTTGCCAGCTTCCTGCGTGGTCAATCCGCCTTTGCCATACTTCTTGCGCAGTTCCAACCCACGACGCGCTGCGGCCCTTACGGACGATGGCGGGGAGAAGCTTTCGGCATCTCCCCTTAATCCTTTCCCTCATCTTCTTCCTCTCCTGCCATTTCTTTAAAAAAGCCCATGTAATATTCGTCACTCATATCTTTTTTTGGCTTACGAGTCATGCCTGCTTCTGAAAGAGCAATGGCAAGTGCCTGCTGGGGGCTTTTAATTGGCTCGCCAGTGCTGCTCTTTAATTTGCCACTTTTAAATTCTTTCATTACTTTTGAAATTTTAGCTTGGCGTTCTTTTTTGTTCATGATTATTCTGCGATACCCCAATTATAGCCATCAGCAACAATATCGCATTCTTTCAGGAATCCAACAATCACTTCTTCTATCCATTCAAAAGCATCATCAGTCATACCAGGATGACATCCCACGAAGAAAACCTTATCAAGCACTTGATAGGCATTAGGAAATTCTTTGGCATCGCCAAGATGCTTGTAACCAGGATGTAACAAAAGATTACCTGCAAAGTAATTTCTAGTTTGTATACCATTCTGTTCAAGATGCCTTTGCAATGCATGTTTTACATTGGGCTGCTCGCAAACAATTGGTACTCCAAACCAGCTAGATTCCACTTCACTGCTTTCGGTAATTACTTTTACAGACGATGGAAGTACGCTAAATATATTTGCAATGCGTTGATAATTAGCCCGACGCTTAGCATGAATTTCATCGAATTTTTCTAACTGTACAGATCCAACGGCACCTTGCAAGTCAAGAGGTTTTAAATTGTAACCAATGGCACTAAATACATATTTATGATCAACCGATACGTCATACCCCTCTAACCACTTGCCAAAGCGATTGCCGCATGTTCCATTAGTAAGCAAATTGCATTCCCCCACGCAATAGCAATCCCGGCCCCACCAAGCAAAACTTCTTGCAAGTTTATTGAATCCAGGAAGAGAAGATGACACCATCCCACCTTCCATTGTGGTGATGTGATGGGCAGGGTAAAAAGAACAAGATGATGCCACAAAATAATCTGACAACCATTTGTTTTTCCATTTGCTCCCTAGTGAATCACAACCATCGGCAATGGCATGGATATTATTTGTCTTACAAATAGACAGCAGTCGATCAATATCACAAGGATTACCAAGCACTGGACTATTGATTACTGCTACGGTTTTTTCATTAATAGCATTTTCGACTTGATCTAAATTCCAATTTAAACTTTCCCATTCAATATCTACAAATCTTGGGATCATATTATTTTGCAATATAGGAGCCACTGTTGTAGGAAAACCAACAACGCTCACAATAATTTCCGCGCCATCTGGCCAGTCAAAATATTGCTTGAGTGCAGCTAACATCACAAGATTAGCAGAACTGCCGCTATTAACCATCAAGCTTTCTTCAAAACCAAATCGCTGGGAAAACTCGCGTTCAAACTTGGCTACTTGTTTGCCGGACGAAAGCCATCCGCCATCTTGAAGACAGCTTATAGCAGCGCTAATTTCTTCTCCATTGAAAAATGGGCCGGAGTAGAGAACTTTTGGGTGGTGCATAAGTCGCGCAATCCTTGGTTGATGGAAATGAATGGGGCGAAGCCCAAGGCTTGAAGCTTGCGGCAGTCTAAGCGCATGTGCAGAGATTGCTCATAGTTTCGATGGGGGCGAAAGGTGATGGCACTTTGGCTGTTCAAAGTTTCAGCACAAAGGCCGATGCAAGCCGCCAATTCCATCTCTTGGCCAGATCCAATATTGTAAATGTCATTTACAGGCGCTACATCCATAAGAAGCTTAATTGCGCGGCAAGTGTCGTAAATGTGCAAATAGTCGCGTGTAAGACCATTCACCATTTCAATAGGCTCGTTGACCTTTAATCTTTGCACCATATAGTGAAGTGCATTCCGCTGCCCATTGCTTTTGTCTGGCCCTCCATAGACATTAGGCAAGCGCATGATTCGCCAATCAATACCATGAAACGAGCAAAAATCTATAACTAGCTGTTCGGCACAGTGCTTCGTAATGGAATAAAGACCCTTTGGTTTGCATGGGCTACTTTCCCTCATTATTACATCAGTGGAACCGTAGACAAACCAAGAACTAATAAAATTAAATGTTTTGATGCTACTCTCTTGGCAGGCCACAAGCCTGTTCATTAAGCAGTCAATATTGGTATTAGTATGGAGCAATGGATTGGAATAAGTGTTGCTTGTTGTGCTAATGAGATATAGCACTTCTTCGCTCGTTGGTACCAACTGATAGCGTGGCAATGACTGGCCACCATGCAAGCCGATAAAATATGAACCAATAATACCAGTGGCTCCGTAAATACTGATCATTCAATAAACTCTACTGTTGCTGGATATACGCAATGCTCCCCAAAGAAGAAGGAAGAATGCAACAAAATGGCTGTCATGAGACGTTCAGCAGTGAAAGCAATAGAGCGTCTTTGATAGCCTTGCAACGCTTCGCATTGCTCACGAGAAGACTGCCAAATTGCATCCATGGTCTCAAAGATTAATTCACATAAAGTATTCATTAATTTTGCATTACCACGGGCCATGTTGTAGGCGTAAAGGATATCTTGATCCCAGGCATATTGCAACTGTTCAACGCTCAGAGGAAGCTTGCCCGCATTAGCAAGGCTCATAGAAATTTCATATGCAGGAAAAATACCATGGTGCAAATCATACTGACGACGTACACTGCCCTCAAGGAGTTGAAGAGGATGCGTGACATAAATGCAATCGCGACGTGCATTTACTAGCTCTCCATCAGACCATTTGCGACGATACTGGCATACGCCCCAAGGCTCATCTTTTGCCTGTTTCCATGCCCAATATAAAACAGTTAAATCTCCCCATATTGAATTTAGAGCTGACATATTTTCTCCTTCGTCGTCCATTAACCACCCTTGATCGATCAAGGAGTGGCGGAGATTATGATTGTGCGAAGCAGCACCTGCTAACACTTGCGTTCCAATGCCCCCTTGATCGCCATATCGCCTTGGTTTATCAACCAAGCAGCAACAGTAAAGCTTCATTGCTTCTGCCCATTAAACGGCATACTATACTGCTCATGCCCTGGCATGCCTCCCCATTTTTCTTGGTAATGTTCCGCATTACGATGGAAAGAAACATAGTGATTGCGTTGGTATTCGGCATCACCATGCCTCAATGTACTGCTTTGATCGTGGCGCAAATCGCGCAATTCTACAAATTCACAAGGATTGCCTGCAAGCTTAAGGCGACGATCAGCATCATTGTCCTCAAAGTAAGCAGGAAAGAATGTTTCGTCAAAACCTCCCATGTTCAACCATTCATCAGCTTGGCTGACAAAAAATACGCTCCAATGATGGCTAATGGCTGCTGTGTTGAAAATAATAGTCTTCGGAGACGCTTGAGCTGCTTCTTGAAACGCTTGCACATCCTCAAGAGAAAAGACGGTATCGTCATTGGCAATAATGCAATTTCCTAATTCTTTTAGCAGCATGTTCCATGATGTTGCTACTCCTAAATTGCTAGATGGTCGAATGTAGCTAATGGCCATAGCAAGTTCGTTCAGGCAATCTTCCCATTTGCTGCCGAGGAGTTTGCCTCCATTATCAACAATGGTTATTTGCGGAATGATATTTGGATGGCAGTCGCTAGCTAGAGCGGAGCACAGGCGTAGTAATTGGCTGTAGCAATGGAGAGTGGGAATGCCAATGTTGATGATTTGCTTGCTCATTGTGCATATACCTCCCGTTTTTGCCATAGATCGTTGTAATTATTAACGCCTTGAGCTCCTAGCCCGGAAAGGTCGCCACCGTGAGATGGCTTATGCCAAGCCATGATAGTCCCGTCAGGCAGCACAAAAGCTTTATTCTTTTGCTCATAAAGGGGAGTCAGTTCAAGAAAATCACCATAAATAAAGTCTGCATTTGGACCATTCATCGCCAATGCTTGTCCCAGGAGGGTAGGGCCGGTAGGACATAGTGGCGTGATGCCATAGTATTGCTCATGACAGTTTTTAACAATGAGCTGAATGGCTGTTACCAATGCCGGATTCTCCTTTTGCGAATAGAGAACAGTGGTGGCGCATGCCCAAGAAGTGAAGCTAAAACGTTGAATATCCCTGAAAGCCAGCCACTTAATGCGAGGCCCAATTTCCACGGGATTTATTACTCTTGTTCCAATATCAAGATACCAACCACCAAGCTTGTTTAACAAACAGAATCGTCCAAGATCCGCTTTGTAAGAATATGGTTTCAAACAATCATAAGCCCAAAGCACTTCTTCTTTATAGTTTTCTTCAATGAAATAACGAAGACTTTCTTTGTTATATAGTTGATAATCAGCCCCAGGAAAAGCTTGCTGCACAGTTTGTGTGGCATGCTTTAGAAACGGAGAAAGTTCCGTATCACTATCAGAAAGAAAGATTTGTGAAACGTTCATGATTAATTAATGCGAGTAGGAGTGCCAAAGCCTTTAAAGGTCGATGGTGGTGTGCTGTTAAGCGTACGATTCACAATAGAAAGCAGTTGCTTGCCAATATTATCCCATTCAAACGCTGGTTCACAAGCCCTTTCATAACACCATTCCCCATCTTTTTTAAGCGCATCACGATTGTCGTAATAGTAAGAAAGCAATTCAGCGCCATGGTCGGCAGAAGGAATGCCCCTATCTAAACCATAGTTTCTATCTACTTCCCAACTTTCAATGCTCATGCGAGGAACGTTATAAAAAATTTCTTTCAAACTAGTGTGGTCGGGAACCAATTGAGCCTTACCAGTGGCAGCATGTTCAAAATTAACTAACCCCCAGCCCTCGCCCATGCAAGTGTTGATACCAATATCACAAGCATTGTAAACTTGATTTAGTTTTTCAATGGGAAGGCAATTGTTTACATCAAAATGAGGGCTAGTTAAAATCAGTTTGCCAGTTGCATCGTAACCTTCATCACGCGCCACTCGTTTAAATAATGGCACTAAATCCCAGCCCATATCTTTTGGTCCCATGTGAAGCCATAGGCGGGCATCAGGCTTATCTTTTGCAAAACGGACGAAGCTTTTAATTGTAATATCAATGCGTTTGCGTGGTTGATTTCTATTGCCATTAAAAACAATAAAATTATCTTCCGGCACACCTAACTCTTTTCTGCATTCGGAAGAGTCAAGTGGGAAGAACAAGGAACGATCCACGCCATGAGGAATAATATCAATGGTCGATTCGTAACCAGCCCTGCGTACTTCTTCTGCACCAAATTCTGTATAAACTCCAAAGCCATCCCATTCATGAGCTATGTGCATGGTTTCAGGAAAAATACCATACGAATCAATTGGGCTGTAAGAATAAAACTTGAAGCCACAAGCTTCTTTTAATGGTTTGACAGCTTCCCATAGCCCTAAATTCACCCAGAAATCATTTGTTGTCCAGATTAGGTCTGGCTTGATTTGTTGAACAATTGATGCGATGCGATGGGAACCAAATGGATCGGAACCATGGATACCAGCAGGATACACTTTATAGTCTTGTGCTTCAGCGCAATAATCGCCCCAATGATTTACAGCTAAAACATGCAAATCATGCTCCTTAGCCAGTATTGGCAATAGATGTGCCGCCACTCGTCCAAACCCCGTCTGAACAAAAGCATCGCCACAGTAAAGAATTTTTGCCACAAGAAAAACAAAGCTTGTTTGATGATAATGGCAAAATCAAACGGGGACCACTGGCGCCTGCCGCCTGAAATATTCAACACTGCACCTGCATCTAGCTCCACATTCGCAACGCACACCAGGCATAGGCACACTACCAATAGAAACCATGCCACGCGCTGCATAAAGCTTGCAATCTAGGCAATGCACGGCTTGATCATCTAATATTCGCCGCATCATAGAAAAACCTCTTTGCTGTTCCCGCATCTCAGTGCCTTGCCAATATGAGCCACGAATGCTTTGTGCATATAAACCAATACGTGCCATTGCCATGGGAGCTGAAATGCGACCATCAATCAAATCACGAACAAAGCCTTGTAAATACGTATATTCAGACCGTAGCCGTTGGCCGATGCGGCCATATTCAGCACTTCCCATTTCACTGCGTCCGCCATAGCCAATAGTGGCAGCTTGAATGTGACCAGCTTTTATTGCTTCACGAACGCTGCCTTGCCATTGATCAAGCGTGATGGAACCATCAGCTAACATCTTGGTAAAACGTTTTAATTGCTCTTCAAGCTTGTCGATGCGACCATCAATAATATTACCAACTGCTTTTTTGCTTAAGAATCGACCCTTAGCATCACGATAACGCCCAGCATTGCGGTCATAAGACCATTCAGCGTCCATCCTGCTGGACAGGACTGCACTGCTAAAAGTTGATAAATCATTCAGCATTGTCGGCTTCCAACAAATCTTTAAATTTTGCTGGTGCTTCTTCTTTCCATTGTTGCATTGCTTTTTCAATATCTTCGTCTGAAATAAATGCGGCCTCATCAATATCAGCCAACATCACACCTTCTACTGTCATTGGCACAATTGCATCTACTTTGCTGCTAACCATTTTGGCGGCGCCTTTTCTTTCAGGATCAGGATCTGCTTTACGCTTACGGGCCACAATTGTTTGACGCTCTTCTTTGCTCAATGCTTGTGCTTGTGCTTGAGGAAGGCATTTTGGTTTGCCTTCTTTTTCTTCACGAGCACCACATGGCCCCATAATTTCACCATTAGCACCAATCCTCACCCATTTTTCTTTAAACCACTTATCTAAATCATCACCATTGATTTCACCATCGTCTCCTTTAAAGGCACCGCTAGTAGAACCATGCTTTTCCTTGTACATCCGCTTGTACTGTTGCACCACATAACCACTGGCATAAGCTGATGGCCACACCTTAAATTTGCTTTTAGCTGCTGCAACAGCACGACCATGAAGCTCCTTATCCGTGAAGGTAATATCACCACGCACTTCTTCTAAATCACGAGGAAGAAATAAACCAGCAGCATCTTCGACTTCCCTAGTGCCATCCATTGGTAAGGTGCCATTCTCTTCATTCATTGGATCACGACCACCAGGCGGCACTTTCATCTCCCCTGTAGCCTGCGGCAGCTCACGAGGAAGCGATGGGTCAAGTGTGAGTTCCATTGACCATTCAGAACCGCCATAACGAGCATCTGCCACTTCTTTCGGATGGAGCACTCCTAGCTGTATGTAACGACCATCAACAGCAGCCACACGCGCCCGCACGTCTGCTTTTTCTCTTTCGTTTAGTTCAAACAAATCGTTAAATTTAATCCGCCATGATTCAGGCAATCTTCCATTTGTAGGACCATCTTTACTGAGCATGATAATTTTCATTAAATGCTGCAGTGATCGTTTGTAATGTGTGGATTGATAATCACCAAGATGTTTAGCAAAATCACGTTCTTCACTTCGACCAGTAGAACCCAAGCCGCCAGGGCTTTCACCAAATAAAATAGTATGAGGAATTTGTGAAGCGCCAATAATATCAATGCGAAGTTTTTCTAGGATTTCACCAATGCCACCAAAGTTTCTGCTAATAAATTCAAGCTCTTCTTTTTCTGCGTCAATCGCATAACCACGATAGATGCTTTTACTCATATCATTTAATACCAAGCGATCTCTTACATCTTTTTCTTTACCAGCGGCCAACATAGAAGAAAGGCCACGTAATTTATGTACAAAAATATCAAATTCTGTTAATAATGTTGCAGCAGAACTAATACCAGTGGAATAGAAACGAAAGCTATCATAAACACTTTGTAAAGTGCTCATTCCCCAGCCATAATTTCTTTGCCTGATACGATAAGGTAACCATTCGCCATCAAAGCGCAATATCCTATCTTTATGAATTTTTACTAATTGTGGTTGCCTAATAAGATCGCCAGAAATAATTTGATAATAAGTGGCTTTGGAATAGTCGTATAAACTATCTTCGTTAATCATTGGTGCAATTTGCCAACGATCTAATACTTCCATGCCTTCTACTGAACGAATATTACGGAAATCAACAGGCTGGTCTGCTGAACGACCATCGTCGATATAAAGCAAAATAACAGAACCACCAAATAACCTTGCATTCTTGGAGGCTAGGCCCAGATTTTCAAGGATGTATAAATCTTCCACCACTTGCTCAATGCCAGCCACTTCTTCTGCTGCTGCCCCTTCACCACCAAACAACACCTTGAATCCTTTCCTGGTGGATTGTTCCGCCACGATATCTACAATACGTTTAGGAATCCATTCGCTATAAAGATTCTCCAGTTCCTCTTGAGTTAAGAAAACGATGGGGGTGGAGCTAGTGTATTGGCTTTTATCACGGCCTGTTCCCATACCCGTAAGAGCATTAACCAAACCATCAGCTCGCACAATGCTATCGCCATTGTGGCCCAAATCAACAAAATTTTCTGCCATTGGTATGTTTAATGTGTTGCATTCATCCTAACAATGGCTAAGATAATTGTGATCTTCTTTTCTTTATGCCCACCCCTATTCAATTTATTTTTTCTGATGAGGAAAGAAAGCTTGCAATGGCAGAAGGCATGAGGCGACAGGGCACCAATGAAGACCAAGGGCTTCGTGGCCGTAATGGTGGTGCATGGCGAGGCACTAAAGCACTAGACATTCATTTGCTTGGTGCTGCAGGAGAAATGGCAGTTGCTTCGCATTTAGGTTTAAAATCATTTTTGTATCAAGAAACACAAGCCAAGCGTGGCAGTGACGACCTCCCTGGTATAGACGTTAAAACACGCTCTAAACATAAATACGATTTGATTGTTCAAAAAAATGAAGATCCTCGGAAAAAATTCGTTTTAGTCACCATTGAAGATCAAACGACGCTTCTTCATGGCTGGTGCTATGGGGAAGAAGCAATGAAAGACGAATATTGGGCTGATCCTGCTCGCGGGCGACCTGCCTATTTTGTTCCTAAAGAACAATTATCTCCTCTCAGCACTCTTACATGGCAAGATTAATTTGTTCTGATTTTGCTAAGCATGTATTAAAAACAGAGCTATGGCCAAAGCAGCAGGAAGTATTAAATCAATACTTTAGTGGTGGTAAAACCCATGCAGTGTGGGCGCTCGGTCGTAGAAGTGGTAAGACACTTATGGCTTCTATTGCAGCACTATATGCTTGTTTCGTTTTGGAATCACACTACAAGAATAAAGTAAGAAAAAATGAAAAATGGTACATTGTTACTATTGCTAATGATCAACAACAAGCAAAAATTGCGCTTAATAACATCCGCCAATTAGTTTTAGACAGTCCTCTTGGTGCGGAAATTACTAGGGAAACTGCCACTGAAATTCAAATTAGCAATGGTTGTGTATTCCAAGCAATTCCAGCTTCTGCTCGTGCTTCTCGCGGTAAAGCAGTGGTGATGTGTATTTTCGACGAACTTGCTTTTCAGCTTGAAGGCGATGCAAACCGTGGCGCAAAAGCTATCTATCAAGCCCTTTCCCCTTCCATCGCCCAGTTCGGCGCCCATGGTCGCATCTTAGAACTATCATCTCCATGGCTCACCGATGGATTATTTTACGAGCATTTCAGGGAAGCTGAAAGTGGTGAATTTCCATTCATGCAAGCTAAAAATATTCCCACTTGGGAGATAAATCCTAATTTACCATGGGGATGTCCTTTTTTAGTTGCAGAACAAAAACGAGATGAAGATAAATTTTGGACAGAATATGGCGCCAAGTTCAGGGGTAATAAATCAGCACTATTAGCTTCTGAAATTGTAGATGCTGCAATCAACAAAAACAGAAGCGTACTGTTGCCAATAAGGGAAGTAATGGGAAAATACGTGTTAGCACTTGACCCCGCTCGCGGTGGTGTGGGGCGAGATGAATACATTGCTTGTATTGTGCATTTTGAACGTGCCACATTAGTGGTAGATAAATTCCATACATTTATGGCTGATTTTGAAATCAATGGTAAAAAGGAAGTTAGTATTCAAGCAGTTGAAGATTGGATACGAGAACATCATAAAATTTATCAATTTGAAAGTATTGTGCTTGACCAATTCAATAGTTCAGCTACCATTCAAAGCTTGTCTGGTGATTTTCCCATTCGAGAACTTACTTGGTCTGTTAGCACTAAAATGAAAGCATTTAGTAAAATGAAAGAATTGTTTAATGCTGGTTTAGTAGATATCTATCCGCATGAACAAGCTATTAGACAACTTAAAAATTTAAATGTTGTTTATAGGCAAAGTGGTCAATGGTCAGTAACTGGTGGTAAAGAAGTGGGAGTGGATGACTTTTGCTTTGCTTTAGCTGCTGCAATCCTAGAAGCATCAAAAGAAGACGATTTGAATTGGATGGAAGGTTTACTTCGCTGATTGCCATTAGAATTTTCAAGAATTTACTTTTATGCCATTTCATGAAAAATGACAAATTTTGAACTTTCTTTTAAAGAAGCATCATATCTGGTTGCTGTTCTTGAAGCAAATCGACAAACTGCTCTCCAACTTCTTGCTGCTGATCATTTCTATCAGCCTTCTTTATTGCCTCGCCTCAAAAAATTTCAACAAATGCTGAAAAACGAACATCTAATGAAGCAGAAAGAATAGAATACCTATTCATGCAAGCTTACGATGGCCCTTTCACAGGCGATGGAAGAAGCGTTTGATGCTGCAATAGAAGCTGCCTATGCAGTGGAAGAAGCAGGAAGGCGATGGGCGAGAAATAGCGAGGAAATTTCATTGGTTAGTAAGCTTTATAATTGGCGCATTGAAGAGTATGATCTGCTGAGCAAAAAACAATGTATGCACCATGCTTGACCATGATCCGCTTATTGTATTCATTGAATGGTAAGCGTTATGAAGAAATTGTGCCATTTCATTTAGCTCGTTTAAGAAATAAGCAATTGTTCCTACAGGGTGCAGCCGTATATTGGAGCGGACGCTGCTAAGCTTTATTTGCTTCTGCAGAGCCCGTTGGCCAACGGTTTATTAAGAATGATAGGGAATTGAAGGCCCCTATCTATTCTTGCAAGTGGGATGCCCGCCGCACGGGCTAAAGAGCTATTGCGTTCTAATCCTGCTTCACAATTTTGTATAATTTTCCTGCAGCACTTCTTCTATGGTGGGAATAATTGCATTTTTTATATGGGGAATAACGAGAACTGCCCTCGTCTCCTCTAGGCTATCTGCCTAACACTGCTCAGCTTCCCCTTGAATATTATATCATGCAGCACCATAGCTTGGAAGATTTACGTTAGAACTTTCAAAAAAACTAATCATTCTGGAACGACGAGAATCCGCCATATCAGGAGCCTTGCCTTCCCAAAATAAACGCCTTGAACGTTCCATCCATGCATCCTTATCCAACCATTTGTCTTCACTAGCGCCTAAATCATCAAATAACCATGCCACTGTTGCCTTGCGTAATTTATCAAGGCTTGCAGAATCTTTTTCGTTTAATTCTTTAGCAATAAGGCCATGCACTCCACAATGCACTTGCTCATCCCTTGATATATCGGCTGATACTGTTCTCATGCCAATATTACCATTAAAACGAAAAAATGGTAATGCAACAAAGAAAATAGAACGTTCAACAATTGCCACTTTATGAATGGGGTGGGCAGGATGTTCCATCCACACTTTAAGAATATTCTTCACTTCACTTTCAGCTTTTGCATCAATGCCATAGGCATCAGCTACATAATTTAAAGCTTCATCGTGACGTTCTTCATCTTTTTGGTTAG
>Ga0247841_10006647_pt1 | contig 17719 bp, 18 predicted proteins | sample LaCruzMarch2015__2_FD_192410 | JGI IMG/M metagenome (GOLD analysis project Ga0247841, IMG submission 192410) | Freshwater microbial communities from meromictic Lake La Cruz, Castile-La Mancha, Spain - LaCruzMarch2015_18m | ecosystem: Environmental > Aquatic > Freshwater > Lake | place: Spain... | reverse complement strand
ATGCCGGCCAGACCTTCTTTCAGGATGTTTACAATCTGTTCTTCAGTGTATCTTTTCTTCATTCCAGTTGCCTCCCTGTGTTATTTTAACAAGTTTCAACTGGTCCGGTTTTCGGGGGGAAGGTCAGAGGACTTCCAAAAAGTAGCTAATTTAATACAAGCCAGGAAACGCCGCCAACTTAAACCTAAAGATTTGGAGAGACTTAAACAAGCCGGGGAGCGGTATCGCTTCGGCTATTCTAATGATTTACAAGTGGGGTAGAGAGCCTTTTCCCACGCATAGGGCGCGTTTTTATTTATAAAAGGTAGTTAGGCCTCAAAAGGCCTTCTGAATGGCGGGAAGTGCGGTTTATTCTGGCAACATAAGGAAATTATGGAAAAGCGACTATTAACAGTTAGAGAGTTAAGTGAATATCTAAGTACGCCAACGGGGTGTATTTATGTAATGGTACACTTGCGGAAGATTCCGCCAGAGTGTGTTGTGAAACTTGGGAAATCACTTCGGTTTGAAAAAATAGGGATCGATAAATGGATTACCGGGAACCGGACTTGCGGGTTACAGTAGTTTCGGGAGTACTTTCATTTATGCCTAGATACTTTACCACAGCCTTACCGATAAGCCATGACAGGCTTCTTTCCTGGTCTTTGGCGGCTTTACGAAGCACGGTTTCAATGGCTGGCGTTGTAACAAAGCTTATGGTTACAGTTTTCTTGCGCATACCAGATAATAACACTTCTGCTCACATGTTAACAAACATTGACAGTTAATAACTTTAATATAGGATAATAACATGGGCGTATATAAGCGGGCAAACACCTATTGGATAAATTACATGGCAGACGGCAAGCTCTGTCGGGAATCAGTGGGCCGCGATAAACGCCTGGCTGAACAAGTGCTATATACGCGAAGGTTGGCAATAGTGGAAGGCAAGTTTTTCCCCCAACGCAACCGCTCCAGTATCCCGTTCAGGGAAATGGCGGACATGTATTGGAAACTCCACGCCAAACAGATGCCCAGCGCACAGGTTACCAAATACCAATTAATAATGCTGTCGGATTTTTTTGATAATACGCCGCTAGATAGAATTACGATCCCCGACATACTCCAATACCTCAACGGGGTTAAAGAACGCGCCTCCGCCGCCACAGCCAACCGCCACCATAACACCCTCCGCGCCATATTCAATCGCGCCATAGAATGGGAAAAGCTTAATGGGCCAAACCCTGCGGCAAAGGTTAAACAGTTCCGCATTGAAAATTCCCGTACTCGGTTCTTGGAGATTGGAGATATTACGCGCCTTCTGGCCGCTTGTGACACGCAAATACAGCCTATAGTAAGCTTCGCCATCCTTACAGGCATGAGGCGCGGCGAGATCCTTAACCTGCGCTGGGAGCATTTAGACCTGACAAACGGAATCATCCATGTCTTAAAAACCAAATCAGGTGAACCCCGCGAAATACCCTTGGCTCCTGACCTTGCTGTTATATTGGCAGATCTACGCAAGGGAGACGGCGGCCCGGTATTTAATATGGATTCGCGTTTGCTTAATACCCGTTTCAGCAAAGCCCTAATGCTGGCCGGGATAACAGACTTTAGGTTTCACGACCTCCGCCACACCTTTGCCAGTCATTTTGTAATGCGGACAAACGACCTACCGACCCTCCAAAAGCTTTTGGGGCACAAATCACCCCGCATGACTCAGCGCTACGCCCACTTGTCCAAAGGCCACCTACAGGTGGAAATGCAGGTTTTTGCCGCTGGTTTTTCACAAATCTTTCACAATCAGGTAAATCCGATGGTTGGGGACGCACAAAAAGAAACGGCAGACCGTGATGGTCTACCGTCTAAGAATGATGCTTTAAAATCTTGGAGCGGGCGAAGGGAATCGAACCCTCATCTCAACCTTGGCAAGGTCGCGTACTACCACTGTACGACGCCCGCATTATTGCCTGTAAAATACTCTGCTTGTATATTTTAGCAAAGAAACCCGGCTTTTTCCAATATAACTAAAAACTGTACGCCATGTTGAGGCCAAGCGGCTGGCCCGGCATTAATGAGGGATAAAACTTAAGGACGGATGCTGTTTTCTTAGTTCTGTTCCCGGAATTAGAAGTTATGGCCTTGCCGACCATATAGCCGATGCCGATCCCCAGCGGATAATCGCTGGCCCAATGGACGCCGTTGTTCATCATCTGGAAACTCAGCGCGCCGAGCAGAGCGTAGCCGATAGGTTTTATAAGCGTTTTTTCCGGGTAATTCTCCGACATGACGGTTACAGCCATCATACCCGTGGCCAGATGACCGGAAGGGAAGGCGTCGTAACGCGTCCGATGGCTCTGGAATTCTCCGAAGGACGGAAAAGAACGCCAGACGCCGCGCGGAGAGGTAGAGGCCGACGGGGTTTCGCGCCCGGTAACACGTTTTAGTACCTGGGTAGTGAGGCCTGTGACAAGCAAACCCTCCATCAACTGATGCCCGGTAGTCAAAGCGCGCCAGTCATCCTTAACGAGCCCGTAGGTTTCAAAATAAGCGCACAAACCAAGACTTATCCAGCCGTCACCCAGAAAGTACATAGCCGAACCCAGATCTGTGGGGCCGCGCAAAACCGGTATTTTGCCTATCTTCAGGAATGGCCTGGTCTTATCTCTCGTGGAGATATTGAGTTTGCCGCCGACCTTCTGGGCGCCTGTATACAATTTTTGATCGTACTCGATAAGGATAAGCGTGGAAGCCGTTACGGCGGCGACCCAAGGCAGGCTTTCTTTGGAAAAACTGTTTTCGACGAACGTGAGCAGATCGCGGGGGCCTTTAGCTATTGTCCCCCAGAAAGAGGGCTTAGCGTAAACGAGCGTTTCAGAGCCGGCCTGATACGACCGGACCTCGGCGGCGCCGGCATTGAGGGAGGCAAGACACAGGATGATGAAAAATCTCAGAAGTCCGGTTTTCATGCCGTTTTCTTAACAAGTTTCCAGTGAGCGCCTTTGGGCGTATCTTCCACCAGCACTCCTTTCTCCAGAAGTTCTTTGCGCAATTCGTCTGACCTTTTAAAATCCTTATCTCTTCTGGCCTGCTGGCGCTGCTCGATCAAAGACGCGAGTTCCGGAGATAGGGTCTCCTCAGCCGGCGCCTTATCCAGATCCAGCCCGAGAACCTCATCCGCCGCCAGTGCGAAACCGAGTTTTTCTGCGGGAGAAATATCCGGCGAGCGCAGCGTATCCCAAAGCGCCGCCAGGGCCTGCGGCATGTTGAGATCGTCGGCAAGCGCATCGGTGAATTTACGATAATAGTCCGCTCCTTTATCCAGTTTCGGAGTCGCTTTTTGCAGCGCGAGCTCCTCCGCCAGTTTAGCCGCGGTCTCGCGCAGCGTATCAAGAGCTTTAGATGAGGCGTCCATGGATTCCCAGGTGAATTCCAGCTGTTTGCGGTAATGAGCCGTAAAACAGAAGTAGCGATACGCGAGCGGGGCGTATCCTTTTTCCACAAGGGTCTGCACGGTCAGAAAACTGCCGGAGGACTTTGACATTTTACCCAGGTCGCCCATAATAAGAAATCTGCCGTGCATCCAATATTTAGAGAACGGCTTGCCAGTAGCGGCTTCGGACTGGGCTATTTCGTTAGTATGATGCACAGCCACGGCGTCCTCGCCGCCGCAGTGAATATCGATGGTTTCGCCCAGGTGCCTCATAGCCATAGCCGAGCATTCGATATGCCAGCCGGGGAAGCCCTTACCCCAGGGGGATTCCCATTCCATCTGGCGCTTTTCTTCCGGCGTAGAAAATTTCCACAGCGAAAAATCGGTAGGGTTGCGCTTTTCAGCGTTAGCCTCCACGCGCGCGCCCTCCCTGATCCCTTCGATATGACTTTTTCCGGCCAATTTGCCGTAATCGGGCAGCTTGGCGGTGTCAAAATATATACCGTCGCCTGTGCGGTATGTAAAGCCCTTTGCCTCGAGCGCTTTCACCAGGGCGATCATTTCCTTTATATATTCCGTAGCCGGGCACAGGACATCGGGCATACGACAATTAAGCGCTTTATAATCTTTTAAAAAAGCCTCAGTATAGAACTTGGCAACATCCCACGCGGACTTACCCTCCCGACGCGCTCCGACCTCCATTTTGTCTTCGCCGGTATCGGCGTCGGAAGTGAGATGACCGACATCAGTAATGTTCATAACATGTTTCACGTTATAACCAAAGAGCCTAAGCGCGCGCACCAGGATATCCTCAAACATATAGGTGCGCATATTGCCGATATGCGCGTAGTGATAGACCGTGGGGCCGCAGGCATAGATCCCGGCTTCGCCGGCCTTAAGCGGTTCAAATTTTTCTTTTCTTCTGCTCAGGGTATTGTAAAACTGCAGGTCCATATCACTCATCCTTTACGATATTTTTCAAACCCGCGTCCACAGCCTTAAAAAAATCGGCGCAAAGCTTTTTGCCGCTGGAGGCGTCGGCTTTTTTTATGAGACAGGAAACTTCCACTTCGGAAAAAGTATACACCGCGCCTTTGGGAGCCAGGGAATAGGAGAATCCTATTTCGGCAGCGCCGTCATAATTTTTGAGAGCCCCGGCGTGGGCCTTCTCAAGAAGGTCCTGAAATGCCTGTTCGCGTTCCTGGTCCGGCACTTTACCCAAAGTGTAAGTCCGGCCGGCCTGCACCACGGCGCTCTGGCGGGATACGGGGGCTCCGGGCCTGCCGGAGCCTACGCAGGCCGCAAAAAAGAAAAGGACGGCGGGGACACATAATATTTTTTTCATTACAACCTCAGTTGTCCGGTTAAATCGTTGACTGCACGCTGTTCCGGGCAAGGAGTGGGATTGCCCTTCCGCCGCGTAGGAAACCCTCCCGTGGTTTCCCTCCACCCGTACCGGGCGGAGCCTCCCATCCGCTATGCGGCTCCAGAACAATCCCGCTCCCAACCCTCAGCCATTTTCCTATAAACAACTTTTGCAGTTTCATTCTCAAAACACTTTTTTACCGGACATACGGTGCCTTTTATTGCAGCACTCCGGCGACCGCGTAGCAGACGATGGCCTCTCCGTGGCCGATATCGCCCAGGCCTTCGCGGCTTTTGGCTTTGATGCTTACGCGGTCCAGATCGAGCCTGAAAATGCCCGCCACGGATTTACGGATGTTCTCGTAATGGGATTTAAGTTTGGGTTCTTCCGCCAGTATTGTGGCGTCGATATTGACGATCGCGACTTTCTTTTCTTTAAGGATCTCCGTCACCTTCTCCGCGATAGTGGAGCTTGAAAGCCCCATTATGGTGAGATCCGTAGGCGGAAAATAAATACCTATCTCGCCGGCGGCCACCGAGCCGAGCAGGGCGTCGCAGATGGCGTGAAGCACCACGTCCCCGTCGGAATGCCCGAGCATGCCTTTCGGATGATCTATCCTGACCCCGCCCAGAATGAGGGCGCGGCCTTCCACCAGCCGATGGATGTCGTAACCGAAGCCGAACCGCATTTGCGGCGCGGCCGCTTTAATATTTGTTTTTTCTTTCATAAGTGCCTCTGCTATAACAAGATCCTCGGGCGTGGTGACTTTTATGTTGCGGTAGTCGGAAAGCACGACCGCGGGCCTGATCCCGAGTTTTTCAAGAACCTGCGACTCGTCGCTGTAGTCCGTTCCGGCGCCGGCGGCACCAAGCGCCAGCGAAAGCGTTTCTTTCCGGTAGCACTGCGGGGTCTGAACCGTCATAAGGCTGGAACGATCCAGAGTTGTGTCAAAAAATCGCCCGTCGGAAGAGAGCCGTTTAACGGTATCCTTAAGTGGCACGCCGGGCACCGCGGCTCCGGCTTTCACTGCCGCTTTCAGGGTTTCGGCCACGACCAGCGCGCTGACCAGCGGCCGGGCGCCGTCATGCACCGCCACCAGCTCTATATCCGGGGAGAGCGCCTTGAAACCGTTGTTGAGCGAGGCCATCCTGGTGGGTCCGGCCAATGCGGTCTTAAAACCGCGGTCTTCCCAGCCCCGGCCATGCAGAGCCATGTTTTCCCGGGTCAGCACAACTACCAATTCCTCAAATCCGCCGATATCGGTGAACGCCCCGGCAGTCCATTCCAGCATAGGTCTGCCGGCCAGCTCCAGGTACTGTTTTTCCCGCCCCATCCTTTTACCCAGCCCCCCGGCCAGAATAATAACGGCGCTGTGTTTTGGTATCCTGATATCTCTGACGCTCATAAGTAAGAAATACAACTAATGCCGTTGGCTATTTGACATACGCCGTATGCTTTAAAGGAGTTCCTTGATATTCCAGCGCATGGCTTACCGGCTGCCAGACGACCGGCGCGTTCCCTATTGCTCCGCCCTGACATTTTTAACGCGCGTAAAGATGATGCGGCCCTGAGAAGTCTGGAGTATGGACTGCACCACGGCATCCACTTTTTTGCCGACAAATTCACGACCATCCTCCACCACTATCATCGTGCCGTCGTCCAGATAGCCGACTCCCTGTTCCCTCTCCTTACCCTCTTTCATGATGAAAATGGGCATATCCTCACCGGGCAGCACCACGGGCTTGAGGGCTATGGACAGGTCATGAATATTGAGCGCGGTAACATTCTCAAGAGCGGCCAGCTTGTTGATGTTGAAGTCGGTAGTGACGATGCAGGCTCCCAGCTCCTTGGCGATATTCACCAGCTTTATCGGGTTTTCCTTTATATCCCTGATATCTCGGTCCATTACCCTGAACGACACGACCTTTGATTCCTGCAGCCGGGCCAGTATGTCCAGGCCCCGGCGCCCTTTAGCGCGCATGATGGGCTCTTTAGAATCGGCCAGGGCGTGGAGTTCCTGCACGATGAAGCGCGGCGTAACCACGCCGCCTGTGATGAAATGAGTATCACAGATATCCATGATACGGCCATCCACAATGGCGGAAAGGTCCAGTATTTTCATGTTGCGCCCGCCACGCTTGCCGACCGACAGAAGATTTTTATCAAGCTCGTCCAACTCGGGGATCTTTTTAATGCTGATCACCGTACCCAGCAGCGCCAGAGAGTACCGCATCACGCCGGTGTATTTGACCCAGACGGCGTTAAGGGCCGCGCTGTCTATCTGAAATACGGTGTAGTCCAGCAGTTTGGACAAAATAACGCCGATAACCGCACCGATTATACCGATGACGATCGAAAAAAGGCTCACGCTTTCGAGCACGTATTCAACGCCGATAATGACCAGACCGATGGCCACGCCCAAAAGAACGCCCTTAATATCCTGTGAAACAGCGAAGTAAGTAAGCACGGGGGTGCCCAGCAAGGCGACCGCCCTGAAGATCCATCCTATCATTGTATTTCACCTCTGTTTAGTTTAGTGTTATTTCCCGGCGCGGCTTTTTTAACCGTCGCGCGCGCCAGGGCGGAATAAAGTTCCGCTATATCAGCCACCGGCACAACTTCCAGTTCCTTCAGCTTAAGCGGCTCCTTTTTATTGAGAGCGGCCCGCGGAGTATAGGCTTTTTTGAACCCCAGGCGTTCGGCCTCCATAAGCCGGCGCGCCATAAAAGCGGTTGACGAGGTCTGGGCCAGTATGCCGACTTCGCCCAAAAATATCGTGTCGGGCGCGAGTTCCAGGTCCTTCGCGGAACTGATAAGGGCCGCGCAGAAAGCCAGATCCAGGGCAGTGTCTTTGATCTTGAGGCCGCCCTGAAGGCTGGCGAAAACATCCATGGTGTCCAGGCGCAGGCCGGCGTTCTTTTCCACCGCCGCGATAAGGATCTGCGCGCGGTTAAGGTCAAGCCCGGTTACAGTGCGGCGCGGGTACGGATAATAGGACCGGGAGACCAGCGCCTGTATTTCGGCCAGCATGGGTCTGGAGCCCTCGAAGGCTATGGAATAAGCCCGGCCGGACAGCGCCCGGCCGCGGTCGGTGTTGGCCATGATCTCGCTTGAATCCTTCACCGAAACCAGTCCGCGCTCGGTCATCTCAAAAATCCCTATTTCATTAACTGGTCCGAACCTGTTCTTGTGGGGCCTGAGGATACGGTAAATATTATTTTTTTCCGCGTCGAAATAAAGCACGGTATCCACGATATGCTCCAGAACCTTGGGGCCCGCGAGCGAACCTTCCTTGGTGACATGGCCCAGCAGGAACAGCGGCGCTCCTTTGGATTTGGCGATCTTAAGGAGTTCGGAAGCGCATTCGCGTATCTGTCCCACCGACCCCGGACTGCCCATGAATTCCGGGTGATAAGCGGTCTGGATGGAATCCAGGATAAGGAGCCCCGGTTTTATCTTGTTGAAAGCATCTATGACCTTGGCCAGATTATTCTCGGAGAGAAGATAAATGTTCGCGTCCCTGGCGCCCAGCCTGCGCGCCCGTGAGCCCACCTGCGCAAGCGATTCTTCTCCGGAGACGTAAAGTATTTTTGTGTCTTTCAGCGCGCCCGAGGCCATCGCCTTGGACACTTCCATCATGATGGTGGATTTGCCTATGCCGGGGGGGCCGGCCAGCAGCAGAACCTGTCCTTCAATTATCCCTCCGCCCAGGGCGCGATCGAACTCCTCTATACCCGTTGACATATAGCGGGGCTCGACATTAGCGGAATCGGAAAGGCGGACCGGCTCCGAGGTGAATTCGGTAAGGGCTCTGGACTTGGACGACGCTTTGGAGAAGGCTTCCTCTACTTCCTCGACAAAAGTGTTCCACTGATTACAGGACGGGCACTGTCCTATCCATTTGGAAGAAGCCTGGGCGCATTCCTGACAGCGGTAAATAGTTTTCAATCTGGGCATAAGTTCAGAGTCTTAAGAATTAACCTGAAAACTTCAGCTGAAGTTTTCCGCCCGTATAACGGGCGCCCTTCGGGAGGAATAGTCACGCATAAACCGCATAGCGGTTTTGCGCGACCCCGCCTCGGTGTTTTCGCTGCGCAGGAAAACACCTGCGGCCTTGCGGCCCGGACGCGAGGCATAATTATGCCTCGTTCTAAAGCCGGGCCTCACCCCGTCGGGCCTGTCGCGCATAGCGCTTGGCCCTCCGCCCGTTTCTAGGGGAATCCTGCAGAATAATTTTGTTCCCCTGATTTATCTATGGGAATCATTCTGAACTGCAGGATTCGGGGTAAGCGGTAAAGGTTTTTTTAAACTTAGTCCTTAACTGTTTACTTCTTACCGGCGCCGCCGAATGACGCCAGACCCAGCAAATAGGAAATATCCTTATCCTCGAACATCACATGAGCCGTATAATTGACCCGTTTTGCTTTTTGAAGGTCGTTCACGCGCACTCCGGCTGAAATATGGCTGGTTAAGAGAAACTCCACCCCCGCGTCATAACGCGGCGTGTCAAAAAAACGGTCCTTTATCATCCTACGCCTGGAAAAATCGGAAGCCTCAAAAAGAAAGCGGAATCTGTCCCATTTGGGGTCGGTGTTGAACGGCCGGTACTTAACGCCGAAGCCGGCGGCGCCGCTCAAGGCGCCGGCATACAGGTCAAACCCTTTAATTTCCCAACCCAGCTGCGCATCTATAGTGTTCTTCGTGTCGTAAGAAACGCCCCGGGATTCGTCCTTGGTATTTATGATGTTCGATCCGCCCAGATAATAATACCGGCCGGGGCGCGGATATATCTTCACGCCCAGGTTGCTCCTGGAACCGCTGGCAAGGGGCTCGTACCTGCTCTCTAAATTCCAGTAAGTCCTGAACCCGCCCACGCGGCCCGCTATATCTTTAACAGAGGCGCTGGCATCCCTGAGATTGTTCAGCGTTGAGGTTACATCCGCTTTCAGCTGCTTGTCCGATATCAGCGCGCCGGCCACTCCATCCCCGTTGTTTATGCTGGCCATCAGAACATCGGTTCTGGCCAGTATGCTGTCGAGTTTGGCGGTAATGCCGTCCAAACGCTCAGCGGCCCTCTCGGCGTGAGGCCCGGAGGTTGAAACTATCTCATTCACGCTGGCGGTCACATCCCTGAGGTTTGAAAGTATCTCGTTAAAATTCTTGGTCATGGACCCGTCGCCCCGGAGCTCCGCCACCAGCCCCTGGATATCTTCCACGGCTTTTGCCATCGCCCGGTCTATAGGGAGGATGTTGGAACCCTGAACCACGGCGCCGGGCTCTACAACCCCGGAGGAGGCGTCGCCCTGGTCTATCTGCAGATATTTGGAACCTATAAGACTTGTGGAACCGACGAGGAATTTTGAATTTTTATATATCCTGACGCCCTCCAGCACGGAGATCCTGACACGCACCATATCGTGCTTAAGATATATTTCCTTGATCTTGCCGACTTCCACTCCGGCAAGCTTGACCACGGATTTATCCGGCAGACCTGCCACATCCTGAAACTCCACTACCACGGGGTAATAGGTTTTAAAAGAGTAATCCCCCAGCAGAAAAATAGCCGTGCCGAACAACACCATGCCGGCTAAAACGAATATGCCCACTCTTGTTTCATCGTTCATATATATGTTCGCTTTAATATTATAATTAATTAATGGCCCGCTTAATACCTATACTGCGCCGTGCTTACCATTGAGACCGTTGCGGCGTCCCTGTGTGCCCGGACAAAGGGCGTCCTCCGTGAATTTTTTAACCGTCGGGTCGGAAGATCTGCGTAATTCCTCCGGGGTGCCGGAAACCGAGAAATTGCCTTTGTCCAGCATGGCTATCCGGGTGGAGATGGCGAAGGCCAGTCTTATATCATGGGTAACGATGATAGACGTGATCTTAAGTTTGGCAGCCATATCACTTATAAGTTCCAGGATCATGTCCGAAGTTATGGGATCCAGCCCCGTCGTAGGTTCGTCATAGAAAATATATTTGGGCTCGGCCGCTATGGCGCGCGCCAGCGCCGCCCTTTTTTTCATGCCGCCGGAAAGCTCGGCTGGTTTTAGATTCTCCGCTTTTTCAAGTCCGACCAAAGCGAGCTTTTCCCTGGCTATACGCGGATATTCGCTCTTGGGGATATCGGTCAGGTACTTCAGCCCGAAGGTGACATTTTCCATAACGGTAAGGGAATCAAAAAGCGCACCGCCCTGGAACAGATAGCCAAAATCCTTGCGTACTTTCGCCAACTCAAATTCATCCTCTATATGCACGACATTCTTCCCGTCCACCAGTATATCTCCGGAGTCGGGTTTTATAAGCCGCACTATACATTTTAAAAGCGTGCTCTTACCGCAGCCGGAAGGGCCGATGACGCTGAAGGTATCGCCGTCGTTGATGACCATGCTGGCGTTATCCAGCACTATTTTTCCGGAAAAGCTTTTGCAGATCTTTTTAATTTCGATCATAATTCAGCCAAACAGCTCGGCAGCAGGATAGTACGACAGCAAGACAGCGGGATCATTAAAACCATTTATCGCAGACTGCCGCGCTTTCTTGCTGCCGCTCTGCCGCGCTAAATGATTCCCACCGCCACCAGCATGGCGCTTATAAAATAGTCAAGCACCATCACCAGCACCATGCTGAGCACCACAGCCTCCGTCGTCGCTTTTCCCACGCCCTCGGCCCCCTCTTCGCAAGTCAGACCCTTATAGCAGGAAACCGTGGCGATCATAAAAGCGAAAGCGAAGGTCTTCAGGAACCCGTGCATAAAATTCTTTATCTCCATGAAGGTGAAGATATCGTTCCAATAGACCGAGTTGGGAACATGGAATTTTACGGTGCTGACCAGGAACCCGCCGAAAATGCCAGTAAAATCGGCGAAGACCGTCAACAGCGGTATGGTGATCATGAAGGCGACATATCTGGGGATCAGGAGATATCGGGCGGGGTTCGTCCCCAGCGTGTAAAGGGCGTCTATCTGTTCGGTGACTTTCATAGTGCCTATCTCGGCAGTAACGGCGGCGCCAACGCGGCCGGCTATAACTATGGAGGTTAAAACCGGCGCCAGTTCTTTGACCAGAGAGAAAGCCACCATCGTGCCGATGTATAGCGGCTCGTTGAATAAATTTTTTGAGGTATACCCCATCTGGAGCGCCAGAACCATGCCGGTGAAAAAACTGGTGAGAAGCGTAACTGCCAGCGAGTCCACTCCGATGCGGACGGACTGTTTTACGATCTCACGAACCTCCGGCTTAGCCTTAAACAGCCAGATCGACATAGACCTTATCATCAGGGAAACCGTGCCCATTTTACGGGCAAGGGTAAACGCGCGGCCGCCTAAACCTTCTAAGATATAGTGCTTCATACGCAGATCCTGGGCACGCGTGAAGTGATAAGCGTCACGACCTCGTAGGGGATGGTGTCGGACAGTCCGGCCAGATCCCGCGCGCTAACTTCAGCTTCGTCCTGACGCCCTATCAACGCCACCTCGGAGCCAACAGCGGCGTCGCCGACATCCGTTACATCCACCATAGTCATATCCATGGTCACATTACCTATCACCGGGCATTTCCGCCCGGAAACCACCACGGACGCTGTATTTGAGAACCTGCGCGCGTAACCGTCGCCGTAACCGACAGGGATAGTTGCGACCGTCATGGGACGCGGCGCCCTGAAAGATTTGCCGTAGCTGATATACGCGCCTTCCCTTACGGTCTTTATAAAAACTACTCTGGTCTTCCAGGAGAGCACGGGGTCAAAGCCTTCCATCATACCGTAAGCGGCCAGCCCCGCGCGCACCATGTCCCAACGGCTGCCGGGATAATTCGCCAGCCCGGCTGAATTGGCGGCATGCTTTATCATATCATTCGCGCCGCACTTTGCAAGCTCGGCCGCGGTATCAGTGAAATAGCCCAACTGACTGACCGTAAATTCCGGGTCGGAGTCGGCGCACGCCAGATGAGTATAAAGGCCTCCGATCACCGCGCTTCCGGAATCCCTCAGCGCTTCGAAGATCTTTATAACGGAGGGCCTGCGGGCGCCGATGCGCCCCATGCCGGTTTCAAGCTTGATATGACAGACGGCCTTTTTGTCCAGCTTACGCGAGGCCTCAACCACCTGGCTGGCGGCCTCGAGACTGGAGATGGTCACCATGAGGTCACGATTTATGGCTTCCACAAAACTCTCAAAGGGATAAAGGCTCCCCAGCACCAATATGGGCGAAATTATACCGGCGTCGCGCAGAACCACGCCTTCCTCCACTGAGGAAACACCGAAGCCCCAGACCAGATCCTCGCGTTCGGCGAAAGCCGCGACACCGGCTGCCCCGTGGCCGTAGGCGTTAGCCTTGACCACGAACATCACTTTCGTGCGGGGACCGGAAATATTATGTATCTTGAGGAGATTTTTTTTAAGCGCGGAGAGTTTTATTTCAGCCCAGGTGGGCCGCAGGAAATTAGACATAAAATCAGGGGTCAGGGTTTAGGGGTCAAGGTAAGGAGTTTATTATTTCTGCACCCTGTACCAGCTCCTGCACCCTTACAATATCGCCTCTTCAGCGAAGGTCTCGACTCCCGGCATCTGCGGATTTTCAAATCTGGTCAGCTCCGGCCTGAAATAAAGCGGCACATCGCCCACGGGCCCATTGCGCTGTTTGGCGATGATCAGCGTGGCCTGATTCTTCAAGGTCGGGTCGTCCTGCTTGTAAGTTTCTTCACGGTATATAAGACCCACCACGTCGGCGTCCTGCTCAAGGGAACCCGACTCGCGCAGGTCGGAAAGCTGAGGGCGGTTCCCGGCTCTGGCTTGATCCATATTCTTACGATTAAGCTGCGAAAGCGCCAGCACGGGAACTCGCATTGAACGCGCCAGATCCTTTAAAAGCCGGGAAATTTCTGAAACTTCCTGCTGGCGGCTTTCAAGCCGGCCGGTCCCGCGAATGAGCTGCAAATAGTCGATGATGATCAGGCCCAGAGTTTTGTTCTGGGCTTTAAGCTGGCTCTGCAGTTTGCGGACGCGGGCCCGGATATCCAGGATGTTAAGGCCGGGGGAATCGTCTATCCAGAGCGGCGCGGCGGCTATTTTGGCGGAAAACCTGGTCAAGTCACTCCACACTTCCCTGGGGAAAAAGCCTTTGCGCACCTTGGCCAGATCGGCACCGGCCGCGGCGCAAAGCATGCGCTGAAAGATGGCGTGCTTGTCCATCTCCAGAGAGAATATCGCCACGGGTATTTGCGGCTTGCTGGTATCGTCCACCGCGGCGTGATAAGCCATGTTCAAAGCCATCGCGGTTTTGCCCTGGCTGGGACGGGCCGCCAGTATTATCAGGTCGGATTTCTGGAAACCCGCGGTCATATCGTCAAGACGATGAAAGCCGGTCGGCACGCCGGTGACATTGCTCTTTTCTCCGTGTGCTTTTTCAAGCCGCTCCAGCACCTCATGCGCCAGGTCCTGGGCCGAGGAAAAACCGTGGTCGGTGTTGGTCTCCGCCACTGATATTATCTGCTCCTGGGCGTAGTCCAGGATGTCTTCCACCTCTTCGGAATTTTCAAAGGATTTCTCTATAACGGAAGTGGAAACGCGAATAAGATCGCGCAGCAGCGATTTTTCCTTGACCAGCTGGGCGTACGCCTGGGTATGCGCCGCGGTGGAAACCTTCTCCATCAGGTCGGAAAGATACTTTTGTCCGCCCAGTTCCTCTAATTTGTTGTTCTTTTTAAGGACTTCGGAAAGCGTGACAATGTCCACCGGCTGATTGCGGTTATAGAGATCGGTTATGGCCTCGTATATCCTGCGGTGAATATCGCTGTAAAAATGTTTGGGCTGGAGGATCTCGGTGACGGTGCCTATGACTTCCTTCTCGATCAGCATGGCCCCCAAAACGGCCATTTCGGCCTCAATGGAATGCGGCGAAACCTTTGCGTAGGTCATAAATTTAAGGTGCGACTATTGCCGTAGGCTGAAGGCCATATGCAAAAACCAGGTAAAAGCGTATGGCTGAAGGCCTATAGCATATAGCGGTAAAACTCCGGTAAACCGGAGTTTACTTGTTTTGAGCGGTGACGGTGATCTTAACCTTGGCCACGATCTCCGGCTTGAGCGCGATGTCGACTTCGAAAACGCCCACTGCCTTGATGGAAGCCGGCAGCTTGATCATATCCTTGTGGATTTCGATGTCGGCAGCGGCCAGGTTCTTCATAATATCGCTTTTGGCAATAGAGCCGAACATGGCTCCGTCTTCGGAGACGGGCCTGGAGAAGGAAAGAGTGATACCGGAAATTTTCTTAACCAGCTCATTAAGTCCTGCGTTCTCAGCCGTGACCCTGCGGCCCCTCTTATCCTCGCTGTTCTTCCAGGCCTTCATGGCTCCGGGAGTGGCGGCCTCAACAAGGCCGCGGGGCATAAGGAAATTACGGCCATAGCCGTCGCGCACGGTTTTTATCTCGCCGGTCTTACCAAGATTAGCTATATCTTTTTTAAGTATCACTTTCATTGTGGGGCTCCATTAATTAAACTGGTCGTTGTTATAAATCAGGATCAAGCGCTGAATTCCGTGTTTTTCGGGCCGCAAACTTACCGCCGGCGCCTTGATCGTTAATGACTTCGCTTATCCGTCAGCCTGAATACGGCATGATAGCGAGGTTTCTGTTAACCTTCACAGCCTTGGCTATCTGACGCTGATGTTTGGCGCAGGCGCCGGTTATCCTTCTGGAAAGGATCTTGCCGCCGTCGCTGCAAAAACTTTTAACGATCTGGACCTGCTTATAGTCCATGTTCGCGACTTTTTCGGCGCAGAGCCGGCAAACCTTCCTTCTGGGAGCGAAATGCTTGCGGGGGCCGAAGGGGCGCCGGGCGCCGTCTTCTCTGGCGGGCCGGGGAGCCGCCGACGGAGAATCGGAGCTGTTAAATTCTTTTCTTGGTTCGTTTGTCATAGTTTATTCCTCTTTATATAGTTAAAACGGAACTTCATCTATCCCTGACGCATCAGCGGCCTTATCGGAGACGGCTTCAACGGTTTCCGGAACTTCGGGGCCTTCCCCCGGAACGGCCGCGGCCAAAAACTGCACTCTCTTGGCCACAACTCTCATCACTTTGCGTTTCTGCCCGGTCTTATCCGTGTACTCGGCGTTGGACAAGCGCCCCTCCACGTATACCGGACTGCCTTTTTTAGCGCGCTCTTTGCACTTCTCGCCCATCGGGCCCCAGACGGTGACCGGCACATAGGTCGTATCGTCCTTCCATTCCCCGGTGGCCAGGTCTTTGTAACGCCGGTTCACGGCGACATCAAAACTACAGACACCCATGCCTTTCTGGGTGTAACGCATGTCCGGATCACGGGTCAGACGACCGGAAATCAGAACATTATTCTGTTCGGGAATCCTGATATTCATAAATTCCCCCTCGGCAATTCAGGCTGTTAAGCCTTCTTGACGGGCTCAAGCGCCGTCTTAAGCATCATGTTTCTCAGGATAGATTCCTGAAGCTTGAGATTATGATTGATGTTCTTCACGGCTTCGGGGGCGGCTTTGACTTTCATATAAACATAAAAGCCGTCTCTGTTCTTGCCCACAGGGTGGGAGAACTTTTTCCTGCCGAGCCTGTCTTCATTGAGAACTTCGGCCTTTTCATCGGTTATGATCTTTTTGGCCTTCTCAACTATCTCGCCGGCTTCAGCATCGGAAACCTGAGGATTTATAATAAGCATTAACTCATATGTGGTCATAGTAGATTAAGGATACCAAATTAGACGTTATTTTTCAACAATTTTATGTTTTTCGGGCTTTCCGGCAGATAATTATCTGTTTCGGGCTGGCAGAGGCGAACGGGGCGCGCTCGAAATCTCCGTATTTCTTGAGAGCTTTAAAACCGTTGTAATGCAGCAGGGCGTCCAGCTCGACCGGGAAAAAACAGCGCATATTGATATGCCTGGAAGCGAACCGCGTCCTGCCGCGGGTGTAATGCCAGGTTATGCGCGACACCTGAGCGGCCCGGTCATAGGAATATTGCTCTTCCACAAGGATCTGCTGTTTACCGCGCGGATCTTTATAACAGGACACGGGCAGCAGTTCATCCGCATCCCTCACAAAGTGGCCCGGGTGCGGGTTAAAAACATCCAGGATGAACCGCCCTCCCGGCGCGAGATGAGCGCGCACCGAAGCAAAAAATTTTTCCAGCCCGCCCCTGTCCGCCAGATGCTGCATTGAATTGAACGGGATAAATACAAGCTTAAACTTCCTTTTAAGCCGGAAGGACCTGATGTCGCCCCTCACTAAAGCCACCCGCAACCCTTCTTTGCCTGCCTTCTTTTTGGCAAGCGCAAGCATTGGAGCGGAAATATCAAGGCCGGTGATATCTATGCCTGCCCGGGCAAGCGCTAAAGTGAGCCTTCCTGTGCCGCAGGCCAGTTCCAGCACGGGACCGCGCGCGCGCCTGGCGGCGGCAAGATAAAAAGGCAGGTCATTTTGTGACTGCTTATCTTCGGCGTCGTAAAGGAGGGCGTCGCCATAGATCTCGGAACCGTCTGGTATTTTATGTTCTGGCATAAACTGTTTTTTGGGAGTCGTTGCCGCTCTTGCCCGATCCGCTATCCTTAAAGTATACTTGATTATCGTCCCGCAGCTAAAGGGGCGGGCTCCTGCCAAATCCTCCGCCGACATGCGGCTGCTTAGCGGAGATATTTCACCAGATTGAGGGAGGAGGCGTAGTCTTTGATCAGCATCTTATGGTTCGCAGGGCCTTGCCGGGGGCCTGGAACGCAAAACCGTAGTCGGCCACACCGTGGCCGCTACTCCCGTCCTCAGCCTCGCCGCGATGCAAGTCTCGGCTTCCGGAGGGTTTTGATAATCATATAGAGGTCCCCTCCCCCAGGTTGTGTAATATTACTCTGCTAGAAGAATATTGCATACCTTAAAGGAGGGGACACATATGACATTATACGCAGCAATCGACCTACA
>Ga0247841_10006646_pt1 | contig 17720 bp, 22 predicted proteins | sample LaCruzMarch2015__2_FD_192410 | JGI IMG/M metagenome (GOLD analysis project Ga0247841, IMG submission 192410) | Freshwater microbial communities from meromictic Lake La Cruz, Castile-La Mancha, Spain - LaCruzMarch2015_18m | ecosystem: Environmental > Aquatic > Freshwater > Lake | place: Spain... | reverse complement strand
ATCTCACTTCCAAGAAGTGGTGCTTCAACTGAATTAGCTGCACTGTTTGTAGCCTTAGTTGCAGTAGCTGGAACAGCGTTAATCGTAAAAAAAGTTAGAGCTTAAAAAGTTCTAAAAAGATAAATAAAGAAAATGACCCCGCTCCGGCGGGGTCATTTTCTTTATGGATAAATATTGATTTGTTAATCTCATACACGAGATTACATTGTGATCTTAATAATGACGGCAACTTTTGTCCATAATGGCTGTTATGAATTAAAAAATTTAGTTATAATATTATTTGAGTGAAATCGGTAGTCATATTATTTTTTTTGTAATGTTGATTGGGAGCAATAATGAAAAAAAAGATTCTAATAGTTGAAGATGAAGAATCACTGCGTATGGCCTTGGCAGATAAGCTGATCTCTCAAGGTTATGAAACAGTAAGAGCTAAAAATGGCAAAGAGGGGCTGGAAATTGCTTTTAACCAAAAGCCTGACTTGATCTTGTTGGATATTGTGATGCCGGTAATGGATGGAATTACAATGTTATATAAATTACGAGATGACGAAAGAGGAAAAAGTATTCCTGTTATGCTTTTGACTAACTTAAGTGATCCGAATGCCATTGCCGACGGTGTTGAAGAGAGGGCTGACGGATACTTCGTAAAGTCTGATTGGAAATTACATGATATAATGGAAGTAATCGATAAACGTTTAAAGAATGCGTAACGGAGAAATTATGGCAAAAAGTATTTTGATCGCTGAAGATGAGCAAGCTATTGCAGAAGCCTTAAAGCTTAAGTTTGAGCACTCAGGCTTTTTGGTGACGGTGGCTGGTAATGGAGAGGAAGCTTTAGAGGAAGTTAAAAACAAAAAATTTGATTTAGTTATTCTTGACCTGATTATGCCGAAATTAGATGGTTTTGGTTTTTTAGAGGAAGCAAAAAAAGCTGGGATAAAGACTCCAATAATTGTTGCCTCAAATTTAAGCCAGCCGGAAGATGAGGAGAAGGCGAGAAGTCTCGGTGCTAAAGACTTTTACATTAAGTCGAATGTTTCTGTTTTGGAGATTGTTGAAAAAGTTGAGTCTGTTCTTTCGTAAACTATTTTCTAAGGAGGGGAATGGTAAACGACGACAAACTGAAGGAAATACTACTTCGGGAAAATTATGTTTCGGCTGAAAATATTAAAAAATCTGAAGACCGTGCCAAAGAGCGGGGATCTAATTTTATAGATTGGCTTTTTGAAGAGGGGATAATTAGCAAAGACACTTTGGGCCAAGCATTAGCCGAAGCTTACGGAGTAAAATACGCTGATCTGGGGTCTCAGCCTCCTGCAAAGGAGCTGGTAAAGAAATTACCTGAGGATGCTGCGAGAAAATACAAAGCCGTACCGTTCAAGGAAGTTGGTAGCTCTGTAATTATTGCAACTGAAGATCCAAAACAGGCAAGTTTGGAAGCAACTCTTGGTAAGTATTTTCCTCATAAAAAAATTGAAATATATTTAGGCAATGCCACAGATATAAAGGATCAGTACTCAAATTTTGACAGAACCCTAAAGACAAGTTTCTCAGAGATAGTAAAAAGCAAAGAGAAATTTGCCCCTGAAGTGTTGTCAGAGATTTTTAGTGATGCGATAAAATTTCATGCTTCAGATATACATTTTGAACCACAAGAGACAGAAACCATCATTAGATTTCGAGTGGACGGGGCTTTGCAAGAGGCGGGTAGGATCCCGAAAGAGTATTATGAAAATATTTTAAATAGAATAAAAGTTGAATCACATTTGCGAATAGATGAGCACTCTTCTGCACAAGATGGTTCGATGCGATACACAAACGCTGACGGTAATCTGGATATGCGTGTTTCGATAGTACCAATTTTGGATGGAGAGAAGGTTTCTTTGCGACTGCTTTCGCAGTATGTAAAAAGTTTTTCCATGGCTGATTTGGGGCTTAGTCATCCAGACGAGGAGAGGCTGGAGAAATTTTCAGCTAAGCCGTTTGGAATGATTTTAGTAACAGGTCCGACCGGTTCAGGTAAAACTACATCGCTTTATGCAATACTTAAGATCTTGAATCATCCAGATCGCAACATTACAACTATTGAAGACCCGGCAGAGTATAGGATACCTGGTGTAAATCAGATTCAGGTAAACTCACAAACAGAGTTAACTTTTGCCAAGGGTTTGCGTTCGATAGTGCGTCAAGATCCAGATATTATTTTAGTCGGTGAAATTCGCGACAATGAAACTGCTGAGATTGCTGTCAACGCTGCTCTAACTGGTCATCTTTTACTTTCCACTTTCCACGCTAACGATGCAGCAACGGCAGTGCCAAGATTGCTTGATATGGAGATTGAACCGTTTTTGCTTTCTTCAACCCTTGAAATTATTATTGCGCAAAGGCTAATTAGAAAACTTTGCGTGAAATGTCGTCGTAGTTCATCGGTTGGCATTAATGAAATAAAAACCACTTATCCGGAGGTTGCTAAGTATTTGTCTGAAAAGACAACTTTATATGAATCACCCGGATGTGACGCATGTAATCATAGTGGTTTTAAGGGCAGAACTGCAATTTTCGAAATGATTGAAATTTCGAAAGATATTAAAAATTTAATATTAAAAAACCCATCTTCAGATGAGATTCGTCAACTTGCTAGTAAGGCTGGTAACAAAACAATGTTTGAGGATGGATTAGAAAAGGTGTTTGCTGGTATTACGACTCTCTCTGAGTTAATCAGGGTCGCAAATCCACCAGAGTAGCATGGCAAATAAAAAAGATAAAAAAAATGATGTCGTCCGTTTAGGTTTTTTTTCTAGTCTAGCTATTGGCGACGAGAAAGATTTTTTTATTGAGAACCTTTCGGTGCTTTTAGCTTCTGGTATGCCAATAGTAGTATCTCTTCAGTCTATGAAAGAGGAAGTTAAATCAGGTATTTTAAAAAAGATTATTAATAATTTAGTTGAAGAAATCACCGCCGGTTCAACTTTGTGGAGATCACTTGAGAAGACGGGGCTCTTTCAAAAGCATTTTATTTCGTTAATTAGAATTGGTGAACAATCAGGTAGATTATCTGAGAATTTGAAGATAGTTGCAAAGAGTCAGCTAAAGGAAAAACTTTTTAGATCTAAAATTAAATCTGCAATGGCTTATCCGGTTTTTGTTTTTTTCTTAATTTTATTTGTTGGAGCTGGTGTTGTCTGGTTTATACTTCCGAAATTAACCTCTGTATTTTCTCAGCTTGATGTAAATTTGCCGAAAATTACTCAACTTTTAATTTCATTCGGTGAGTTTTTGAAAGTTAGCGGAAGCGTAGTAGTTCCTTCTTTCTTGGTAGGTTTGCTTTTACTTTTTTATTTTATTTTCTTTTTCCCAATTACGAAATTTATTGGCCAAGCAATTATCTTTGGCTTGCCGATTACTAGAGGAATTATTCAGCAGACAGAGCTTTCTCGCTCAGGTTACATTCTTGGTAGTTTGTTGGACGCTGGTATGCCAATTGTTGAAGCTCTCGAGGCTTTGGCTACTTCTTCATCTTTTTCTGCATATAAAAAGTTTTATATAGCGATTTCACAGTCTGTCAGTCAGGGCAACAGCTTTCAAAAAAGTTTTCAAAGTTATAGAAAAAGTTCCAAATTAATGCCTCGGACAATTCAACAGATGATCGTTATTAGCGAGCAATCTGGAAGTTTACCTGAAACTCTAATCAAGATAGGGGAGATGTATGAAGAGAAGGCAGATCTTTCAGCTAAGAACTTAGCCACTATCATAGAGCCTGTTTTTTTGATAATTGTTTGGTTTGGTGTCTTGTTTATTGCTTTAGCAGTTATCTTGCCGATATATGGATTGATCGGTGGGTTAAATAACTCAATCTAACTTCAATGTTAAAAAGAAATGGTTTTACTCTCATTGAGCTTTTGCTTTCCATAGCTACAATTGCAGTCATTGCTGGTTTTTCGGTACCTCTTTATCTGCGCGCCCAAACAAAAAACGATTTGGATGTAGCGGCACAGAGTTACGCACAAGCACTTAGGAGAGCTCAGGTTTTATCAGTTGGAGTGCAAGACGACTCTTCTTGGGGCGTTAGGGCTGAGTCTGGAAAGATCGTGATTTTTAAAGGCATTAGCTATTCCGGCAGAGATGTAAATTATGATGAGCAAACATCGATTCCAGGCAACATGTCGCTTTCTGCTCCTACTGAAATATATTTTTCAAAGTTATTTGGCACACCAAACTCAACGCCTTCTTTGACTTTGACTTCTGTGCAGAACGATGTAAAAACAATAACCATAAATTCAAAGGGTTTAGTGGATTATTAATGAAAGCATCCAGGTTGAAAAAACGTAAAGGTTTTAGCATAGTTGAAGCGCTTTTAGCAGCCGCGATTTTTTCGTTAATTGTGACGTCTTTTACTGGTGCTTACATTTATGGCCGTGAAAGTACTTCATTGGCAGGTAAAAGAGATAGAGCACATTTAATTGCAAAAGAGGGCGTTGAAGCAGTCAGAAATATTCGTGACAGTGCTTGGACAAATTTGACTGATGGTAATTATAGTTTGGCTATTTCGGGCGGAACTTATTCTCTAGTGTCGGTTTCTACTCCGGATGTAACGGATGTTTTTTCCAGAATTGTAAACATATCTTCAGTAGATACAAATCGCAAGAAAGTTACCTCAACTGTGACGTGGCAACAAAATCTGCAACGAAGTGGCTCTGTCGTCCTTTCAACTTATCTAACTAATTGGAGTAAAATAGTATCTACAAACAAGGGTGGAATGTTGGTTTATAGTAATGGTGGCACGACAACAGATGTAATTCAATATAAAATTTTTGATGCTAATGCAAATACGTGGAGTGTTGCTGCCGCAACTTCGGATGTCGACGGCGCAACAACAAATAAGGTTATGCGAGCAGCTAAGCTTTACTCATCTTCCGCTCGGAATGAAAAAATATTAATAAGTCGTCATTATGACGGAGTTAATCAATATATTTATTCTCAAGTTTGGAATGGTGCTAGTTGGAATGTGCCAACTTTGATTTCAACAATTCCGACTACTACTTTTTTAGATGTTCAGAATTTTGATGGAGTTTACTTGGCAAATGGTGATTTTGTAACTATGTATTCAGACAACACTACAACGCCGAAATTCAGAGTATGGAACGGTTCAACTTGGAGTTCTGCGGTTTCAGCTAGAAGTGCCGGTGGTGTGCCGGTCTATATAGTTATGAAAGTTCGACCTGGCACGAGTGAAATTATGACAGTTGTTTTTGATAATCTATCAGACACAAACTCTCAGTACTATGATGGTTCTGGTTATGCAACAGCCGATTGGACTGCTCACTCTGAGCATTCTGCTCAAGCGCCGGTTAACACGAAAAGATTGATCGATTTCGACTGGAGTTCACTCTCTCCGACAAAAGGCTTAATGGCATTTAGTAATAACAGTAATGACCGCTCAATTCGTTATAAAGTCTTTACCGCTAACGGTACCGGAGGCGGAAGTTGGAGCAATGTAACAAATGGGGCAAACGTAGGTGTGGCAGCGACAAGACTCGGATCTTTGCGTGTAATCGCTCGCCCGGCCAGCAATGAGTTTCTAGCATGTACTCAAGATACAGTTCCTGAAGTAATCTGTTATCGGGCAGATATAACTCCAACATTAACAAATCCGACTAACCAAATAGTTGCGACAGTGACAGATGCTGGTATTCAAAAAGCTTACGATCTTGGTTATGAGATGGCAGGGGTAAATGCAATCGCCGTTTACGGGAACCAGAGCGCCACTCCGCAAATAAAAAAATATAATCCAACGACAAACGTTTTTGATCTGTCGGCCACAACTATAAATAATCTTGGCTCAAATCTAAAAACTGTTCGCACTATTCCAAATCCTTCCACCAACGACTTAATGATTCTTTTAGGAGAACAAAATCGTTCATTGTCTTCAATCGTTTGGAATGGAATAACCCATGCAGTTTATAATTCTGCCGACGCATGGGGTTTTAATGCGCACGTTTCATCGGGTGCAGCCCCTGAGGAATATTATTTTGATTTTGCTTGGGACATTTATTAAGTAAAAAATGATAAGTAAAAAGTAAAAAATGAAATCAGATAAAAACATAAAACGAAAAGCGTTCACTTTAATTGAGTTGCTTTTGTACATCGGTTTGGCCGGCTTCATCTTACTTGCGACATCAGTCTTTTATTTTGAAACGCTTCGCTCAAGGGTAAAAAATCAAACTATCACTGAGGTTGAACAGCAGGGGACAATGGCGATGGAAACTATAACTCAAGCTATTAGGAATTCTGATTCGGTGACTGCTCCAGTTGTCGCAACTTCCGGCTCATCTCTGACCATTACATCCACTGTGCCGGCACAGAATCCAACAGTTATAAATGTGACTTCTGGTAGTATAAAGATTGCGGAGGGTGCAACTGCAGCCGTAGAGTTAACTACTCCAAAAGTTACGGTGTCTTCTTTAAATTTTCAAAATCTTTCTATGTCTTTAACCCCGGGGATTATTAAAGTATCTTTTACTGTCACATATATAAACAACTCAGGGCGCAATGAATATGATTTTTCAAAGACATTTACCGGAGCTGCATCATTAAGATGAAAGAATCTTTTCTAAAAATAAATAATCACAAGTTGCCGATCAAAAGAGCTTACGTTACTTTGGTGGGCGTTCTTGTGGTCTGTTCAGTCGGTTTAGTGGTTGCAACCTCCGCATTACTTTTAGGAATTTCATATACTAAATCTTCTTTAGTACTTTCGCAGTCAGATTCAGCTAAATCGTTGGCAGATGCTTGTACAGAGGATGCATTGCAAAGGATTCGAGATAATACTAGTTATGCAGGAACCGCGAATTTAACTATTGACGGTGATGCCTGTGTCTCGGTTGTGACTGCTCAAAGTGGTCAAAATCGTACAATAAATTCAACAAGTATTAAAAATGGTATAGCCAGAAAAGTAAAAGCGACCATAAGCCAAATTTCGCCCAAAATACTGATTTCTTCTTGGCAAGAAGTTGCAGATTTCTGATATAATATATTTATTAAGCAAAAAAATAGGAGGAGTAATGTTTGTTAAAGCGAAGAAGAAGAAGGGTTTCACATTAATTGAAATTCTTTTGGTAATTGCGATAATTGCAATTTTGGCAGCGATCGTAATTATAGCGATTAACCCTAGCAAGCAGTTGGCTGATGCTAGAAATGCTCAACGTGAAGCAGATGTGAACACGATTTTGAATGCGACTTATCAGTATGCGGTGGATTCAAATGGAGCTATACCAGCAACTATTACCACGACTGGAACAGCGGTTTGTGTTACCGGTGCAACATGCACTGGGCTAATTGATTTGACCGTTTTAACGACTGCTGAGAAATATTTGACTTCTATGCCAAAAGATCCAAACAGCTCTACGGTCAATGACACTGGTTATACTATTATGAAAACGGCTAACAGTAGGGTCACCGTTGCTGCGCCACATGCAGAACAGGGCAAGACTATTAGCGTAACTAGATAATTCAAGGTATGTGTATGGCCGGAGGGGCAGATCAGTTACTAATTTCAAAGAAGAGATTGGATAGTCTAGTAGTTTCCATAAATAGAATTGCTAGAGGCAATTTGGAAAAAAGAGTTATCCAATCCAAAGATGGAGACGAGTTGTCAAAACTCGCCTCTTCTTTGGAAACATTACGCAAGAGTTTATTTAAGAAAAATAAAGCTGGCAAAAAAGAAGCTGCTAGTTCACCTCTCAACGAAGATAAGGTTTTGGAGCTTGAAAAGATGAATAAGCTGATGATCGGTCGAGAACTCAAAATGATTGAGCTTAAGAAAGAGATCGCTGAATTGAAGCATGGAAAGAGCGCAGAGATTTTAATTGATGATAGTCGATTTTCAGATGGTATAAAGCTGGAGGAAAGCGTTGTGGAGTCTTTGGAAAACGATTACGAAAAACTGATTCAAAAGTCAGATTTAAACAAAGATCACAAGGAGTTAATAATCACTAAGCTACAAGTCTTGCTTTCAGATAGTAAACGACATGAGCAGGCGTTAAAGGACTTATCATGATGGAGGGTCGTGAAAAATTAATTCAGTCATTTGAGGAGTTATTTGCAATTGAAAAAAAGGCTCATGATTATTATGAAAAGATACTTCAGCAAAATATTAGCGATCATGAAGAAGAGGTTGTACTGGCAATTCATAATGACGAAGAGCGACACATGAAAATAGTAAAAGAAATTATTCAGATTATAGAAAGCGAATCCTAAATGTCGATTAAAGCAAAATTTATTATCATCTTCGCCTCGCTATTTGCAGCAGTGTTATTTTTTTCGTACTTCACAATTATCGGTTTGGGCGAGATTGACAAACATGTCACAATTCATGTTCCTGAAGCCATCAAAAACATTCAAAATCTCTCCAAACTCGATATCACGGCACAGCTTGTCCGTTATGATGACGAGGTTTTAACTCAGTCGGCTAGGAACTACGTCTTTACTGGAGATAAAAAATGGAAAGATCGCTACAGTGAATATGTGCCAAAACTTGACCAAAGAATCAAGGAGGCAAATGAGCTTGGTGATGATGAAGATAAAAAAATATTTTCTGATATTAATGCGACCAATTTAGTACTTATCGATCTGGAAACAGAGGCAATCTCGTTGGCTGATAATGGTGATCTGTCTCAAGCTCAGGCGATTCTGGATGGAAGCAAATATGTCGAACAAAAAGCAATTTATAAAGCTGGTATAGATAAAATTTTGCTAAAAAGGGGTCATGCAATAGATGAGGCCGACAGTGTTTCAACAGAAGAACTAGAATCTGACAATAAAGAATTCACTGGAATTGTGTCTTGGCAAAAATACGGAACTATGGGTTTTGTTGCTCTTTTCTTTTTGGCGATTATGTTTATTATCTGGCAAATATTAATTACATTTATGATTCCACTGGGGGTTTTTAGGGCAACTGCCAAAAAAATAATCACAGGCGATTTATCGGCAAGTGTGGCAATCAGTAGCGAAAATGAAATTGGCGATTTTGCAATTGATTTTAATACAATGACCAAATCATTGCAGGAATCAATCGAAAATACTGAAAATAAAGTCAAAGAGAGAACCGCAGATCTTGAAAAACTGAACAAATTTATGACCGGACGAGAGCTGAAAATGATTGAGCTTAAGAAAAAAATTGCAGAGATGGAAAAAATAACAAAAAAGAATAAATAATTATCCACAAGGAGACACATGTCCAGTACAGAAAATATTGTAGAAAAAATGATAGAACAGCATAGAGGTTTGCAAGCGGATCTTAATATAGTGGCAGATGAGGTTAAAGAAGCGGATCCAAGTGGCGAAAAAATTGAAGGAGCGCTCGAAAAATTTAGTTTTGAATTAAAAGGGCATTTGTCACTGGAAAACGAAGTATTCTATGTTGAGCTATTGAAGAAAATGAATTCGGAGGGTAAAGATACGACTGATACAGAAAGTTTTATTGCAGAAATGGGCAAGATCGGCGAGCAAGTGATGGCGTTTTTAAATAAGTACAATAAGGCAAGCGTTATAAGCGATGGTATCGCTGATTTTAAAGATCAATTCAGCGCTATTGTTGAAGCCTTGAATATGCGCATTGAGTCAGAAGAATCCGGTGTATATCTTTACTGGAAATAGATTTACATATTCCATGTATGGCAATGAATGATATGTTATAAAATGATTTTACAAGGAAAATGGCGCAATTATTAATAAGACAAAATGAAAATTAAGAAAAAAATATTATTATATTTTACCGGGATTATATTTGTTTCGTCCTTAATATTCTTGGCGGGTAGCGGCTTAGCTTCTTTTGATATATTGAAAAATGATATTGGAAAATATAATTCTATAATTGCGACAGAAAACAGCCATTCAATAGATCGTATTATCAACCGCAGATTGGAAAGATGGCATTCTTATATTTCATCTAATAAAGACCTATTTCAAGCGCTAGATTCCTCAAATAAGGAATTCGAAGCAAAAAAAGACAGAAATCAATATATTGCGAACAGAGATAAAGAGTGGGTGGCACAACAGGCGGATTCTACAAGCCCTTTTATGCTAAACATTATTGAAAGCCCTCTCTCTGGTGGTTTCAGGGACCGAATTGGATTTTACAACAAAGAATATGGTTACGATATTTTTCCAGAAATGATTATCACCAATAAATTTGGTGTTAATATTGCTCAAACCGGAAAAACCAGTGACTATAACCAATCTGACGAAGAGTGGTGGCAAAAAGCTGTTAAAGACAAATTTTATGTTGGCGAGATTGAATACGATGAAAGTGCGAAAACTGAATCGATCCCAATCTGTATTAGGATCGAAGATAAGGCTTCAAATTTTGTCGGAGTAATTAAAGTAATCTATGATTTTAAAGATATTTTTGCTGCAATTTCTGAGATAAAGGAAGAAGATAATATCGATTCTAAAAATACTCACGAGAATTTGAAATCAGCGCAAATATATTTAATTGATGCAAAATCAAAATTGATTTATAGCACTGATGCCAATTATAAAACTGGCCATGATTTTTCATATCTTAACGGCCTGGTTATTAATGAAAATAAAAACGGAAAAAATTTCTTTGTTGATAAAAGAGTTTTTAATCAAAGCAGTCTAATTTCTGCAGCTATCTCAGAGGGATATGAAGATTATTCTGGTCTTGGATGGAAAATAATTATTGTAAATAATACATCGGAAGTTTTTGCCCCCTTTGCTAGATTGCTATATATTTTGATTACTATTTTTGTCGCAAATCTATTGCTAAGTGTTATTATTGGACTTTATTTATCAAGAAATATTACATTGCCAATTTCTCAAATCGAGGAAGATATTCGAATTTATTCAGGGGGTAATTTAAATCATCGTTCTCAAGTAAAAAGTAAAGATGAAATTGGTAAAATTTCCAATGCCTTTAACCAACTGACTGCATCGATTAAAGAATCTCGTTCTGAAGTTGATAAAAAGGTAGTAGAACAAACCAAAGAAATTGTTGAAAAATCTCACGATATGGAAGATCAGCAAAAAGCAGTTCTAAACATTCTGGAAGACGTTGAAGAAGAGAAAGAAAATGTGGAACAGGAAAAAGATAAGATCGATGCAATTTTACATAGTATCGGTGACGGTGTTTTTGTTGTTGACGACAAGCTCCGAATAATCGTATTTAACTCAGTAGCCGCTGAGCTTGCTGGTTGTGAAATTAATGAAGCAATGGGTAAAAAATACTCAGATGTTTTGCATTTCTCTTTTGAGGATTCCGGCGAAGTGAACGATGAATTTATTACTAAAGCTATGGAAACCGGTGAAATTCAGGAGATGGCTAATCATACTCAGATTACCAAGAAAGATGGGACAAAGGTTGCTGTGGCCGATAGCGCTGCTCCTCTTCAAGACAAGCAAGGCAAGGTGATTGGCTGTGTTGTAGTTTTCCGTGATGTATCTAAAGAGCGAGAGGTGGATAGGGCGAAGACAGAGTTTGTTTCCTTGGCTTCTCATCAGCTTAGAACACCACTCTCTTCTGTGAATTGGTTTGCTGAAATGTTGTTGGCGGGTGACGCAGGGAAATTAACAAAAGAGCAGAATAATTTTGTTCAGAAGATTTATGACGGAAACCAAAGGATGGTTGAGTTAGTAAACGCACTTTTGAATGTTTCGAGAATTGAGCTCGGGACCTTTTCTGTTGAGCCAGAGCCTATTGAGATTATAGAAATATCCAAAAGCGTGATTGAGGAGCTGACCCCTCAAATTAAAGAGAAGAAGCTGAAAGTGTCAGAGAGTTATGATAAAGTGCCTAAATTTAATGCAGATCCTAAGCTTGTCCGCATAATTTTACAGAACCTTTTGTCTAACGCCGTAAAGTACACTCCAGAAAAGGGAGAAGTTTCAGTTAGTATTACTTTAAGTAACAGAAATATTTTCATTCAGGTTAAGGACTCAGGTTACGGCATTCCTAAATCTCAGCAAGATAAAATATTTACGAAACTTTTTCGGGCCGATAATGTCCGAGAAAAAGAGACCGAAGGGACTGGTTTGGGGCTTTATATTGTAAAATCAATTGTAGATAATTCAGGTGGTGAGATTGGTTTTGATTCGGCTGAAAATAAAGGTACTACTTTTCATATTTCTTTGCCGTTAGCAGGCATGGAGGCCAAAGAGGGCTCTAAGCGAATAGAATAATAATTATTGTGAGGAATTATGACTGAAAAAACTGTGCTAGTAATGGAAGATGAGCAACCGTTGATTGAAGCGATAACCGCAAAATTAAAGATGAGCGGATATCAGACTGTGTCGGCTAGAAGTGTAGAACAGGGGATCAATTTGCTTAAAGACGATGTCCAAATTGATGTCATATGGCTTGATCACTATCTTTTTGGCAAAGAGGATGGGCTGGATTTTGTAGCCGAGATCAAAAATAACGAAAAATGGAAAAATATCCCAATCTTTGTAGTGTCAAATACGGCCTCTCCAGATAAAGTAAAGCACTATATTCATCTTGGCGTAGATAAATACTATGTTAAGGCCGAGCATCGGCTGGATGAGATAATCTCTGAGATTACTAAAGCTGTTACATAGCTTCTTTTAATATTTTGAAACTTTCTTGGAACATGAATCGTATTATAAATTAGTAATTCATGGGTATTTTTGATACGTTAATGATGATGAATAAAGATGAATTGACAAAAAAATTGAGTGAGCTAGAGATTCTTTTGGATATTTCCAAAAAAGAAGTTCGTGTCAAAGAGATAGAGGGAGAGATGAACTCTCCAGAGTTTTGGTTAGACGAACCAAGCTCGACTGCCAAAATCAGAGAGCTTAAGAATCTAAAAAGCGAAACTGATAAGATTGAAGAGCTCCGAGAGCTTTTGGAGATTGCGGAGGGACATGAACTTAAGATTATTGAAAAAGATATCTTGGAATTAGACCGGTTAACTTTGTTCTCCGGCAAATATGATCAAAATTCCGTAATACTTTCTTTTTTTGCCGGAGCTGGTGGAGATGATGCACAGGACTGGACGGAGATGCTGATGAATATGTATATAAAGTGGGCCGAAAATAAAGATTTTTTAGTTACAATGATTGCTAAAACAGATGGTGGCATTGCCGGTATCAAAAATGCAACCTTAAAGATTGATGGACACTATGCGTACGGAATGTTGCGAAGAGAGAATGGCGTGCATCGACTTGTTCGCCAGTCACCGTTTAATGCTAAAGATTTGCGTCAAACGTCTTTTTCTTTGGTGGAAGTTATGCCAGAGATGGAGCAGTTTAATGCAGATTTTGTCATACCTGATAAAGATTTAAGAGTGGACACCTTTCGTTCTAGCGGTAATGGTGGCCAATCAGTTAACACAACGGATTCGGCGGTCAGAATTACTCATGTGCCGACTGGCATAATGGTTTCATGTCAGAATGAAAAATCACAGTTACAGAATAAAACGCTTGCGATGAGCGTACTTCGAGCTCGTTTGGCAAAGTTAATGTTGGAACAACATAAAGAAAAGCTTGAAGACATAAGAGGGGAAAGTGCGGAACCGGAGTGGGGAAGTCAAATCCGTTCTTATGTGCTTCACCCATATAAAATGGTCAAAGATCATAGGACATCATACGAATCAAAGGATCCTGACGGAGTTCTAAACGGAGATTTGGACGGATTTATTGATGCAGAGCTTAGGGGCAAGAATTAAGAATTTAGAATTATGAATTAAGAGGGGCACGGATGGGGGATTCCAAGATAACAACTTATAAGGATTTAAAGGCTTGGGAGAAAGGTCATCAGCTAGTGTTGAGGGTCTATGACATCACGAAGGACTTTCCAAAAGAAGAAATGTTTGGTTTAGTCAGTCAAATGAGGCGATGCGCTGTGTCGATAACCTCAAATATTGCCGAGGGTTTCAGCAGAAAGTCTTTTAAGGAGAAAGTTCAGTTCTATTATCAGTCTCTAGGTTCTTTGACGGAACTTGATAATCAGCTGTTGATATCGAAAGATATTAAATATATATCGGAAGTTAATTTTGCGGATACTATCCAGTTGTTATCTGAAGTCCAAATGATACTCAATGGTTTAATCAAGAAGTCAAAAGAGTCTATTCTTAACTCTTAATTCTAACTTCTTAATTCTTAATAAGGGAGTAGTGTGCTGACGATCATAATACTAATAGTTTTAATCTTAATTCTGTCCTACGGTATAAATATGCTACTTTTGTATTCTGTAGGAGGGCTTTACAGAATGTTCGTAGCCCCTGGTGTTATACTTCATGAACTATCTCATGCTTTCGCATGTCTGATTACTGGAGCGCCAATTCTGAGCATTAATGTTTTTAAATCTGATGGTGGCGAAGTCAAACATGGTAAACCGAAGATTCCAGTTATTGGTCAGATTCTGATATCGCTAGCGCCGTTTGTGGTTGGTGCAATTGCAATTTTCTTTCTGTCTAAGCTACTCGGAATTCGAGAATCAAGTATTAGCGAGCTTTCTACAAATACCAGTCAAATTGTTGAATGGCTGAAGCATGCTTTTTCGGCTATTAATTTTCATGATTATAAAAGTTGGATTGCGCTCTACCTAGTTTTATCTATAGCAGTGACGATGACTCCGAGTGGGCAGGATATGAAAAATATTGCACTTTCAATAATTATCGTTGGCATAATTTTATTTATTATTTACAAATACACACAGTTGCGAATAGACTTTTCATTTTTAAATAATCCGTCATTGATTGCGATTCTAAGTACAACTTTAATTTTATTGATCTTTGGTTTAGTTTTGAGTATATTAGTATTTGCAGTTAAGAGTCTGATTAGGCCAGTGGCTTGATAGAATTAAGATGTAAGAATTAAGAGTTATGGATATGATATCTTAATACATAGATTGTCTTATTCCTCAATTCTGAATTCTTAACTCTAAATTCATAATTCACAAAGGAGCTACAGTGGTAGATTTTTCAAAAGCAAAAGATTTGTATGAATTACAAAAAAAGGCTAGAGCAATTCAAAAAGAGCTCAAGCAGACAGAGATTGAAGCTAAGAGCAACGATGGCTGGGTGACCGTGGTTTTTAACGGCGAACAACATTTAATTGATGTTGATATTGCAGACGAGGCTTTGACCGTAGAAAATAAGAGTCAGCTCGAAAAAGATTTAAAAAACGCTATTTCGCAAGCAATTTCTAGAGCTCAGGCATACGCTGCAGAGCAGATGAAGGAAATTGCCGGAAACCTTAATATTCCTGGCATGTAAGCCGGAGGCTTACAAAGTAAAAAGTGATAAGTAAAAAGTAAAAATTTGGGAAGAACTATCAGATAATGTCATTGCGAGGAACGAAGCAATCTACTAAAATAGATTCTTCGACTTCGCTTGGAATGACAGCAAGGCGAAGATGAAAATTATTGTTGGTTTAGGAAATCCAGGAAAAGAGTATGTAGGCACAAGGCACAATGCCGGTTTTACTGTGATCGATGAACTTTCAAAAATGCCTGAATTAAATACTGTTGGTGAAGAACTGAGCTTTAAGCTGGACAAGAGGTTTAAGAGTGAATTCGTTTCATTGAAGCATAAAGGTGAGCAGGTTTTTCTCATAAAACCTCATAACTTTATGAATAATTCAGGTGCGGCAGTTAGTAAGGTTCTTGAATACTATCGTGCTGGTGTTGCAGATCTCATAGTTGTTTGTGATGACGTAGACCTTCCACTTGGCCACATAAGGCTAAGACTTTCTGGTGGAAGTGCTGGTCAGAAGGGTTTACAAGATATTATAAACACTCTTAGCACGAATGAGTTTGCTAGATTGCGAATTGGCATTGCCAACAGAGAATTCTCTGAAGAAGCAAGTCAAATTGATACTAAAGATTTTGTTCTAGCAAAATTTAGCGATCGAGATAAACCAATTTTTGATAACGTTGTTAAAGAAGCTGCTAAGATTCTACTTAGCTGTATTGGTGAAAAAGGGGAGACGTTGCAAGCAATGAGTTTGGAACTGCCGAATAGTAATGGGTAATACAATGGCTAGGCAATAGCTAGACAGTTGTTAGACAATTGTCTAGCTATTGTATTTCTATTGCTTAGCTATCGTCTTGCTGTATAGCAGGAATTCTGCTATACTTTCGATACTAATTAATAAGTTGGGAGGTCGCCGCTTTAAAAAGCTCTGACCGCTAGCACCACGCCCGAAAGGGTAGAAAGGCCAAAATGGCGAAGAAAGATGAAGAGAAAAAGCCTAAGAAAGCTACAAAAAAGGTAGAAGAAGTTGAGGCAACAGAGGAAGTTATTACAGAAGTTACTGAGGCTGAGCTTTTAAAGCAAGCTGAAGAGAACGAGAAGATTCGAAAAGAGCAAGAGGAAGAAGAGAAAAAAGAGGCTAAGAAAGCTGAAAAAAAGCACAAAGTCGAAGAGAAAAAAGAGAAAGAGGAAGTAAAGGCAACTAGAAGATCTAAGCTAGCTAGAAAAAGCAAGAAATACAGAGCAGTTTACGAAAAGATTGAAAAAGATGTAGTGTTGGAAATCTTTGATGCTATTACTTTGGCCAAGGAAACTACAGTTACTAAATTTGATTCTACAATTGAAGTTCACATTCGAATCGATAAAAAAGTTCAGAACACGCGCGGTACTATTAATTTGCCAGGTGGCGCAGTCAAAGAGAAGAAAGTACTTGCTGTCGATGACAAAAACATTGAAGAAGTTATGGCTAAGGTTAAAGCTGGTAAGATCGACTTTGACATTATGATCGCAGTTCCTGCTGTAATGCCAAAACTTGCACAGCTTGCGAAAGTCCTTGGGCCAAAGGGGCTTATGCCAAATCCTAAGGCTGGTACGGTTACGGAAAATCTTGCTGAAACACTTGAAGATTTCAAAGGTGGAAAAGTTGAATTCAAGGCTGATAAAGGAAACATTGTTCACTTGGCCATTGGCAGAGTTTCTACTGAAGATATTAAGATAAAAGAGAATTTTGACTCGCTTATGGCTGCTATGCCAAGCAACAAAGTTCTTTCAGTCTACTTGACTACAACAATGGGACCAAGCGTGAGAGTGAAGGTTAAATAGATACATAATTGCAATACAATGGCTAGACAATAGCTAGGCAATAGATAGACAATAGAAAAAATGAACCCGCCGCAGCGGGTTCATTTTTTTGTTGTTTTTGTGTGTAATGTCGATACTGTGAAGAATCTGCTGATTGACAAATTGACAATATTGTGGTAGTATGTTCGGTCAGTAACTCAGAATCCAGGTGTGCACAAGCATGCCAAGAATAGAGGCAGTAAAAATGTATTTGCTTATGAGATTGTGTATTTGGCTGAGCCTGAAAAAGAAGATGTGGGTCAGTTGCCATGCGTGTGGCTCGCACACTGACATGATGGTCCGGGCGGACGGCATTGCTGTCTGCCCTCGGTGCCGCACGATCGTTCGTGCGGTGGACAAGTTCAAGTGCGACGCGTGCGGCCGTGCAGGCGCTGTGCAGGGGCAACCTTGCAAGACTTGTGGCTCAGCGGTTGGCCCGGGAGGTCCGACTGACGGCAACATCATCTTGGCGGTTCGTAAGGTCGCAGAGGATGTTGAGCGCCGAGAACAGCGAAGCTAGTGTGGGTAAGAGCCGGTTCCGAGTCTATGGAGACTCGGAACGCTCTCTCTCGAGCTGATTCATTCAGCTCTAGAGATGGGCGAATGCCTGGAACGAATATGAAAGGTTGCTTGGTAGTAACTCCC
>Ga0247841_10006645_pt1 | contig 17721 bp, 17 predicted proteins | sample LaCruzMarch2015__2_FD_192410 | JGI IMG/M metagenome (GOLD analysis project Ga0247841, IMG submission 192410) | Freshwater microbial communities from meromictic Lake La Cruz, Castile-La Mancha, Spain - LaCruzMarch2015_18m | ecosystem: Environmental > Aquatic > Freshwater > Lake | place: Spain... | reverse complement strand
CGGTCGGTATGGACCCCGATCCGCTGGCCGGGCTCCATGGTCTGCGCGGTGACCGCGACCCGCTGGGTGAGCGGCAGGCCGGTCAGGGTCCGGGTGCGCGCGGCCAGCGCGGCGAGAAAGTCCGGTTCCAATCGGTCGGTCACGTCGCAGTTGCGGACCTCGTAGAACGAACCCCCGTGCGCACGCCAGGGCAGGTCCTGATCGAAGAGCCCCTCCAGGCGGGCGCAAAGCGTGGGTGAAAATGCCGGCTCGACGGTGAAGAAGGGGTAGGGGTGCCGATGGTGGGTGGGGTTGGCGAGCAAGGGGATCTCTCTGCGGCGGGCTGTTGATCGAATGGGGTGGGGTTCATCGCGTCGCGCAAGACGTGACGCGTTGCCGCGGTCATGGGGGTCTGCGGGCCAACGCAGGACGGTGGACCTTGGGATTCTACCGCCGGACTGGCTGCGCCGCTTCGCCCAAGGCGCGGACTGGCTTGAGGGCTGCGCGGTCGTCAGGTCGGCGTTGACGGAACAGTCAACACGACCTAGCCTATCGGCATGAACATCCATGACGTCCTCAAGTCCCGCCGCGAGCAACTCGGCCTGTCGCTGCGCGCGACCGCCGGGCGCTGCGGCGTCGATCCCGCCCACCTGTCGCGGGTAGAGTCCGGCAGCACCCCGCCCTCGGATGCACTGATCGAGCGGCTGGCGGACGCCTTGGCCGTTCCGCTCGATGAACTGCTGCTGGTCGCCGGCCGGGTCCCGCCGTCCCTGCGGCGCCTGGTGGAGAAGGACCCGCATCAGGTTGCGGCAGCCCTCTCGGACCTCGCGGGCATGATGGTCGCGGAGCCCGGCGAGTCCTACGGCGGCCCGGTGCTGGGCGGCCCCACCGAACGGGCCATCGAGGACGGTTTTCCCTTCGAGTACCTGAGCGAAATTGCGGAGGTTGAAAGCTGGCGCAAGGAGGTCTGGCGGCCGGTCTACCACACCCACAAGTGGTGGGCGCAGCGCCTGGGCAGCGTGTTTCGGGCGCTGATCCTTGGCTGCGCCACGCCCAGGGGCACGGCGGTGATGGACCTCTACGCCAGCGCGGTGAAGTTGCCGGGGCCGGTGATCTTCGATCCCTTCATGGGCAGCGGGACCACGGTCGGGGAGGCGCACAAGCTGGGGTGTACCGTCATCGGCCGGGATATCAATCCGGTCGCCTGGCGCGCGGTGCGCACGGCCCTGGCGCCTATCGACCGCACCCGGCTCATGGCCTTGTTCGCCGAGTTGGAGGCGACCATCGGTCCGGAGATCCGGGCGCTTCATACCAGCCGCGACAGCGCCGGGGCGCCCTGCGAAGTCCTCTATTGGTTCTGGGTCAAGCAACTCGATTGCCCGGACTGCGGTGCGGCGGTCGATCTCTTTTCCTCCCGGGTCTTCGCCAAGCACGCCTATGTGAAGAAGTTCCCGACCGTTCAACTGGTCTGCCCCCGCTGCGGTGACATCTTCGCCGCGGACTTCAACCAGACCCGGGCCACCTGTCCGGCCTGCCGGAAGGGGTTCGATCCCCATACGGGTCCAGCCGCCGGCGCCCAGGCCGACTGTGGCGGCTGCGGGGCCCGCTTCGCTATCGCGAAGATTGCCCGCGCCCGCGGGGAGCCGCCCCGCCATCGACTCTATGCCAAGCTGGTCCTGCGCGCCGACGGCACCAAGGAATATCTCCAGGCGACGCCGCAAGACGAGGACGCCTATGCGGTAACGGGGGCCCGGTTGCGCGAACTGGCACTGCCGAGCCCGCGGGTGGCGATCCAGACCGGCTACAACACCCGCCAGGTCCTCAACTACGGCTATACGCGCTGGGACCAGTTCTTCAACGACCGCCAACTCCTCGGGATCGGGCTGCTGTCCCGGGCGATCGGCGACCTGCCGGCGGGGGCGGAGCGTGACGCGCTCTTCGTGCTGTTGTCCGGCGTACTGGAGTTCAACAACCTGTTCGCGAGCTACAAGGGCGAGGGGACCGGCGCGGTGCGACATATGTTCTCCCACCATGTCCTGAAGCCCGAGCGCACCCCCATCGAGGCCAACCTCTGGGGCACCAGCAAGTCCTCGGGGTCCTTCCTGAACCTGTTCCAGTCGCGGCTGTTGCGAGCGGTGGACTACAAGGCGGCACCCTTTGAACTCGCCCTCGATGACACGGGTGGAAAGAAGGCAGGCCGCAAGCTGTTCGGCAAGAGCCGCCCCATGGGCGTGCCGGTGTTGGACGCCTGGCCGGCGGCTGGGATGGCGCCGGGTGCGGTCTATCTCTCCTGCGGTGACTCGGCCGCCACCGATATCCCGGACCGAACGGTGGATGCGGTGGTGACCGATCCGCCCTTCTACGACAACGTCCATTATTCGGAGTTGGCGGACTTCTTTCACGTCTGGCAGCGGCTCTGGTTTGGCGAGACCGGACACTGCGCCCCCGACACGACCCGCCACCCTGGCGAGGTACAGGATACTGAATCGGTACGCTTCGCGGGGAAGCTCCAGGGGGTCTTCGCCGAATGCCACCGGGTGTTGAAGGATGAGGGGCTGCTGGTGTTCTCCTACCACCATTCGCGTGAAGACGGCTGGACCTCGGTGGCGGCGGCGGTCCTGGAGGCCGGTTTCAAGCTGGTCCAGACCCAGCCCGTCAAGGCGGAGATGTCCGTGGCCATGCCTAAGCTTGCGGCCAAGTCGCCCATTGATCTGGATGTGTTGATGGTGTGCCGTAAGGCCGCCGCGGACCGGCGGCCCCTGATCGCGGAGGAGGTAGCGATGCAGGCCGCGGCGGCCGCGGCGGGGGCCAAGGTGCAGCGCTTCAACGGCACCGGACGGCGGCTGTCACTGAACGATGTCCGGATCGTCGTGTACAGCCAGGCATTGGTGGAACTGTGCGCCGGCCGCCGGTCGACGGACGTAGTGACGGCCTTTGAGGGGTCACTGAACCAATGTGCCGCGATCTCGCAACGACTCTTTGCCGGTCAGGATGAGCAACCCCGCAGCGTCCCGCCGCGGGTAGCCGGGTTGCCCGTCCAGGCTTCGCTGTTCTGATGGGCGTCACTCAGACGTGCTCGAAGACCTGGAAGCGGCGGACCTGTCCTGCATCGGGGCGTGGGTTGCCGTGCGTGGTGGGACTGGTCTTGCCATCCAGATAGACGCAGTAGCTGTCCAGGGATGCCGCGAAAATGGTCCGCTCCAAGGTCTCCACCTGGATCAGGCGCGGGTCTGAGATAGCCCATTGCTCCGGCAAGATGAGCCGGCAGCGGCCGATCCCGGCCGGGTCTAGCGTGAACGGCTGGGGGAAGCGGTACATCTTGCGGTCGCGGATGAACCCGTCGCCATAGGAGCCGAAACGCGCGATCCCCTCGTTGATGTGGGCCGCGGCGGCTTCGTGATCGGCGTTGATCAGGTCGCCGTGCGCGATACAGAGGGAGTGCGCTGGTCGTGGGCTCGCACCGCTCCCGGTATAGAGGAAAAACACCAGGAAGGTGTCTCGACCATCCTTGTGCCCCGACGGGATGGTGCTGTTGGAGTCGTAGTCCTTGCGTGCCGGCCTGCCGTTACTGAAGGCAAGCGACTTGATCTCGTAGCCCTCGCGGGGCGGTCGCGCGTCGTCACCGACCCAGAAATCCGGGTAGCTGTTGCGGCCCTGGGGGTGCAGGGGCAAACCGAGCGAGCCGACCCGGTCGGCAAACCAGTCCTGCGGAAAGTACTCCTTGTCGTTTGTGCTTCGCGGGATCATGTGAGTCCCCGCTGCGATGGCCTGGTGGGCCGCAAGAAAGATGTCGATGCTGTAAGTCATGCGGCTGGCGATCCTGGTCCGAAGGGGCCGCAGTGTAACCTACTGTGCCTTTGCGAGCCGCGACTGGGGCACCGTCGCGCGTCGCGTTGGCGCTATCATGGCCGCCGCCGACCCCGGCAGGGTAAGGTGCGGGGCCGCCCGGCAAGCAAGGCGCGGCGGCCACAGGGGCGCATCCGCCCATGAAGAATGCGAGTGAACGCCGATAGGAACTGCGATGCTGGAACACGATCTCCTCCTGCTGGTCGGCCTGGGGCTGACCCTGATCCACATCCTGGGGCTCTTGTCCGCCATCCACGCGGTGGCCTCGGTGCGCACGCCGCAGGGGGCCATCGCGTGGGGGGTGTCACTCGTGACCTTCCCCTATCTGGCACTGCCGCTGTATTGGGTCTTCGGGCGCGACCGCTTTCACGGCTATGTCGATGCCCTGGGTGCCGAACTGCTGGCGGATGCCGACAGCCAAGTCGCGGCACTGCCGGGGCGATTGGAAGAAGTCCAGGCGCAGCTGCCGGACGGGCGCGCCGACGGGCTCCAAGTCCTCGCCCGGCTCGGCGGCACCCCCTTCACCCGCGGCAATGAGGCAACCCTGTTGATCGACGGGGACGCGACCTTCGCCGCCATCTTCGCCGCCATCGAGGGTGCGCAGCGCTACTGTCTGGTCCAGTTTTTCATCGTCAAGGATGATGCCCTGGGTCGGCGCTTCCAGGCGCTGTTGCTGCGCAAGGCCGCGGCCGGGGTGCGGGTGCTGCTCCTGTACGATGAGGTCGGCAGCCATGCCCTGCCGCGTGCCTATGTCCGTGACCTGCGCGCGGCCGGGGTGTCCTGCTCGGCCTTCCACACCACCCGCGGCCCGCGCAACCGCTTCCAGCTCAATTTCCGCAATCACCGCAAGATCGTGGTGGTAGACGGCCGTACCGCCTTCGTCGGCGGTCACAATGTCGGCGATGAATACCTGGGGCTGGGGCCGCTCGGGCACTGGCGCGACACCCATCTGCTGCTCCAGGGTCCGGCGGTGCTGGCCCTGCAACAGGTGTTCGCGGCCGACTGGTACTGGGCGACGCGGCAGTCACCGCGGGTGGATTGGGCACTGCCGTCGGCCGCGGCACCGACACCGGAGGCGGTGTCGGCGGTGTTGATCTATCCGACGGGACCGGCGGACGCCTTGGGCAACTGCTCCAAGTTCTTCCAACAGCTGATCGACGGGGCGCGGCGGCGCCTGTGGATCGCCAGCCCCTATTTCGTCCCCGATTCACCGGTGTTCGAGGCCCTGCAACTGGCCGCGCTACGCGGGGTGGACGTGCGCATCCTGCTGCCCGCCAAGCCCGATCATCGGCTGGTCTATCTGGCGTCCTTTTCCTTCCTGGAGGCGGCGGAGCGCACCGGCATCCAGGTCTATCGGTATCAGGACGGGTTTCTCCACCAGAAGGTGGTACTGGTGGACGAGGAGGTCGCCGGCGTCGGCAGCGCCAATCTGGACAACCGCTCGCTGCGGCTCAATTTTGAAATCACTGCGATCCTGGTGGACCGCGGCTTCGCCGCCGCGGTCCACGCGATGCTGGAGGAGGACTTTCGCCACGCCCGACGCACCTCGGCCGCGGCCCTGCGGGAGCGCGGCCCTGCCTTTCGGTGGGCGGTGCAGGCGGCGCGGCTCCTCGATCCGATCCTGTGACCGCGTGTTTCCGATTCCGTTTCCGGGGCCGGGGTCCCTATACTGGCGGGGTCCGTCCGGCCCGGCTTCCGGCTGGCCGCCCGCTCACCATCGACCGACGAGGAGTCCCATGCACAACGGCACGACCATCACCCAGTTCATCATCGAGGAGCAGCGGCGCATCGCCGGGGCCACCGGTGATTTCACCTCGCTCTTGAACGACATCGTCACCGCCTGCAAGGTGATCAGTCACTACGTCAACCACGGCGCCCTGGTGGGGGTGCTGGGCAGCGCGGGCAGCGAGAACATCCAGGGGGAGACCCAGAAAAAGCTCGATATCCTCTCCAACGAGGTCTTCATCAAGTCCAACGAGTGGGCCGGGCACCTGGCGGCCATGGCCTCGGAGGAGATGGACGAGATCTACCCGATCCCGGCCGGCAAGCCCCGCGGCAAGTACCTGCTGACCTTTGATCCGCTGGACGGCTCCTCCAACATTGATGTGAACGTCTCGGTGGGGACCATCTTCTCCATCCTGCGGTGCGCCGGGAGCTGCCAGAATCCGAGCGAGCAGGACTTCCTCCAGGCCGGGACCCAGCAGGTGGCCGCGGGCTACGCGCTCTACGGGCCCTCGACCATGATGGTGCTGACCTCCGGCAACGGGGTGAACGGCTTCACCCTGGATCAGAACATCGGGGAGTTCATCCTTACCCACCCGCGGATGCAGATCCCGGCGGACACCCGGGAGTTCGCCATCAATGTCTCGAACATGCGCTTCTGGGAGCCGCCGGTGCGCCGCTACGTCCAGGAGTGCCTGGACGGCAAGGAGGGCCCGCGCGGGGACGATTTCAACATGCGCTGGATCGCCTCCATGGTGGCGGAGGTGCACCGTATCCTGACGCGCGGCGGGGTCTTCATGTACCCCATGGACTCCAAAATGAAGGCCAAGGACTTAGGCGGGAAGCTGCGTCTGCTCTACGAGGCCAACCCCATGTCCTTCATCGTGGAGCAGGCCGGCGGCGGTTCCATTACCGGGACCTCGCGGATCATGGAACTGCAGCCCGAGTCTCTGCACCAGCGGGTGCCGGTCATCCTGGGATCGCGCAACGAGGTGGAGCGCATCCTCGCCTATCACCGCGAGGGGTGAGCGGGTCGGGCGTGCCGTCCGCGGTCGGGACTTGGGTGACACCCACACCGCACTGGCCGCGCCGGCGCCCCTGAAGGTCGAGGCGATCGAGGCCCAAACGCGTAGCCGTCGCGCCGGTCGTCCCTTGGTGGTCCGCGGACTGCCCGAGCCTGAGCTGATCCGTAACCTGGTGCCGGGTCAGGCCGCCGCCGCGGCAGCCGTGTGATCGATCCCGGGCTCTGTTTACAACCAACCGGCGCTGTCGTTGATGCTTACTTTGTGGCCGCTGACTCGTCAGTCTGAGGCGATGTCTTTCTATACATATGGGATCTCGCTGGAAGTCCCCGTCGGGTGGCGCTCGGGGTGCGAGTGCGATGGTGGTCCACGGTGCTTGAACAGCATGGCCTCGGTGCGGCGCAGTCGGCGGCTCAACTCCCGCGCCAGGTTCATCATGATCAAGGTGAAGGGCTCCGGGTCCACCGCGTAAAGTTGGTAGAGCAGCGCATTGCTGAGCCCCAGGGCGAGGCAGTCCTCCGCGGCGCGGACCCCGGCGCTGCGCGGATACAGGTCGATGAGGGCCATCTCGCCGAAGCAGTCCCCCGGTCCCAGTCTCCCGATGACCTCGGCACGCTCGCCCAGGGCGCGGTGGATCTCGACCCGCCCCGAGCGCAGGACATACATGGTCTCGCCCCGGTCGCCCTGGTGAAAGAACCAGTGCCCGGCCGGCATCGCCACGCGCTCGGCCCGCGCGTTCAGGAAGGCCAGTGCCTGATCCGGGACTGCACCGAAGATCGGCATGTCGCGCAACAGCGTCAGTTCATCCGCGGTGTTCGGGACTGGCTGGGCAGGGTTGCAGCCCGGCGATGCCGACGGCGGGGCGTCGTTCGCGCACTGGTACCCGGTCATCGCCATTCAGACGCCATAGTGGCGGTGCTCTTCCCCGCTCCCCAGGCGCGCGAGCACCCAGTCGCGGACCTGGTGGGTGGAGCGTGCCCCACTGAAACGCCCACGCTCCTGACCGCCCTGGAACAGGATCACGGTGGGGAAGGCGCGCAGCCGGTAAAGGGCGGCCAACTTCATGTTCTCGCCGCCGTCGATCTCCAACCGCGCGAGGCGGATGGCGCCGTCGAGTTCGTTGATCACCCGCTCCAGGTGGGGCGATAGGGTGTGGCAAGCGCTGCACCAGTCGGCGCAAAAATCCACCAGGATCGGCTGCTGGTTGGAGGCCTCGACGACCAGTGCCTGGAACTGGGCCAAGTCCACACTGAAAATGGGTGGCCTGGTGTTGGATCGAAGTAACATGATCGCCCGTTAAATGATCGCTCGCTAAAGTCCAACCAATCGACACTGGATTCTAGCAGGAAGCGATGACGAAAATAGTGGGGCCGGGTGGGGCCATGGGGCGCCGTTTCCGGGCGCTATCTTCGTTGCGTGTGTTCTCGAAGGTTCCGCCGGATCGATTCTGGCGATGAACGTCGACCAGTTCTCAGAAAATCAATAGGGTACTAATCGAACCGTGTTCAGGCGTCTGAGTCGGCGGGGCCATTTGTCCGGCCGGCCGAACCGGCATTCGGACGAGCGGTCGCTCTGTTGCCGGTCACGAGCGCCGCCGCGGGCCCGCGAACCCGCTTGGACCCACCGGCCCCTCTGGGCTATGGTAGGCGCCCCGAGCGCCGGGGGACCCACCGGCGGGCATTTTTGTTGAAAGTTAGAGGTCCGATCATGTCCCTGTACGACACGGCGCGAGCCGCCTACCCCCTGACCCGCATGCGCCGGATGCGCCGCGACGCCTTCTCGCGTCGGCTGATGCGCGAGACCAACCTGACCCCGGACGACCTGATCTGGCCGGTGTTCGTGCTCGAGGGGTCCGGTCAGCGTGAGCCGGTGGTCTCTATGCCCGGCGTTACCCGGCTCAGCATCGACCTGCTGGTGGCGCAGGCGCGTGAAATCGCCGCGCTGGGCGTCCCGGCCATGGCCCTGTTTCCGGTGACCCCGCCTTCGGCGAAGTCCGAAGACGCCGCCGAGGCCTTCAACCCGGACGGACTGGCACAGCGTGCCGTGCGCGCCCTGAAGGACGCCTTGCCGGACCTGGGGGTGATCACCGACGTGGCCCTGGACCCCTTCACCACCCACGGCCAGGACGGACTGATCGACGAGACCGGCTATGTACTCAACGATGCCACCGTGGATGTCCTGGTCCGTCAGGCGGTCTCCCACGCCCAGGCCGGGGCCGACATCGTGGCCCCCTCGGACATGATGGACGGGCGCATCGGTGCGGTGCGCACCGCTCTGGAGGCCGAGGGTCACATTCACACCCGCATCCTGGCCTATTCCGCCAAGTATGCCTCCAGCTTCTACGGCCCCTTCCGCGACGCGGTGGGCTCGGCGACCAACCTCAAGGGTGGGAACAAGTACAGCTACCAGATGGACCCGGCCAACTCCAACGAGGCCCTGCACGAGGTCGGCCTGGATCTGGCCGAGGGCGCCGACATGGTGATGATCAAGCCCGGGATGCCGTACCTGGACATCGTGCGGCGGGTCAAGGACCAGTTCGGCGTGCCGACCTTCGTCTACCAGGTGAGCGGGGAGTACGCCATGCTCAAGGCGGCGAGTCAGAACGGCTGGCTCGACGAGCGCGCGGTGGTGCTGGAGTCCCTGCTTGGCTTCAAGCGTGCCGGGGCGGACGGGGTCCTCACCTACTACGCCCAGGACGTCGCCCGCTGGTTGGGCGAGTGAGTCCGATCCATGCCGCAGCGTTACGCCGTCATCGGCAACCCCATCGCCCATAGCAAGTCCCCGTTGATCCATGCCGCCTTCGCCCGGCAGACGGGAGCGGACCTGGAGTATGGTCGCCTGCTGGCCGTGCCGGACGATTTTGAAGAGGCAGTGCGGCGCTTCTTCGCGGATGGGGGGCGGGGCCTCAATGTGACGGTGCCGTTCAAGGAGCAGGCCTTTCGGCTCGCGGATGAACATAGCCCCGGGGCCGCTGCCGCCGGGGCCGTCAACACCCTGATTCCGCTTCCCGGGGGCCGGTTGCGGGGCGACAACACGGATGGCGTGGGGCTGGTGCGCGACTTGCGGGAGAATCACGGTTTCGCCTTCGCCGGGCGGCGCGTACTCCTGCTCGGTGCCGGCGGGGCCGCCCGGGGCGTCCTGCGGCCCTTGCTGGAGACGGGCCTCAAGGAACTGCTGATCGCCAACCGCACGGCCGCACGGGCCGCCGCCCTGGCCGACGCCGCGGCCGACCTGGGCGCGGTGTGCGGCTGCGGCCTGACGGATCTGGGGGGCACTGACTTCGACCTGATCATCAACGCGACCGCCGCCGGACTGACGGGGGCGGTGCCGCCGCTGCCGCCCCGGTGCCTCGCCCCGGGCGCCTGGACCTACGACCTCCTCTACGGGGACAGGCCCACGCCCTTCTGTTGCTGGGGCCTCGCCCACGGGGCCGCCCGGGCGCTCGATGGGCTCGGGATGCTGGTGGAGCAGGCGGCGGAGTCCTTCCGTCTGTGGCGCGGGATCAGGCCGCAGACCGCGCCGGTGATCGAACTGCTGCGGCCAACCCAATGACCATTGACGTCCGGGGCCTGGCGGGCGGCGTCACGGCCCGCACGGGCGCGGCCGGTGGTGCGCGCGCCGGGGTCAGGCGGCGGGCGGTCCTGTCGGGGCTGCTGCTGACGCTGTGCCTCGTGTCTCTATCGTCCACGGCCGCGCCCCCAGACGCCAAGCCGGATATCGAGCCGCTGAACATGAGGCGCTGGATCACCCGCATGTGGGAGCCGGTCACCGCGGTGGGCGGACTCCTGAGCGACGACCAGCGCGAGGACGTGGTGGTCGTACTGCACCGGCGCGATGCCATCCCCGACGATCTCGTGCTCCCGGTGGGCAGCCGTGGGCTCGGGATTTTCTCCCTGGGCGCAGATGGGAAATATCGCCGCGCGGCCCTCCTCGAAGGCCTGCTTCCCTGTGTCCAATGCCTGGGGACCATCAACCGCGACCCGCACGCCGTCCCTTTTGAAATCGACATTGCCGAGCGTGAACTCACGATCAGTTGGATCGGCAACGCGGATGGGTTTGTCTCGGTGCGTCTGGTGCTCGCCTGGGACGCGAAAGAGCAGGCCTTCGGGCTGATCGCCGATGAAGTGGTGCGGGCGGACGGCCGCGGCGCCATCAAGTCCCGGCGCACGCGGGACTACCGCACCGGGCGCGCCGAGACCGACGGCCAGGTCACCGAGTTCCCGCCCCACTTCATGCCCGCCGAGCGCATCCGGGCGGAGGATTACCGTTAGCGATCGGCAAGTGCGCTTCACGGCTCTAAGTCAACGAGTCAAGAACAAGTTAAACACAAACACATTCGTTGTCGTTGTCGTTGTCGTTGTCGTTGTCGTAATCGGAGAAGCGATGCAATTTGGGGTGCGAGAGAATACCGGGCGCTACGATAATTTCGACAACGACAACGACAACGACAACGACGCTGAGAGCATTCCCGAATAATGTATTAGCGTTCTACGGCGATCCCGCTGCGAAGCGGCCCACAAAGGTTTCGATCTCATCCTCCAACGGCGCCTGCGCGGTCAGCCCGGCAATCCAGCGCTCCGGGATCCCTTGATACCCCAATGCCGCGCCGAGCAGCGCCCCCAACACTGCGCCCCGGTGGGCGTTGTCGCCGCCCACGCCGGCATTGGCGATCAGGGCCGCCTCGAAGTCATCGGCATAGCGCCCCGCCAGGTACAGGACGGCCGGAAAGGACTGATCGATGTAGCAGGCCGGGCTCAAACGCCTGCCGATCACGTCGAGATCCGACAACTGCCCGGCCGCCGCCTGCGTGATCACCCGGCCGGCCGGAAACCCCAGGCGTTCGGCCAGGGCGCAGGCCAGGGGCCCGACCCGGGACGCGGGGTCGCGGATCACTCGGACCAGCAACTCCCCCAGGGCCAGGGCATAGCGCTCCAGCGCGGCGGACCTGTGGGTCAGGCGCAGTTGCGTCAGGGCCGCACCGGCCCCCTGGTCAGGCGCGCCGCGCGCCGCCAGAATGACCGGCGGCAGCGACACCAGACCGCCGATGGAGGCCGTATCGTGACCCTCGGCCCCGGCGCAGCGCGCCGGCGGCAGGCCGCGGGCAAGGTTGGCGAAAAAGGCCCGATGGTAGGACTCCGCGTAGGTGTCCGCGTGGCTGTCCGGGGCCGTCATAAAGGCCACATAGTCGTGCAGGAAGGCCGCCGGGTCATGGCCGCCGGCCGCGTTCATGGAGCGGATCAGCACCCGGGCGCACAGCAGATTGAGCGTATTGTCCCCGGCCCGCAACCCATGGTGGTAATGGATGCGCGGCCGACCCCACAGGTGCTTCTTACCCTTCAGGATCAGGGTGCCGACCAGGTCCCCATCCTGGGCCCCGCGGCCCGCCTGGCCGGTACTGGCCAGCGGCATGATGGAATTCGGATGCTCCGCCCGCGGCGCCTGATAATCGCGGATGGTCCCGAATTCCCGTTGCAGCGCCGCCACGTCATAATACCAATGCACCGGCATCGCCAGCGCATCGCCCACGAACATCCCCCACAGGGCGCCCCGCATCCGGTCCGCCACGGTCAATTGCGTCATCACATCAGTCTCGCCTTTATGCGTTGGGGGAGATCGCCACCGCGTTGCGGGAGTGGTCCATCCCGGTCATGCTTGCCTAGGTCGGTGCGCCGGCCGCGCTAGTCAAGCCGCGCTGAGGCCGCTGGCGCGGGCTGGAACCGAAGGCGCGGACCTTGATTATCGTCCCGGCCACCGCACTGGCCGCCAGATCGCTGGTCCGCACAGCGGAGTCCAAGGTTTCAGCCTTGGATCTCGGATACACTGTCAGCAGCCTCCCCTAGATCCCCCGGAGGGACGAAACCCATGGGCTCTGTCGTCGAACTCTATGAAGCCCTCGCCAGCGCGCCGGACGAGCGGGCACGGGCGCGGCTGATCGCCGCGGCCTTCGAGCGTCTGGAAGAACGTTACCCGCACTTGCCGGACCTGGTCACCCACCAACAGTTGCGTGAGACCGAACTGCGGCTCCAGAAAGAGATCGAGCAGGTTCGCGCGGATCTCAGCTTGCAGATCGAGCGCTTACGCGGTGAGGTCAAGACCGACATCGAGCAATTGCGCGGTGAAGTGACGACCGCGATCGAGCGCAGCCGAAACAGCCTGCTGATGTGGCTCATCCCGCTCATGTTCGCCCAGGTCGGCGCGCTGGCGGCGCTCGTCAAGCTACTGTAAATGGGCACAACAGACATGCATCGGCGCAATCGCGACCGCGGGCGTCATTGGATGGGATCACCCGCATGACCCGCCCCCGCCGCTTGATCAGTTTCGACTGGGCGATGAAGCGCCTGCTGCGCAGCAAGGCTCATTTCGGAATTCTCGAAGGGTTTCTCAGCGAACTGTTGCGCGAGGAAATTCAGATCCTCGAGATCCTGGAGAGCGAGAGCAACAAGGACACGGCGCTCGACAAACAGAACCGGGTGGACCTGAAGGCGCGCAATGCCGGGGGTGAGATCATCCTGATCGAGGTCCAGTACCAGCGGCAGTTCGATTACCTGCAACGCATCCTGCACAGCACGGCACGGACGGTCGTGGAAAACCTCAGGGAAGGCCAGCCCTACGGCGAGATGGTCAAGGTCATCTCAGTCAGCATCCTGTATTTCGACCTGGGCCAGGGCGAGGATTATGTCTATCACGGCGCCACCCGGTTTATCGGGATGCACCGTCACGACGAATTGCACCTGAGCGAGGCGCAACAGGACCTCTACCAGCGCCAGGAGCCCCATGCACTGTTCCCGGAATACTACCTGATCAAAGTCAATCAGTTCGACGACGTGGCCCGCGACTCACTGGACGAGTGGATCTATTTCCTCAAGCACGAGGAAGTGCCGGAGGGCTTCCGGGCGCGGGGACTGCAAGAGGCCAAGGAACAACTGGATATCCTGAGACTCCCGGAGGCCGAACGGCAAGCCTATGAGCGTTATCAGGACGATTTGCACCAGCAGGCGAGCATGGTGCAATCCTCTTATGGTTGGGGGATGCATCAGGGTCGGAAGCTGGGGCGGGAGGAAGGCCGAGAGGAAGGCCGCGAGGAAGGTCAACAGCAGGAACGCCTGCGCATTGCCCAGAGTCTGCTGGACCTGATTGCCGATGACGAGGTGCTGGCGCAGAAGACCGGTTTGAGCGCCCGGGAGGTGCGCGGGTTGCGGGAGGAGCGGCAGGGAGACGACGCCCAGGATCAGGGCACGTCCGATGTGCGGGACGCCCCGGCGAACTGATCTCGAGGAAGCGAATGAGCGGTGAATATTTTCTCGACACGAATATCCTGTTGTATCGATACTCGGAACAGGATCGCCAGACCCGCCGAAGCGTACCATCTGATCGGGCACGGAAAAACGTTCGGGACGAGGCGGCAAAGCCCGTCGCGCACGCAGTTGGCGCTGACGCCGGATGGTTATGACGGATCGGGAGCCGGGGGCTCCTCGCGGGCCGCATCGCCCGCATCAGGCAGGTCCTGCAAGATCCGCCTGAGCCGTTCGATTTCCGCCAAGGCGCCCGCTTCGCGTTGCAGCGCGGCCTCCTTCTCGGCACGCTCGCGGCCTGCGGCGTTGCGTGCCTGCTCTTGCGCCGCCCGGGCCTGTTCTTCCGCGGCCCGCGCACGGACGGCCGCTGCCTCTAGTTCATTGAGGCGACGCTGGAGGCCGCGCTGCTGGCGCAGGTAATCCTGGCGCGCCTGGTAGGCGTGATAGGCGCGGTCCAGCTCTGAGAAGGCCTTCAGGGTACTCATGGCTTGTTGCATCTCCGCGGTCTGCATCCACTCGGGCAGGGCGTCGTCGTCAAGGCATTCGCCCTCGGTAAAGAACTTGAGCCAACGTTCGAGCTCAGTGTCGACCTGCCCGGACTGCCCCGGCCCGGCGGCGAACTTGCCCAGTTCCAGCAGCCAGATGCCGCCGTGGTCGATCAGGCTGCGCCCCTGGTCATCGCGCATCCGCAAGCGGTGGGCATACTCGGGCAGCCCGCGCCGCAGCGTCTCGCCGAGCAGCCAGATCGAGTAGGCGGGCCGCAGCTCGCCATAGTCTTGGCCGCTCTTGATCTGGGAGCGGTAGAGGTTCGCCCAACCATAGAGGATGCGCGCGGGCAGGTCGGGCAGGACCAGCAACTGGATCTCGACCTGGAAGACCCGCCCCTGCGCGTCGCGCGCCTTGACATCGACGATCGAGAGCTTGTCGTCCAGGAACTCCCGTTCGTTATAGGGGTTCAGGATCTCAACCGCCACGATCGGCGCCGGCAGGTCGCCGCCCAGGGCCGCGTTCAGGAAATGGATCAACAGCCGACGGTTGCCCTCGGCCCCGAGCAGGGCCTTGAAGACACAGTCGATCTTGGGGTCGATGGCGTGTTGCATGGTGAAACTATAGCGTAACCGGGGGGCCGAGAGGAGCCGGGGCGTCACGCCCCGGCAACGCGGACCGCGGGGGCGGGACGCCCCCGCTCCTTTAGCGACAGGTGTTCCGGAACACCTTTCCGGGAATCGCAAAGCCAACTCAAATGCTCCGTTGACGCAAGCTCGTAATCCGACTATACATAAGGACATTGCAAGCCCGCGACCGGACCTGCCCGGACGCCGCGCGGGCCATCCGGCGCGGTGGTGCCGCCGCATCGGCCCCCGCGGCTTGGCTCCTGGGTTGCCTCGCCGTCGGTCGGCGGCGTCTGCCCCGGGCCGTGCAACCCCGCTCAGGGCGACGGCCCCATCAACGTCACGGAGCAACCATGGTCAACGCCAACCGATGCCGCCTCTGGCTCCCGCTCGTCTGGCCGCTCCTGGCACTCTGCGCCGACGGCGCGCTGGCGGATCAGGTCTGCAAGTACGACAGCATTCCTGCGACGGCCCCGGCCAGCCGGTTTACCGATAACGGTGACGGCACCGTGACGGACAAAGCGCCCGGGTCCAGTGGAAGCGCTGTAGCGAGGGGCAGGACTGGTCGGGCGGAACCTCTACCGGGACCGCCGTCGGCTACAATTGGCAGCAGGCCCTTGCCCATCAGTGAGCCCATGTCGAGTTTCAGCAGGGGGAACTTGAAGAGTGATGCAGTCGCCTTAGTAGTCCGTAGCCCGAAGCCCGTTGGGTGGACGCCCGCAGGGCGATCCGCCGCGATGCAGGCACCGAAATGGCGGAACCGCTAACGCGTTCCGCCCTACGCGGGCTGTCCGTTGGCTGATCGGCCGGGATTATGATCAAGGCCGGCGTGCTGCCAGCCTCCCTCTGACCGCGATGAATCACTACCACGAATCGAGTAAATAACATGCCAGCAGCTAGTTCGATCCGGGAGCAATTAGAGAAGGAAATCCAACAGATTCCGGACGCGAAACTCGCCGCCTTCCTTGACATTGTTCATTACTTCCGCATAGGAGTTCAGACGGCTCGACTCAGCGAGCGCCAAAGATGCCGCACTTCAACATCCGCGGGCGACACCTTGCTGGGCGACTTGCGTGCGTGCATCCGTCAGCCCAACGAAGCGCCATTGGGTGAGTTTCGCCTGAATCTCAACGGCTACCGCTTCGACCGCGAGGAAGCGAATGAGCGGTGAGTATTTTCTCGACACGAATATTCTGTTGTATCGATACTCGGAACAGGACCTCCAGAAGCGTCCGATTACGGCCAACCTGCTTGAAAGCGGAAAAGCGATGGCCAGCGTGCAGGTGTTGAACGAATTTTGTAACGTGATACGACGTAAGTTTCCGGCTGCGTATCCTCAGATTGACGTGACGCTGGCGGAAATTCAGGGACTCCTGCCGATCATGTCCCTGGACACCATCGACACATCGAATGCCGTTCGTATTTCTCACCGCTACGGATTCAGCTACTATGATTCGCTGATTCTCGCGGCAGCCGATCGTCATGGTTGCGACATCGTACTTACTGAGGACATGCAGGACGGAATGATCTTGGATAGCGGACTGCGGATAATCAATCCATTTTTGTTGTAGATTTCTGCAACTGGCCGGAACTGGCCTATACTCGGCCTAAAGCGCTCCCGGCGATGGTCATTCCAGCCGCCGCCCGAGTCTTGATGATGCACAACCAAGGGGATGGTCGATGAGCGATTTGACTCGGCGTCTGCAAAGGTTGGCCTTGATCATAACGCCGACCACGCGCCCTTGCGGCCCCCCGGCCGCGACGGATAAGACCCTCAGATATACCGGAGTAATGATCGAGGCCCAAAGGTTCCACCTCTGGCCCGCGCTCGCGGGGCTGTCACTGGCACTCGGTACCGGCCTGACGGCCCTCGACGCCGGGGCGCACAGCGTGCCGCCGGCCGCCGCGCTGACCCTGACCCTGTCGGGTCTACCCGGGTCCATCGACCGTCTCGCCAGCGCGGCGCAACCACTGGATGCGGCGGCCCCCGATCTGCTCGCGGGCCTCCTGCCCACGCCAACGCTCCAGAAGGCCGCACCGGCGCCGGTCGCCGACCCGGCCGCCACGGCGCGCATCCAGCAAGGCTACGGCCGTTTGCCCATGCACTTCGAGCCCAACCAGGGCCAGACGGCCGCCGAGGTCCGCTACCTCGCCCGCGGGGCGGGCTACAGCCTCTTCCTCACCGACACCGAGGCGGTGCTGGTCCTGCGCAAGGCCGCGGGACCGGCTGCCATCCGGCCGGAAGCCGGCCCCATCGCGCCCCGCTCTTTCCAACGCGCCATCGCGCCCTTCTCATTCCAAGGCGCCGGCACCCCCTTCTCGCTCCAAGGCGCGAGCGTTGGAATGCCGTCCTGGCCGTGGATGATTCCCGAATCTATGCGCGACGCCGTAGGGGCGGGTTTCAAACCCGCCCCTACGCCGGAGCCTGGGAGTCGGAGTGAGACCGGCCCACCCCAAGCCGCCGTGGTGCGCATGCGCCTCACCGGCCCCACCCACAACCCCGCACCCGCCGTCGCGGGCCTGGAACTCCAGCCCGGCATCAGCAACTACATCCTTGGGAATGACCCGGCGAAGTGGCGCAGCGGTGTCCCCCACTATGCCCGGGTGCAATACGATCAGGTCTATCCCTGAGGTATCCCCACGAATTTCGCCTCCGTTTATTCATCCAACAATAGCGCCTGGTGGAATTGGGCGACCTGCTCTTCCGGCGCTAGGAATTCGGATAGAGCGATCTCCACTTTCGTGATG
>Ga0247841_10006643_pt1 | contig 17726 bp, 19 predicted proteins | sample LaCruzMarch2015__2_FD_192410 | JGI IMG/M metagenome (GOLD analysis project Ga0247841, IMG submission 192410) | Freshwater microbial communities from meromictic Lake La Cruz, Castile-La Mancha, Spain - LaCruzMarch2015_18m | ecosystem: Environmental > Aquatic > Freshwater > Lake | place: Spain... | reverse complement strand
TGGAGCCGCCTCTCGGACTCGAACCGAGGACCTTCACTTTACAAAAGTGTTGCTCTACCAACTGAGCTAAGGCGGCATAATGAATATTTAAAAGTACAGATACAAGTGTACTTAATATCACGCTTATATGCAAGGAATGCGAAAGTTGATAATTTATGATAGAATTTACATAAGCATGATTACTGAAAATAGCCTGAGAACATTATATATCGAAGAAAAACTATCTATGATGGAAATATCTGCAATCTTAAAATGCTCTCACAACCAAGTAGTATATTGGATGCATAAATACGAAATTGATAGGCGGTCTATTTCGGACGCAATCTATCAACAACAAAATCCGAATGGTGACCCATTCAAAATTAAACATATTGGGACCATACAAGATGCAGAATTACTTGGAATGGGGCTTGGCCTATATTGGGGCGAAGGCACTAAAAGAAACAAATCTTCTATAAGGCTGGGCAATACGGACGCTGGTATTATAAAGACCTTCATTGAGTTTTTAACTGAAATATGTGGCATTGATACGAATAAATTACGGTATAGTCTGCAAATATTTAGTGATGTAATCCCTCAGGATGCATTAAATTATTGGATGAAAGAACTTAATGTAGATAAGTTGAAATTCACTAAGGTTATTATCACCCCTGCACGATCCATTGGAACATACAGAAACAAAAATATGAATGGTGTATTAACTGTTAACTTTCACAATCGCAAGTTACGAGATATAATTGTTGGCATGTGCCGCGATAGCTCAGTCGGTAGAGCGCAGCAATGGTAATGCTGAGGTCAGGAGTTCGACCCTCCTTCGTGGCTCCAAACACTTATAACTGCTGTTTAGCAGTTATTTTGTTATAATGGATTTATGGCGACATTTAGTTTTGACACCGTTTCAGAGTACGACAAGGCAGAAATGAACAATGTTTTCGCATTGGCTCAAAAAGAAATTAGTAATCGTTATGATTTCAAGGGTACGCCAGCCGAAATCGATTGGCTTGATGACAAATCGGGCTTTAAAGTTATCGGCGCAAATGAATGGCAAATTGAAAGTATTATCGATATTATCCGCAAAAAACTAGCGTCTAGGAACCAAAGTAGCAAAGTCCTTGATTTAAGTAAAGAAATAATCACAAGCAATCTAAAAGCGACCAAACTTATCTCATTCATTGCCGGCCTCGATCAAGATAAAGCCAAACAAATCACTAAACTACTGCGCGACACACTTCCGAAAGTAAAACCACAAATTCAAGGCGAAACCGTCCGAGTTGTTAGTGCCAGCAAAGACGAACTGCAATCAGCCATGCGCTTAATTCAGTCGCATGATTTTGACTTCCCAATTTCATTTAATAATTATCGCTGACTCTTGCAGAAATAATATATTTTTGCTATAGTCTATCTTTAATGGTAAAAAAGAATACAAAACGCAAATTAGTTGGTTTAGTGAGCAAACTCACAGGTCACCGCACATATTACACGACCAAAAACACTCAAACCACTACTGATAAATTAGTACTTAAAAAGTACGACCCAATTGCACGCACTCACGCAACCTATACCGAAACCAAAAAAAGTCTTGGTCGCAACGAAATCAAGCCTCACCAGAACTAATCATATCTGTTATCTATATCAACTCAGCTTGTCTATCCAGATGAGCCGCTAGCCATAGACCATCCTCTAGCATCGTGTCCAGCAAGTTTGATGAGACTCGTTGTTCGTCTGAATATATATATAAAACGCCATCATGCTGTTCGGCTGAAAGTGGCCAAAAATGAGCCCCCAAAACTCTAGCAACATCGGCCGGGAATAGTCGCTCAATCTGGATTGACGCTGAAGGTTGCGTATATAACGAGAATCGGCTAGTAAATTCAGGGCTATATCCCTCAAAAGTACCCAGATTAACTTCCTTCATCGTATGAAAGATAGTAAACAGATTTATATACGGTTTTGGGTCGTGATTATGAGAGCCCAAGAAGAAGTGAGGGATATCTTGTTTTGTATGCAAATCAAACGCCATGACCAGCCAATCGTGCATAGTTTTTGAACCGTCAATTTGTCTCAAAACATCACTTCGATTAACAATAGTCGTGTCGTATCCACCAACTGACCCTACACAGTAATGATTGTCCCGGTGTGATAACGAAACCGTAAATCCTCTAACTACTCGATGATCATCAGAGTGTTGATTGACAGAACCAAAGTATACAAACCCCATTTTGTTTGAAAACTCCAGCATTTCACGCTTGGTCACCATACTATATGTCTCCTTTAGCTATCATATCCAGGAGGGTAGCGATATATTCAGCATGAGTCCACGTCAAAGGGGCTGGCGAGATAATTTCGTTCGTAATTGGGTCAATCTGCTCGCTCATAACACCTGTGCTCATAGCGTGATTTTTGGCCCAGTCTAAAATCTCGAGAGCTTTTTTAGTATCACCTGAGTCAATAAAATATTGAGCTAACCAAAATGAAGTCACAAACCAGTAATTGCCGACTGTACTTGGGCTAACTCGACGGTAGTCGTCATTTTCGTATCGAGGCAAACCTAGCTTCCCGTCATTAATACCAAAGAGTTGCTTGATAGTATCTATCGATGAAGTGATTTCGATACTATTTGTCGCGAATAATCCAAATGTATATGCACCAAAGACGCTTGAGCAATCAATCACATCATCCTTTGAAATTTGCCCATCCTTGACATTCAAGCCTCTATAAAACATCTTCTTATTATCATTATATAGATGCTTATGCGCAGCGGTTTGAATGTCATTCCCCGCTAGACGCCATTTTACGGCGTTAGTCTGATCGTCTGCAGCTGTAGCCAAATCAGAAGCTGCCAGCAGTGCAGCATACGTTACAGCGGTCGTGTAGGTGCTGGTCAAAAACGTTTGCTCCCATAAGTCATAGCTTGGTCTTGGTAGTCCAGTTGTCTTGTCAACAAAACTTGCCATACAATTAGCCATCGGTACAATCATATCTTTGTAAAATTCTTTTAATAATCCTGCCTCTGGATTTTTTTGGTAGTACTGCGCAAATATAAATAGTGGTAATGCCGTCTCGTCCTCTTGAATCGGCGGTGTGACAATACCGTCATGCAGATAAGAATGCCAACTACTACCAAGCGCACCGTCGGCACGATATTTGTGCATCAAATAGCCGTCGGGATGTAGACCTCTTTTTGTGAATCCAAAGAAGCGATAGGCCTCGTCCTTATATCCCATACGAATCAACGGCCATAACGCATAAGCACCATCTCGTGGCCAGCTGTATCCGTAGGCGTCGCGAGAATAATTTAACATCGAAGTGTCAGTACTAGCGATAATAGCACCGTGTTTATCGATTTGTGATTTGATTATCATCACACTTTGCAAGAAAGTATTGCGATGAGCTGGGTCAATCTTGTCAATTACGGCATAAGTTGGCTCAAACCATTCATTCCACCAGTCAGCTGTCCGACGTAAATTTGACATTGCTCTGTCATCTTGAATCTTTTTATGGATAGAAATAGCTTCTTGGGTTGAAGTACCGGCAGTAATCCAATAGTGAATACGCTTAGAGCTATTCGCCTCAATATTAATTTTGAATCTGACAGTTGAATCAACTCGACCATGCTCAACGCTATTCAATCCTAATTCGCCATCTTCTGCATCGCAATATGTGCCTTTTTTGCCCTCAAAACCAAATAATCCAACAGTATATTGGTCAAAGGGCTGGCCGTTGTATTCGCCAGAGACAACAAAAGCCCTTCGCCCACGATAATGGAGTATAGCGTTATCATCTGGAAGAAACTGAGCGGTGTCGGTATTACTACGAGAATCACCAATAGCGAATGCTTGGTGCATAAATAATCTAACTTCACGCGATTCACTACGCAGATTGATAATGTGTATATTACGAATAAAAGCATTCACATCTGAATCAACAAAATCATCAAACTCCAGCAGAATTCCCAGACGTTCATTTTTTGCGAGTGTATGGCCAACTAATGCACTATGGGGGTAACGAAAGGTAAATGTCCATTCGTTCGGATCATCTAACCAGCTAAGATTCTTACCAATCCAAATACCAACCCGATGGCGTAAATCATTTCCTACTGTATGATTTTCAAACCCAACATATGGGTAGTAAAAATCGTTTACCATGCCAAAACTATTTAATCCAACGTGTAATTCACCGTTACTCAGTACGATTGGCCTAGCCATTAAGCCCTCCGGTATGATGATAATGATGGAGCCGCCAGCGTAAATCACGAACAACGTTGATATAGTACAAAAAGGCGTCATATGGTGACTCGTAGGCACTGAAATACGCATGAACATCACCGTCGTTGAACCATTTGGTACACATATAATAGAAATGATCCGATGTCTGCAACTTGCGCCAATCACCAATTAATTCAGAGTCGTTAGTACGCAAAATGTCATCTTCCATGGCATAAATATAACGTAAAGCTTCTTGTTGCATACTATTACCTGACCAAGCGGTCAAATCACGTTCAGTATCAGCCCAAGTAACAGTATTCTGCATGCTAATCTCATCAACAGGCTCGAACGCTTCAATTGCACCAGACACGGTATAAAATGTATTAGCTGGATTATCTAACCACTTGCCAATAAAAGTTTCATAAAAGTCAAAGATACCTGTATCTTCCCATTGATGCTCACCGAATGTCTCATAGTCCATAAACAAATTGACAATAGATTTGTCGGTAATTGACGTATTTACCCATTCATTATACGTATCTGCCGACAGCGGCCATTGTGGCCAAGATCTGTCACAAAAACGAAACGCCACATCATCACTTAAACGATAATTTTTCAAAAGCAATGAAATATTTTTCGTACCAGTAGGGCGATACACAAAATTAGGACTACGCCAATCTAGTATTGGGTCCCATCCTTCGGCCATAATACCCTTAAAGCCGTAATTATCTGCCCATTTAGCTAGCGAATCGTTATAGGCAAGTTCTGTGTTACGGAATACTTTTGTCTCAACTCCAAATAGTTCACGGATTTTGGTCTGATGAGCTTTTACTTGATGCTCAAACTCATTCAAACTATAAAAAAAGGCTAGTGAATGGTAAAAAGTTTCGGCCACAATCTCAACACGACCCGATGCAATCAATCGTTTAAAGCTTTCAATCACATCTGGGGCCCAACGCTCGGCTTGCTCGATAAATGTGCCCGTAATGCTAAGAGAAACTTTGAATTCTGGGTAGGTGGCCAAAAGCTTTTCTAATAGCGCATTCATAGGTTTATATGATTTATCGACAACTTTTTTAAATACTTGCTCATTATTAGATTTGATATCATAGGTTGATTCGTCAAAATAATCGTGGTTAATCGCCGTGTCGAATACACTATATTTGCGCACGCGGTAAGGTTGATGGGCATGAAGGTAGAGAACAATACCTCGCTTACTCATGTAGCAACCCTTCGTCGTATCGATTCATAAATGCGCAAACATTTCTTTGCAACGTCGCACCATGAGATTTTGTTATATTCATTTTTCACATTCTGTTGCAATGAAGTTCTTAAGGCTGTAGAGGTTGCAATTCCTATAATTTGGTCAGTCAATGTGTCTTCATCCCAAAAATCGTAGCGAAAAATATTATGTAATACCTCACCAACACCGGATTGACGGGTGATAATTAATGCATTGCCATGGTGTGCCGCTTCAAGTGCCATTAGACCAAACGGCTCACTGATCGAGCTCATTACATAAATATCCTCGACTGAATAGGCGTCTCTAAATTGCTTACCCCTGATAAATCCGGGGAAAAATACCTTGTCAGAAATTCCCAAATCGGCCGCCATCATAATAAGTTCGTTGCGCTGTTCGCCATCGCCAGTCATCAATAATAGTAATTTGTCATATTTTTGACATGCTTTTGCGATTGCTCTCATAAGAAACGTCATACCTTTTTGAATTGTAAAACGACCACCAGTACCAATTATCGTGTAGTCCTGCTTTTTCATATATTCGAGGTATTTATAAGTACGAAAATCGTATTTGTATCCATCATTAAGAATATCAACATCAATTGCGTTATGTATAACCTCAATTTTATCTTTGGATATACCATATTCTTGGATAATTATATTTTTAGTGATGTTACTAATAGCGATAATCCGATCAGCCATCATAAAGCCTTGATATTCGATTTCACGAACAAGCGGATTACCCCTATTACCTCCTGAGCGATCAAACTCAGTAGCATGGACATGAACAATTAGTGGCGCATCGGTCAGTTGTTTTGCACGTATTCCTGCCTCCATCGTTAGCCAATCGTGAGCGTGAATAACGTCTGGTTTTGACGACAAGACAAGTTTTTCTACGAACTTAGTATAACGTTTTTGCACATCACGCATGTCTGAAGCTTTATCTATAACTTTGGAGCTATCATATGCACCAAGTCCGTAATGTTCCGTTGGTGCCAGCTTTGTCGCACAATGAACAGTCATAAAATCTATTTCTGGATATTCAGCCTGGTAGGGGATAACGAAATCGATTGTTGAACCCTGCAAAGCGAGTGCCTTGGACATATTGTAACAAGCAACACCTAACCCACCACTGTTGTGAGGAGGGAGCTCCCACCCAAGCATTAGTATATTCATAACCTCTTTAATTATAAGGCGATGCTCATGCTTTTACAACACTATAAAAGAACAAAAATATCTGTTACAATGTTGCTGTAGCATAATTTTAGGGGCATAGTACAACGGCTAGTACATAGGTTTCCAAAACCTAGGATCGTGGTTCGATTCCTCGTGCCCCTGCCACGCATAAGCATTATATATCTATTTCGCCAGTTTTAACTTTTTCAAAAAATATCTTTGTACCTGGATACAAGCTTAGCTTCAATGACTCTTCAACACTGAACCATCCGCTTTCAGAAGCTTCCCCCGGATCGAGTACCAAATTTCCGCTAATAAAATCAACAAGCCAGAAAGATACTGTTTTAACCTTTGTGTCTGCTGATTGAGTTAGCAACTTCCTCACTGGTTTTACGTAGAGATTAGTTTCTTCTTTTACTTCTCTAATTACACTTTCCTCCTCAGTTTTGTCAACTTGGTCACACCGACCATGTGGAGGTGCCCATGCCCCATTATATAAATCCCTCGATTCTTTCAGAAGTAAATATTTACTATTTTCATTTCTTATCATTGTAACTATTCCATGAGTAGATAAATCCATAAAATGATTTTAGCATCATAGCAGAAAAATTGTTATATTTAATTGTCAGTTAATTCAAAGAAAGTTGCGAAGCTCGTCCACTAGAGGTTGCTAAACTAGTTATTTAATTAAATAGACTTATAAGTGGAAGCCATATTTTTTATGGACTTATCTGTTGTCATAACTCATAAATAGAATTTAGTTTATACTATATTTAATGATAAAAAATAGCTCAAAAAAGCATGATAAGTACAAATATCAAATTATTCTTGATCCTAAAAAGGATGCCTGGAATTGGCTGGATTCTTGTGGTGCAAATTCTAGTAGTAGTGGCTCATCGCACGGTTTAGATTGGAGCAAACGAGCGCCAGCCGATGTAATTGTTGGCATCAATGGTAAATCAAAAAAAGAGGCTCAGACATTTATTGTTAAGTATTTAAAACAAAAATACATTGATGATGGCGAAAAGATTAAGCTATTCACAAAAAAATTAAAGACGATATTTGATAAAAACATGACTGCTGCCTGCGAAAAACTCGAAAAAGTAATGGGCAAGCCAATCTATCGAGATAACTTTACAATATACTTAACTACATTTCCACGAGGTCCATACAACTACTACGACGGTTCTTATTATGAATATATTGGCTGGAATAATCCGATTATGGGCTTTTTACACGAGCTATCACACTTTCAATTTATTCATTATTGGAGAAACAATCCAAATTCAGATGTTTCAAAATTGACCAACAATCAATTCCAGTGGCTAAAAGAATCATTAACTATGATTCTTGATAAGGAATTATTGCCTCTGATTGAGCGTGTTGATGAAGGCTACGAAATTCATATGCCACTTCGAAAGGAATTGCATAAGTTTTGGCAAAAGAATCACGATTTTGATAAATTGGTTGAGTTTGGGCTAAAAATTCTACCAAAATACTATAACGCAAAGATCGAAAACCCAAAAACCATTTTCAAACAGCTCAAAACACCGCAGGAATTACTGGATTTTATGGACGCAAACATAAATTACGGTTTCGTCGGTAAAAGTGGAAAGATATATTTATACCAAAATGATGATTGGCAAAAGAATTGGGAATCGGAATGTATCGTTCAATCTGGAAATGGATTGCTTGAAACAAATTGTGGCACATGCTGGGACCAAGTCGAACTCGAACGAAAATGGTTCCAGGAACATAATTATCAATTTGAAACCATATTTTCATGGTTTGAAATTATTAAACCAAATAATTATCCAACGCATACATTTCTGGTTTTTAAAGATAGTGATAAATGGTATTGGTTTGAACACTCATTTGGCAAACATAAGGGAATTCATGAATTTGGTTTTTTGGACGAATTAATTTGTGATGTCAAAGATAAGCAATTAAAATCTGCAATTAATTCGGGAATCGCCAAATTAAAAGATAGGAAATTATTGAAAAGTTATTTTTACAAAAAACCAAAAGCCAATCTGAGAGTTAATGATTACATAAATCATGTAATCGGTAGATGAATAACATAATGAAGTTTATTAATTACATTAACGAAGATTTTGAACGTCAGTTTGAGTTGGATATAAAACAATATTACAATGAAGTTCGCGATATACTACCAATACTTCCAAAAAACATTGATATATACTTCAAAGCCGATGGTATTATATTCGGAATGAGCACCGGTGGGTATGCATACTCACCAAAGATAATCAGTATTGCGATTAGTCCAAATGCCACAAATCTTGAAGATATACGAAATGAGTTAAAGTCGATGTTATTTCATGAAGCATATCATATAGCCCACAATTTCACAGGTGAAACTGGGCCAGTCAGTTTGATAGAATGTGCCGTCCAAGAAGGCGCTGCCACAATATTTGAGCAGAAGTATACAGAAAGTAAATCAAAAGACCTCTATGGAAATTATGGTCATCATCAAATATCATTATTAAAAAAATGGCTCGAACAAATTAAAAAAGTGAAAAATGTCAAACAAATGAGCACCAGGAATTATAATTCAATTGCATTTTATGATGAGGCCGATAAGATAAGGTGGAAACTTTATAAGATTGGTACATGGCTCGTAAATCAATATATTTCAAAGAAAAATTTTGATATTAAAGATTTTACAAACGAAGACGTAAAATTACTTATCAAGTCGCTTGCGTAAATGATTACTTGAGGCTTGAGTATAATTTTGGACCTTAACTCGTATTTTGCTAGTAAGTAATAGCAGGTTATCAAGTGTGGCCAATGAATTGATATAGGAATTACTAGTAATAATATTATTAAATTTGTAATAAACAATCGGATCATCACGCCAAGTTGGCTGATTGCTGTATTCGTTAAAATGATCTTGAATATAAGAGAAGTTTTTCTCTACATCAAATGTTTTAATAGTCTTTTCAACTTTCTCCTGGACATCTTGAATACGAACATTACGTAGAAATCGCATTATCTGCGTGCGACCTATTGTGTTAGCTTCTATATCATACGCCGGTGAACAATCAGTCACATAACAAGTCATGTCGTCATTCAATGATGTCCTAATAATATCTTCAAGCATTACGCTCCAACGCAACATAAGGGTATTTTCATTTAATGTGCCGTTTTCAATATAGTAAGAAATAATAATATCGCGATAACTTTTAGCTGAATTCTTTTTCGTAAAGGGTGATGTTATCAATGATGTTTTATCAAGATAACGAGCAGTTTTCAATAAACTAACGTTTGTCCAAATTGCTTGATTAATAGAATGAAATTGACTGTAAAATTTAACGGGATCAATTATTGTATAAGACAATTTATCTTCTATACCAATTTCAGCCAAAGGTTTATCTATAGATTTTTCAGATACATTATTTATCCTGATAAACTTTTCGAATAAATCAGCAGCTTTTTTATTATAAAAACAGGCATAAACAAAAATAGAGTGAGCGAATGCTTCGGCGTTCAGAAAGCCATACACGCCAGGATTAATATCATTGCGAGATAGATAATCAAAAAAGGCATGACAAAAAGCATGTTCGTAAAGATGTGCTACATCCCAGGAGCAATCAGTCACATCTTTTTGGAATAAATATGTATATATCATAATTACAGTATAATCTAGGAGATAGCTCCCTTCAATATATGAAGATATGAAGGGAGCTTTGATTTGAGTAGAATATGTATATTCTACCATTTTTTGCAGTTCTTCTTACCATTTCCATGATTATTTACTTTAGGGCCTGGGCCAAAAAGAGTTGGTAATTTAAAGTTAGCTACAGAATCATAAATACTTTTAACCTTTTTAGGTTTTGGGTTATTGAAGTTTTTATGTCCCGAGTACGATAAATTATCGTGATGTTGGCTCCCTTTATTGAAGCTTTTTGAGAAACCGCCCACATTGCTCACCACCTTCCATGAGAAAATAGTATAACTGTAAAAAAACAATCGGCTGAACAGTAATGTTCTACCGATTTAAAAATATCATAGATTATCATTATAAATTTGTCAAACATTACCGATATTATCATGTTTTTTTAGATTTTTATCCGACTCAAACATATTGACTAGAATTTAAAGTTTCGTAGTACATCCACTTGTGGCCACCAAGCATAAGCACCATAAAGAACTTCACAAAAAATCTTTCTTTAGTAAAATATATTTATGGAAGCAAACCTAGAAAAAACAGTTCAAAAGACAATAGAAGCACTCGCTAGAATACAGCGTTTTGTCGTAAAATACGGCCCTGATATTAGCGAAGAACAGATGAAACGAATATCTATTAAGCTTCAAGAATTACAGGAAAAAGTCCGGGGCCAATAGTATCCACTAATTTAGTCTAGATATTCTATCAGCTTTTATATTTTTTCTGCGCTCAACCAGATCGTGCAATATTTTCATTAAATAGTCGTCTATTTTGCACATTTCTTCTAGTTTTTCAAGGTATCCAGGTACTCCGTATTTGCCTAATTCATCTTGCCTTTTGAAGCTCTCATAACCGGTCTGATATTTCTGAATAACCGCTTCGAATTTATCAATGATTTTTACGAATTTTGATTCATTTGTAATCTGTTCTTCAAACTCATGCCAAAGTTCATATAACTCTTCGCCTGATTCATCGTTCATTAATTTCCGTACAATTTCCATAGCATGAATCTCGTCAATCGCTTTTTTATTTGCAATTTTCTCGTCAATCAGATGGACGCTCGCAGGAACATCGCCTGTTTCAATTTCTGCGATATCATGGATTGCAGTCATTTTGAGAATCTTTTCCATGTTCAACGCTAGTTTCGTCTTTGGAGCTATGATGAGAGCCATAACTGACATGCGCCAGCTATGTTCTGCGACACTTTCTCTTCTATCATTTGACAACCAAGTATGACGTAATTCAAGCTTTAAGCCCTCGAGGTATTCGATAAAATCAATTGTCTTTTTAGTTTCTTCAAGCATATATTCTTACTGATGATAAATTGTCATGTATTGTCATATATTATAATCAATTATTCTATATGTGTATACTAGAGACCGCAGAGCTTAATTATTATTTATATTCACTAATTCGTATATAATGATTTGTATGAAGATAGGCGTGTTTGGTTCGAGTACAATTTCAAATGATGATATAGCCTTGAAAGCAAAAGAAATTGGGAAAATTATTGCTTCCAAAAATTATCAGGTATTAACCGGAGGTGTTCCTGGATACCCTGATGTCGTTGCCAAAGCGGCATTAGAAGCCGGAGGAAGGGCAATCGCTTATGCTGCTGGGAAAAAATTACAAGACCATAATAAATTTTATGAAGTTGATCTTTCGCCTTACAGCCAGGTCATATTTCAAGATAACTATTTTAGTAATGATTTTTCAAGAGCCGATCTCTATGTTAGATCTCTCGACCTTGTCTGTAATGTGGACAAGGCAATAGTTATCGGAGGGCGCGTTGGTACGATGTATGAGTTAACGATGCTAAGTGGATTAGGCAAAGACATATTCGTCTTGGAGGGAAGTGGCGGCGTAACCGAAACCACAATAAAACGGTTCATAGAAGAAGGTCATAAAGAGAAATCAAAAATTATTTATTTTAGTTCTCCAAAAGAACTATTGAATCTCTAGCCGGGTAATAATTGCAATTGCCCCCTATTGATTATTATCAAATTCTATGTTATTAATATCATATTGGTTGAGCAAATTATGTTCCCAATTAGTTTTTTAATATTATCATCAAAAAACATAAGAGAGGTGATATCATGTGCTATAACTGTAGGAAAGCCCCACCACAGCAAGTCTGCTCGACCTGTTATTCTGAGAATAACAACAAATGTACATTTTACTGTCGCGACGCTTTCGTCTATGACGAAACAATAAGCGATAAACAAAAGATACGGAGGTTGAAGTCCGAATATAAGGATGGCGGCAACCCGAAAGGGCTTACAATGGGAGTTAAAATCCCTGAAAATTTGATGGTACTACTAAACTAGTCTGGCGAACAACCAGGCACACGGGCTTCTTACTATAAGTAGGAAGCCCATTTTTATATTCCAAAACAGATTATAAGTTGTGAAGTACGTCTACAGGAGCTGGCAGACATAATTAGCATGAATATTGTGATAAAATGTATTTATAAACAAGTGCCTAGATATGAAAATTATGGATAAGGATTAAAAGAATGAAAGACAGAATAGACTTCAAAGACGAAGAAGCTTGCGAACAATGTTATATGAAACATTGGAAACATCATCGTAACCGCTCTCAAGGTGGCAATATGGTCTATTGCCTGGGTATCATAGGAGCTACTATATTTTTTATCGGCCAAGCAACATCATTCTGGATGGGCGTACTAGGTTTCCTTAAAGCCTTAGTATGGCCAGCATTTTTGATATATGAAGCTCTTAAATTTCTTATAAAATGAGCTAGGGCCATAAAAATTAAATTAAAAGGTCCGATATGCTGCAAAAGCATACCGGACCAAGAACTATAATCTTATTCTAATTACTCACGTAAGCGGCTGTCGATACAAATTTAGAACGACTGCTATTATCATGCCAGTTGGGCATAATATAAACAAAATGCTCGTCGTGATAAAACGATGGCATGCCCGTCTCGTATACAACCAAGCCTGGCGCTTGCAAATATGGTATTATTGCGCCATCCATATTAGTGAAAATCTGTGGGTTCAAAGCCAGAAACCACGCGATTTCCAATCCTGGCCAAATTGGCCGATTAGACAATACCTTTTTATCAGATAAACTCTCTAACGGGTTCCAAAATGTTTTGAAATCCAACTTAACTATGCTAAGCCCCAACCCTGATTTTCGTCCACAGCCAGGCAAGAAAGAGAGATCACTCGATTTGAAGAAAACTAGTAGTTTATGGCCAGAGGTCATTACTTCGTCTCTCAGCCAATCTGTGACTTGTAACCAATTATATTGCAAGTCCCTACCTAGCCAAATATCTACGCCAATAGGCATATATGGGTTTTCGTGTTCGTAACCCTTTAAACGTTTTCGCAACTTAGCTGCGTCTTTCGAGGTAAACCCCCATTTGCACAGCTTACTTCTTTTCATAATTCGATCGACATAATCGCCGACCTGCGTTAGTGCAACGCTTTTACAACAAGTTGTTTGTGACGTCATAGCACCTCTCCTTTGCACCTGTGCCGCCTGATCCCATCCATACAAATTTGTATGGATAAAATTCAAACCTAATGTTTGAGGACAGCGTACTGTATTCAACTGGTAGACATTGAGTACGGTACGCTGTCCTTAACAAAATGAGTATTAGAATGTTAAGGTTCTAATTGTTATTGTATCATAAAAATGTGATATTACAATTATTTTCCTGTAGCCATAAAAAAGAATAGTGCCAGTACAGCGGCTGCCATTACCACCAGTGCAATTCGGACAAATATATTCGACCAGAATCCATTTTTGTATTCGCCCATAATCTGACGGTTATTGCCAACGCGAGCTATCATCCAAAGTAAAGGAACGGCTGCAATACCATTAAAGACGGCTGTATATATCAATGCCTTGATAGGGTCAATACCCATAAAATTGATTGTCAGGCCAACCAAAGTTGAAACGATAATAACAATATAAAAACCAATAGCTTTGCTAAATCTTCGATATAAACCTTCTTTCCAACCTAGTGTCTCAGAAATTGCATAAGCCGAAGATCCCGCCAAGGTCGGTATTGCTAGTAGGCCAATACCAATAATCCCAATTGAAAAAATAATCTTTGCAATTAATCCAGCGTATGGGGAGCCCTGTACTAACGGTTCTAAAGCTCGGGCTGCATCTGCAGCGGTGTTAATTTCGGTAACACCATTTTTGAATAAAACCGAAGCACAAACTATAACAATAAACCAAGCAGTCATCGAGGCTAAAGTCATACCAAAAAAATTATCAAGTCGAATACTACTCATAAATCGTCTGCTGATTTTTGGGTCTTTACCGGATTCACTTAAACGGTGATGGGAAATTTCTTCTTCGACAATTTCAGACGTATCCCAAAAGAAACAGTATGGCGAAATTGTAGTACCCAAAATACCAACCAATATGAATATTGTTTCTGCATTAATTTGAGGGATAGAACCAAATGTACTATGCAAAACCTCTGGCCAATTTTGTCCAACCAAAAAAGCGGTTATCGGATAGGCGAGCAAGGCAACAGCTAACCATTTGAGTATTATGGCATATCTTTTGTAACTGATAAAAACAACCAGCAAAATTATAATTACCGCATACATAATAGCGAGTAATGAAAATGGCAAATCAACGAATAACTGTGTTGTAGCCGCCATAGCTCCTAAATCTGCACCAATATTGATAGTGTTGGCAATAACTACCAGCAAAACAGACATATACAACAGCTTCCTACTGTAATTTGACTTTATTACGGCTGCTAATCCCTTGCCAGTCACTGCGCCAATTCGAGAACAAGATTCCTGAACTGCAATAAGTAATGGATACATAATTGGAAAAATCCACAAAAAGCCAAAGCCCGAGCCAGCACCTGCTTGAGAATAGGTCGCGATACCCGATGGGTCATCATCGGCTGCGCCAGTAACAACTCCGGGGCCTAAAACTCGTACAAATCGGCTAAACAAATTACGACGAAACATGTGCATGGTAATGTTTTTAGCACGATGTTCAGCCGTCGTAACTTTTCGACTAATCTTTCTGGTATTTCTAGTAAATTGGTCAAGTTTTTTTGTCATGCCACTAATATCTCATCGCGCTTATGATTGATACTTTTAGCATACTATACGCTGATAAATTACGCCAACTTATGGAGTTATTTATTCCGTCATACATTTGCTATAATGTCATATATGGAATCGCTAAGTTTCAAAAAGCCACACCTGATTATAATGGTAGGCATTCCTGGATCGGGTAAAAGCTTTTTTGCTGAACATTTTGCCGATACATTCAAGGCTCCAATTGTTAGTTTTGAAAGGCTACGCAAAGAGTTATTTTTGTCACCAACACTCAATAAATCCGAAGACGAAATTATCAATCGAGTTGCAAATTATATGCTAGATGAAGTGTTAAAAACAGGACGAACTATTGTCTATGACGGTCAGACTAGCCTTAGAGTTGACCGCGAACTTATTGTCAGAAAAACCCGTATTGCTGGCTATGAACCATTATTTGTCTGGGTTCAGACTGAACTGACAGAAGCTAAAAAACGCGCGACCAAACCTAATGCTAGCAGGCCCACTTTGAACATAGATCAGTTTGATGCCAAACTAAAAAGATTTAGTGCGCCCCATCAAACCGAAAAAACTATAGTTATCAGTGGTAAACATACATATACCACTCAATTAAAAATTATTTTGAAACACTTGGTCGAGCCGCGTGCACAAATGAGCGAACATGCCAATAATCCAAGATAAAGAGTTCGGCAAAATTACCATCCGCCGTAGCGCGCTTGCCACTCAAATTCGTGTAAGAGTTGCGCCAGACGGTACACTACGAGCCTCGCTCCCACTTCACGCACCTACTTTGTTGCTTAGGCATTTACTAAGAACTTCCAGAAACGAATTACGAAAAATATTGTCTCAAATTAAACCTGAATATATATACGAAAATGGCATGCAAATAGGCAAAAGCCATACACTGGTTGTCCAAAATTCAAGTAGCCAGATTTTTAGCGTGTCGCGACTGAGGCAACAAATTATAATTAAACTCCCGACGCAAACAAGTCTAGATAACGCCGCTGTAACTCGTCAAATCCGAGATGCCGTTATCAAAGCCCTTCGAATCGAGGCTAAGAGTTATTTGCCCAAACGATTATCATATTTAGCCCAAAAATTTGGCTTCAGTTATGGAAAAACTAGATTTTCGCATGCTGGTGGACGATGGGGGAGTTGTAGTAGCAATGGTACCGTCAGCCTAAATATTGCTCTTATGAAATTGCCCTTCGAATTAATTGACTACGTTATCATTCACGAGTTATCTCACACAAAACAGATGAATCATAGCCTAATCTTTTGGTCACAGGTCGCCCATGCAGACCCCGATTATAAAACTCATCGCCGCGCACTAAAATTGCAAAACCCATCTATATAAAAATACTAGTATCGAGTATAATAAGCACAAGATGTATAAGGGTGGACCTATTTACACAGAACGTTCAGCACGAATTTTTCGTTTTGCTGGATTATTTGTACCGATTGTTTTGATTATCTACGGAGTCTTTATACAATTCGATATTATTCGAGTCGCACACTCAATTGATAACACAGGCCTCTTTATGCTGTCATTCTGGTGCATGTATGTCAGTATTTTACAATTTTTGATACCCAGCAAAACAAAGCTTGACTCTAGCCTTAGACTTATTGCGTATCACTTGCTAATTGGCTCATATTTAATATTTATTTCGGGTGTTGCATCGCCATTTGTAGCTTGTTGGTTACTATTAATGCTAGCCTCATATGTATATTTTTCAAATATCGGGCTTCAACTAAGTGTTTTGGCTTTCATCGCGACTGTCGCTATTGATATAATCCTATGGCACAAAAATAGTTTTACGGTCATTGCATTTGACCTAGTGGCACTTGTAGCGATTTTGATAGTTGGGGTAATAGTCCTTAGTATTTCTAGATCCCAAGAAGTTAGCAAAGATGACTTAAGCCGTAGTAAAGCCCAAGAATCATTGCAGCGTGATCGGATCTCGACAATTGTCAACAATTTAACTGATGCCGTGATTAGCACTGACATGGATGGTATTATCCGTGTATATAACGCCGCTAGTTTGAGTCTTCTCGATACAAATATCAGCCTGAATGGTCATCATATCGATGAGATTTTGCCTTTAGTCGATCAAAAGAATAATCCAGTAAGTTTATTCAAAGATCTTCAATCGGCCAAGACCGTCGTCAAACGTGATGACCTTTACAGCATATATGATGATGAAGAAAAAATACGCCTAGAGATAACTTATTCTCCCATCCGGAGTAGTTATAGCCGTTCTAAAAAAACCGAAACTCATGATGGATATATTGTCATCATGCGCGACATTACCAAAGCCAAGAGCCTCGAAGAAGAGCGTGATGAATTTATTAG
>Ga0247841_10006642_pt1 | contig 17729 bp, 13 predicted proteins | sample LaCruzMarch2015__2_FD_192410 | JGI IMG/M metagenome (GOLD analysis project Ga0247841, IMG submission 192410) | Freshwater microbial communities from meromictic Lake La Cruz, Castile-La Mancha, Spain - LaCruzMarch2015_18m | ecosystem: Environmental > Aquatic > Freshwater > Lake | place: Spain... | reverse complement strand
ACCACCGGGGGTGGGGTAGTTGCCGGAAAAGTACCAGTCGCCGGTGTGGTCTGGACAGCAGAGGCGGAGATTTCCAAGCCGCTGAAAGACGACGGTGACCTTGGCCTTCAAGCCATCAGGGGTGAGGAGAAGTCCGATCTCATGGCACAGTTCATCGAAGGTGAAGGCTGCGTAGAGTGGCGCCACACGATTGCGCATGGCTGCGTCCGGCTTCAGAAGATCTTCGCGGGCACAGCCCACGCACTCGTGAAGCAGCGACTCCTTACCCGCCTTCTTCAAGAGCGAGATCACAGCCTGGAAGGCGATGAGCTCACCCATGCTCGCCATGTCAATACCATAGCAGTCAGGATAACAGATGGGGGGCGCTGAAGAAACCACCACGATCTTTTTAGGCTCCAGCCTGTCCACAATCTTGAGGATCAGATTGCGCAAGGTCGTGCCGCGCACAATCGAGTCATCAAGAAGGACGAGATTATCCTGGTTCGGACGGATGAGTCCATAGACAATGTCATAGATATGCATGTCCAACGCCTTACGGCGGTTAGCATCGGCAATAAAGGTCCGGAACTTAGCATCCTTGAGCACGACCTGGCCGAAGCGGAAATTGCGTTTGTGGAGCAATTCATCGAGCACACCATGGAAACTGATCTGTGCCGTGTTTGGAATATACGAGAAGAAGGTGTTGTCGTAGTCTTGGTCAATCGCATCCAGAATCTGAGGAACCAGATGCTTACCCATCAGACGGCGTTCCTGTTGGATGTCCGAATCATTTCCACGCGAGAAATAGATGCGCTCGAAGACACAACGACGCGGCTCACGGGGAATCAGGCAGGGCCGTTCTTCCACGGTCTTCCCGTCACAGGAAATCAGGAGCAGGGTGCCCGGCGAGATCTCCTTCACGGCGTCACTCTTCACATTGAAGGTAGTCTGGATAGCAGGACGCTCAGAGGCCACCACAGCGACCTCATCGTCAACGAAATAGAAACCCGGACGTATACCGGCTGGATCGCGGAGTGCAAAAGCCGTGCCATCGCCCAAGATCCCGCAGATTAGGAAGCCGCCATCCCACGAGATAGCTGCCTTTGACAAGAGCATCGCGAGATCACCTTCAATCGGATTACCAGCATCCAAGGCTTTCTCCAGTTCGTGACCGATCTGGTGAAGCAGGATGGTTGTATCCTGACGATTGGGCAAGTGATGCCCCTTGCGGGTTAGGCTTTCGAAGATTGCTGGGCTATTGGTGAGATTGAAGTTACCGGCCAACAACAAGGTCCGATTACGGCAGACGCTGTATTTCAGCAAAGGGTGACAGGCTTCGATAGTCTGACCACCAAAGGTTCCGTAACGCAGATGCCCCAGAAAGATCTCTCCGGCAAAAGGCCGCTCCCAGACCTGTTCCAAGACATTGGCCAGCGGATTACGGTCAGCCGATTTTTCAATGTGGAAATAGGGTTCCCCTGGGGAGGCCTCGATCTTCAGAGCGGCAATACCCGCGCCATCCTGTCCACGGTTATGCTGCTTCTCCATGAGAAGGGCCATCTGTTGCAAGCCATAGTGTTCAGGATAGGCAGTTAAGGGCTTGCGCAACCGCAACAGACCAACGCCGCATTCATGTTTTAGTTCATCAGACATTTTGAACACCTTTTTCGCCACTGCATTTATGAACACTTACACGGCAACTGTAATTCCAGCAACAAGCCTATACTCCGAGCCTAAAAAAAGTCCACATGCCACAGCATGAAGAGAACTTACTTCTACACAAATTATTTTTTTATGGTATCACAATTATAATGAGTGGGCAATCTCCGCTTATGTTCGCTCACGCGATGAAAGCGCTCCATCAAGGCCTGCTCCTCTTCCGTTGCAGTGCCTTCCAGAAGGAACGTATCAATCGCCTTATAGGTGATTCCCATCTCCTGTTCATCGGTCTGTCCGTCAAAGAGAGCTGCTGAGGGAGCCTTAGTCAAGACCGCCTCGGGTGCGCCGAGATAGCGAAGGAACTCATAAATTTCGGTCACCGTAAGATCTGCGATGGGGTTAAAGTCATGAGCGCCATCACCCCACTTGGTGAAATAGCCCATATACCCTTCGCTGCGATTGCCGGTACCTGCGACCAGTCGGTTCTCACTTGCGGCGATCGCATAGAGCGTAGTCATCCGGAGACGAGGGGCTAAATTAGCAACCGCCAGTGAACTCAAGGTTGTTTGCGTACCAAGCAAGGCAAGGAAACTCTCCTTGATCGGGGTCAGATCCACAACCCGCGTAGAAATGTCAAACAGACGCGCAACCTCTTGCGCGTCTGTTTTATCTTCGTTGTAATTCCGACGCGAACCACAGGGCAGAATAATCCCGACCGTGTCAGGGCACGCCTTCTTGCAAAGGATTCCCACAAGCGCACTGTCTTTGCCACCGCTATTGCCATAAACAACTCCGGAAGCTCCGGCATTGTTTAGGCAATTCTGGATAAAGGTTACCCGATTCTGCGTTTCCTGTTGATAATTGCGTTTCATAATCCTTAGTAGACGAAGAGCATCTCGCGATACTTCGGCAACGGCCAGACTGCATCATCAATGACGCCTTCCAGCTTATCAACCGTCTGACGCAACGCGCTCATCGCTTCCAGGATCTCGCCATGTTCGGCGGCCAGAGCCTTCTCGAGGACATTGGCGCCACCAATCAGGGCATCCAGCAAGGTGCCGAGTTTTTCCGTATAGGCGGAGAGGGCGGTGACACCCATCTTGACCTTTGCGGACTTGGCCTGGTTCAGTGCATTGGCTGACTTGTCGAAGGAGGAGATCACCACTGGGAGGATGATGTTCTTGGCCATTTCCAGCGCGAGCAAACCTTCGATGCGAACACGGCGATGATACTCTTCCAAATAGATCTCGTAGCGAGAATCCAGCTCGACCTTGCTCAGCACGCCATACTTTTCAAAGAGGGCAATGTTTTCCTTCTTGGTCAAAGGCTTGATGCCTTCAAGGGTCGTACGGAAGTTAGGAAGACCACGGCGCTTTGCCTCTGCTGCCCACTCGGCGCTGTAGTTGTCGCCATTGAAGATAATCGCCTTATGGTCGGAGATCACCTTCTTGAGCAGCTTCTGCAACTGGCCGTTGAAGTCATTCTTGTCAAACTTCTCGATCTTCTCTGCGAGATAGTCCATGGACTCGGCAACGATGGTGTTGAGCACCACATTGACGCCTGCACAGGACTGGCTCGAACCTGGAGCACGAAACTCAAACTTGTTGCCGGTAAAGGCGAAGGGGCTCGTGCGGTTACGATCGGTCGCATCGCGCGGAAGCGTCGGAAGGGTATCCACGCCAATACGCATGGTCCCAGCCTGCTTGCTGGAGGTCGCGCCGCCCTTCTCGATCTGTGCGATCACATCAGCGAGCTGGTCGCCTAAGAAGATGGAGACGATCGCAGGAGGCGCTTCATTTGCACCCAGGCGATGGTCATTACCCGCATACGAGGTGGTGACACGCAGGATATCACTGTGCAGATGCACGCCGCGGATGATCGAGCTGAGGACCGTGAGGAAGATCGCATTCTGATGCGGATCAGCACCCGGCTCGAGCAAATTCTGCTTGCCGAAGGCGACGGACCAGTTGTTGTGCTTGCCTGAACCATTCACGCCTGCGAAAGGCTTTTCGTGCAAGAGACAAACCAAGCCGTAACGCTCAGCGGTCTGGCGCAATACTTCCATGACGATCATGTTGTGGTCAACCGCCAAGTTCAACTCTTCAAACATCGGGGCGATTTCGAACTGCGCAGGGGCCACTTCGTTATGGCGCGTCTTGGCAGGGATCCCTAATGTCCACAGCTCTTTTTCGACTTCGTGCATGAAGGCGAGGATGCGGGGCTTGATGGAGCCAAAATAGTGATCTTCAAGTTGCTGATGCTTAGGAGGTGGTGCACCAAAGAGCGTCCGGCCCGTCTGGACCAAGTCAGGACGCTGCAGATAAAAACCCTTGTCGATGAGGAAGTATTCCTGTTCCGGGCCGAGGGTCACCATCACCCGCGCCTGGGGAACGCCGAAACACTTCATTAAACGGTTCACCGATGTCTTCAGCGCCTGGATGGAGCGCAGCAAAGGAGTCTTCTTGTCCAAGGCTTCTCCTGTATAAGAACAAAATGCCGTGGGGATGCAAAGGGTCGCGCCCTTCGGGTGACGCTTGATAAAGGCAGGGCTGGTCGGATCCCAAGCGGTATAGCCACGCGCTTCGAAGGTGGATCGCAGACCGCCAGACGGGAAGCTGGAGGCATCTGGCTCACCCACGATCAGGTTCTTACCAGAGAAAATCATGATGGCTTCGCCCATTCCGGTCGGTTCTAGAAAAGCGTCATGCTTCTCAGCGGTACCACCTGTCAAAGGCTGGAACCAGTGGGTGAAATGGGTCGCGCCACGTTCCAGAGCCCACGTCTTCATGGCATGTGCAATATCGCCCGCAATGGCAGGATCGAGGGGAATACCGTCATTCAGCGTGGACAACAGTTTTTCCGCAACAGCCTTGGGAAGATACTTCTTCATGACCTGAGTCGTGAAGACATCCTCTCCATAAAAATCCAGTTCGAAGGGTAACGCCTTTGCTGCTTCTGGGGCACCCATCTTTGCAATCTGCTCCAACGTATTCATACGACTATTCATAGTTTGCTCCTCACCTTTCTTCTTGTGACGTGATTTTGAATGCAACTAACGTGCCAAGCACGCTGCTAGAGATGAAACCTGCCTTGTTTTGTAAAAAAAGACACAGGAACATGATAATTATCTCAAAAACTGTGAGAATGTTATCATATTCCTGGCGACATTGCCAATCGAATTTACAATTTGGTAAACCCTATTTTGTCAGTCTTTCCAATTTTCGTAAAGATTTTTACAGTGTGATGCCGAGATTGATACCACCCCAGAGGAGGTTCTCTTCATGCAATTGTCCCTTGAGTTCGTTATCCAGGGTACTGACCCAGCCGAGACGGGCACCGACGAAGATGTTGTCGGTAATCGTATACTTGGCATAGATCACGGCCTGGGCGTCCGTGAAGAAGTAATTTCCTTGCCTACCAGTCCCATCAAGGTCGTAATAATATGACGTATATCCTTGAGATGCGCCACCAAGAGAGACTTCGGCCCCGGCAGTCAGCTTGTCAAAGGTCATCTCTTTGCGTAGACCGACAGTCATGTAAGCGCCATTAACCTGTTCGTAGTCATAGTATGCCTTTATAAAGGGAACCACAATGTCATTGTTATAAGCCGCGCTAACGAAGATCTCGCTTGTGGCATCATAATACTTATCATCACCGATAGCCGGGAAGGTATACCAAATATGGCCAATGCCAAGTGAAAGATCAGACAGTGTAACGGCGTACTGAAGCGTATAGTCTATCTCGTTAATACCACCAAAGCTTCTCTGGCCGTTATTACCAGTCGTATCAAAGTTCATCCAGGCATCGGCCGTGACGGAACCATAATCACCGAAAGAATAGGTTAGAGCCAGATCGGGCTGCCATACGGGTTCATCGTTCAAAATTACACCGTGCCAGATATAGGCGGAATAGACATCCAAGGTTGCGCCGAAGGTCAGGGGGAAGGGTTTCTCCTCCTTGACCGCCTCTGGCGTTGCCGCCGGGGCATTGGTCAAAATATCCGCAGCCGAAACCACAGTCGCAGTCGCCATCACCATAAACATTCCAATAATGTTTCTCATTTTTTCTTCTCTCCTTCTTGCCCAGATGGGCATTTTTTGTTGATGTTTTCTTCCTATCACTCGAGCTTTGATGCAAGTTATAATGCAGAACTTGTGCCAATTGCTTAATAAATCGTTTTTTGATTAAAAAATTGATTTAATTCAATATTTTTGCTACTTTTTGGCTAATTCTTTTCATTTTTGTAAACAAATAATCAAGATAATGAACATTAATTTCTAACTAAAATACAAAAGCTTCAATGGAATAAATCAATGCGCGAATGGTGACATACCATTTCTAGAGGGTCGTCCGGCCGCTGCCGGACCACGAAGCCACAAAGGAATTCAAAAAATTAAGAGTATTTCTCTTCTTTGTGGTCCGGCACCCGCCGGATGTGATACAGTTATTCCTTCGTTTATTCCCGGGGTATTAACTGCCAACTGCTACTGCCTACTGCAACTGTGCCACCCCGTGCGACTGGCTTACCTAATAACTTTAAGTTTGCCCCAAATTAATCTGCCTGACGCTTCCATTCCAAAAAAGAGTATGCTATTATTAAAATATAAAAGGAGATCATTTATGGTTACTTTCTTTAAAAAAATTGTTAAGTTTTTCATCGGTCTGGTCGTTGTTCTGCTCATTCTACTCGTGGCGCTTTTCTTCTTCATGGGTTCTATTGTTGAGAAAGGAATTAACACAGCGGCACCTGCGCTTCTCGGGGTTAACACCCATGTGGACAGCGTCAGCATTAGCCCCTTCAAAGGTGTTGTACACTTAAAGAACCTGACTCTTGCTAATCCAGAGGGATACAGCAAAGAGAAGAAGCTTTTTGAGGTCACAGAGTTCTATATTAATGTCAACATGGCTTCGCTCTTTTCAGACACCATCAAAATTAAAAAGATTCTCGTCAAAGGTCCGGGTTGCACATACGAAGTCAAGAATGGCACCTCAAATATTGATGCGTTGATCGCTAAGCTGAACAAAGGCACGCCGGCTGAACCTAAAGCCAAGACAGAGGAACCCGTATCAACCGAGCCACCCAAAGAAAAGAAGGCCGGTAAAAAGGTTATCATTGATGAGCTTTCCATTAATGACACTCGCCTCGCCTACTCATCCCCTATGACAATAGGACAGTTTTTGAACATTCCGATTGCCTCTATCACCTTGAAGGATATCGGAAAGAAGGATGGTGGAGCCACGTTTTCAGAGGCGTTGACCCAGATCATGAATGCCATGTTGAATGGCATTAACTCTGCCATTTCCAGCGCGGGCGACATGCTCGGCTCGACAACAAAGAGCGCGACAGACGCCACCAAGGCAACGACCGATGCGCTTGGCTCTGGCGTGAAAGACACGACCAAGGCGGTTGGCTCTGCATTGGATAATGTCGGAGGTCTCTTCAAGTCGAAAAAGAAAGAGTAGTCTCCTCATCCATCCACTCCCCATTTGGCAAAACAATAAAACCCCCATGCCGCACGATAAGACCGATTGTATTTTAAGCACGCAGAGCGTTAAGCGACTACCCCTCTATTTGCCCATTCTCTCAGAAATGCGCGATGCAGGTGATTCTTACGTATCAAGTGCTGTTATTGCGGAGCGACTCAGCTTTGATCCTATTATGGTACGCAAGGACTTAGCGGGTTGTGGTGTCACAGGTTTGCCACGCAAGGGCTTCCCGCTTGAAGAGCTCTATCGCGCTGTTGAAAAGACGCTCGGGTGTCATGTGATGTGCGAAGCCGTCATGGTCGGTGTGGGCAAACTCGGCGCGGCACTGCTTGGATTCCCTGGATTCTCCCAATATGGCATCAAGATTGTGGTGGCTTTTGATATCCAACCTGCCCAAGTTCCCCAAGTCAACATTCCTGTCTACCCGATGAACCGTCTGGAGGATGTCTTGGCCAAGACGAAGCCTAAAATAGGCATCTTGACGGTGCCCGCTGATGTGGCTCAACCGATTGCAGATCGTTTAATTGCCGCAGGGGTCAAGGGTATTTGGAATTTTACCTCCACCCATCTCACCATCCCAGAGGGTGTGATCGTCAAGCGGGAAAATCTAGCGACAAGCATGATTGTTCTCTCGCACCGCCTTCGCGTCGCAAAGCTGATCTAGAATGCGCGAATGTCCCTATTATCCCCTGACTCCGGTCCAGCGGTGCATGAACTCCGCGACAGGACGCCCAGCTTCGACATGACGCACCAGCGCACTGCCAAAGATAATAGCATCCGGACGATCGCCCACAGGAATAGCGTCCAGTTGTTCCGGACTTGAAAAGCCAAAACCCAAGGCAAGCGGAATGCGGAAGGCTTGGCGTGCGCGACGCAAGGTATTAGACAAGTCTGGTGGGAACTCAGAGCGAACACCCGTGATGCCCAAAACCGAGATCACGTAGACATAACCTGTCGCCACTTCAGCGTAAGCCTTCATGCGTTCAAGTGAGGTATTGGGGGCCACCAAGGCTATGAGATGAATACCGCAAGCGGAGAGCATCTTCCGATAAGGCGCATCCTCATCGAGTGGCAAGTCAGGAATGATGAACCCATAAAGGCCGATCTCTTTCGACTCTTTTGCCAAGCGCTCAAAACCATATTGCAAAAAGGGATTCAGATAACCCATGAGGACGAGCTTAGCCTTGAACTGGCCCTTGCGCTGACGGAGTCCCTCCAGGATAAGCTCCAACGTCACCCCGTTTTCCAGCGCCTTCAGTGAAGCAGCCTCGATCACAGGGCCATCTGCCACAGGATCTGAAAAGGGCACACCAATCTCAATGATGTCCGCACCATTCTCATCCAGCTCCTTGAGATTCTTCCAGAAGCCCTCAATTGTCGGGAAGCCCGCGGTCATAAAGGGGATCAGCATCATATTCCAAGTTCCTTTCGGATAATATCCATATCCTTGTCGCCACGTCCCGAGAGATTCACAACCACATTCGAACCTTTTTTGAACTGCTCAGGGTTGTCTAAAACCCAGGCAATCGCATGGGAGGATTCTAACGCAGGTATAATGCCCTCCTCGTGACAAAGAGCCTGAAAGGCGGCCAAGGCCTGCCGGTCGATCACCGGATGATATTCGGCCCGCTTCGTTGCATGGAGCATGGCATGTTCAGGACCGACGCCTGGATAGTCCAGCCCAGCAGAGACCGAATGTGAAGGCTCGATCTGACCGTTACGGTCTTGGAGCAGCATCGTATATTCGCCATGCAGGACACCAGGTGTACCGCGGCCAAGGGCCGCTGAGTGGTAACAGCCGGGTTCGCCAGTTCCACCAGCCTCCACACCGATGATACGGACTGAGGGGTCTTCAACAAAGGGATGAAACATGCCAATCGCATTGGACCCCCCCCCGACGCAGGCGACAACCGCATCTGGAAGACGCCCTGTCTTGTCCAGCATCTGCTGACGCGTCTCGCGTCCGATGACGCACTGAAAATCGCGTACCAAGAGAGGGAAGGGATGCGGACCTGCAGCAGTGCCAAAACAGTAGTGCGTTGTCTTCTGAGTAACCACCCATTCGCGCAGGGCTGCGTTAATAGCGTCCTTCAGCGTGCGCGTCCCGCTCTCGACGGCGATCACCTCTGTGCCGAGAAGCTTCATCCGCCTTACATTCGCCGCCTGTCGGATCACGTCATCCGCCCCCATAAAGATGCGACAGGTCAAGCCCAGGCGTGCAGCCGCAGCGGCTGTTGCCACGCCGTGCATCCCTGCTCCTGTCTCGGCCAGGAGCGACGTCTTGCCCATGCGCTTAGCCAACAGAGCCTGACCCAATGTATTATTCACTTTGTGCGCCCCAGTATGCAGCAAATCCTCTCGCTTCAAATAGAGGTTGAGGCCCAGACGTTTTGAAAGCGTCGGGCAAAAGGTCAGTGGCGTCTCACGGCCGGCATAATTACAGAGGAGGTCATTCAGCTCGGCTTGAAACTGCGGATCCGGCAGAAACTTGGCCATCGCCGCCTCAAGCTCCTGAAGAGGCGGAATCAATGATTCAGGAACAAAACAGCCACCAAAATCACCAAAATACCCTTTTCTCATAACAGTTCCTTTATCTCTTTAATCCGTTCCGCGCTCTTGATGCCAGGAGCCACCTCCACGCCTGAGTTCACATCCACTCCGTCCGGACGACACACCTTCAACAAGTCGGGGATGTTCTGAGCGTTCAACCCTCCAGCAACAAAAAAGGGGCGCTTGGCACTCTCCAGTATCTTCCAGTCAAAGGTCTTGCCGGTTCCATATCCAGAATCAAAGAGGGTGTAGGCAACTTCAGGCCTAGGGATGACGGAGAGCGAGGGTGCTTCTCCAGGAAAGAGAACTCGGATGACCCGATGACCGCCAAGCGCCTCGACCACCGCGTCCTCTTGACGGCCATGGAGCTGCGCATAGTCCAACTTGGCCAACATCATAATGTCCGCGATTTCCTGAACATTGTGCGTTGTAAAGACCCCGACCCGTTTACAGCCAGAGGTCTGAATCAAAGAAACTTGTTGAGGCGTAATATAACGCGGACTTGCAGGATGGAAGACAAAGCCACAAAAGTCCACACCTAATTGTTCACAAGCCGTTGCATCCTCTTGTCGCGTAATGCCGCACACCTTCAACAGAATCTTTTGTTTGTCGGCACCCATAACTGCGCGTGAGGCAGACTCCCTCTCTTCTAGGCACCGAGGATCGTACGGATTACATCTTCGGCGGTGAACGACGTGGAACCTTCCTTGCAGAAGCGTTGAACGTTCAGGGCATCGTCACCCAACGTTACAATTCCAGGCTCTATATAGCCATTCGCCCGGACTTGTGGCAGGCCACAGGCCGACAAGAGTCCGTTACAGACACATTTACGACCGACCATAGACTCGGGTGTTCCACCCTTCGCCAGATAGGCAGCATCCGGTTCAGCAGCACAACGATAGCCAATTGTGCCATCTTCTTTGCGATACGGTTCGAGAAGATACCCGCCATCACATACCTTCGTACGTTGACGAACCACTTCTGGATCTGAGATAGTCCCCTCTACAGAGGCAACCTTGAAGGGGAAGCCCGTCGGAGAGACAACAGGGTCTGTAAATACTGTCGCTTTGCCTGCCAAGAGCTTTTCACGAACCTTGGTCCGGAGCTCAGGCGCAAAACTCGAATCCTCGCAGAGGGCAAAGGCTGTGCCCACTTGGATACCCGCAGCCCCTAGATCTAAGGCCTCTTTCAGTTTCTCGGGCGAACCATAGCCACCCCCCAACCAGAAGGGCAAGCCAATCTTACGCATCGCCTCCAAATTCACGATATCACGGACACCATAAATCGGCTGACCGAGCTCGTCGAGCTTCATCTGTCCACGCGGTGGCGCGTTATGGCCTCCAGCCGTGAACCCCTCGATCACAAAGCCTTCTACACTGCCCTCGGCCCGCCGAAGCAACATCGTGGCCAGCGAATCAGAGGAGATGATGGGTAGAAAAGCCGGTCGCACCAACTCAGCCGGCAACCCGTCTGTATAAAGTTTAGAAGGATCAAAAACCCTGACGCAATCCGTATCCGGCGTTGCATCAATGACGCGGACGGGATAGGTGGCGGCTTCGTGCTTGCAAAAGAGATCCAAAACCTTCGGAACATTGACTGGAATGCCTGCGCCCATGATCACCACAGAAGCTCCTGCCAACATCGCACCATAAATGGAGGGCAAGTGGGGAATCTGAATCTTTTCCAGATAGTTGATGCCGACTGGATTGCTATGCCCTTCACGCGCCAGAAAGACCTCGACGTAATTGGCCACAACGCAAAGCTCATCTAAAAAACTATTACACTTGAGTGTATGAAAACCAATGGGCTTGTAAGGCACATGCGCTGGCTTGCCTCCTGGAATGTAAAACGCGTCAAGAATGCTCTGCGCGAGTCTCGGAATCGGAAAAGCTTGAAGCGCACGACGGATGTCTCCCCTGAGATCTCCATCTTGAAGACGACGCGCCAAAACTTGATCCAGGGCTGTTCCAGAGACAACCCCGAGCTGGCCCATTCGCGACACCACATTCGCAAGATGCCAATTCGAAACGCCAATGCCCATCCCACCTTGAATAATTTTTGGAAGGTTAATTTTCAATGGTCCCTATCCTTTTTGCTACTGTTCTCTTATGAGGAAACACATTAATAATATCATATCTCGGTGAAACACTCAAGACGACAAGGAAACATAATTTCACTCCTTTTTCCGGTTCCCTCTTGCATCCTCAGAAGCTATCTGATAATGTAAGTTGGACTTTTTTATTTCCACAGGCACGGACATAGCCAGCCTGAACGGGAACAAAATGCATTTCGCAAACTATCGGCATGCACCCGAACAGAATCGTCTCTATTCTGTATTTATTAAACTAAAAAAGGAAAACCGTAAGCATGGCAACCGTACCCGTCAATCGTGAAACCGTATTGGCTTTTCACCAAGGGGGCAAAGTCGGCGTCAGCCTGACCAAGCCGTTGAAGACACAGAACGATCTTTGCCTGGCCTATACGCCAGGTGTCGCTCACGCCGTCAAGGAGATCGCAGCAAAACCTGAAACCATTTTTGACTACACAGCCAAGCGCAGTCTCGTGGCTGTCGTCTCGGATGGAACCGCGATCCTGGGTCTGGGCGACCTCGGCGCAGAGGCCTCCATCCCCGTCATGGAAGGCAAGGCCGTCCTGTTCAAGGCCTTTGGCGATGTTGACGCCTGGCCCGTGCCTGTCAACCACTGCCGTAAGGACGGCAAGAACACGGGCAAGACTGATCCGCAGCGTGTCATCGATGTGGTCATGGCGCTTGCCCCCATGTACGGCGGCATCAACCTGGAAGATATCGCAGCCCCGGCTTGCTTTGAAATCGAAGACCGCCTGGACGCGATGCTCGACATCCCGGTGTTCCATGACGACCAGTGGGGAACCGCGGTCATCACGCTGGCGGGACTGATGAACTACTCCCGTCTATGCAGACGCGGACTCGGCGAACTGCGTGTCGTCATGAACGGCGCCGGTGCCGCAGGTATCCGTATCGCGGATATGTGCAAGGCCGCAGGCGTAAAAGACTTGATCATGTGTGACACCAAGGGCGTCATCCATACCGGACGCACCGATCTCACAGAACACAAGCTCCGTCATGCCTCCACCACCTCGGCCCGGACCCTCACGGAAGCTTTCCGTGGCGCGCATGTCTTCATTGGCGTTTCCGTGGCGAACTGCGTGACAGCTGAAGAGATCCGCAGCATGGGTGATTATCCCGCCATCTTCGCGATGTCGAATCCGGATCCTGAAGTCCGTCCTGAGATCGTCGCAGAGGCCCTCGGTAACAAGCCCTACGTGATGGCCACCGGCCGTTCGGACTTCCCGAACCAGGTGAACAACGTGCTCGGCTTCCCCTTCCTCTTCCGCGGCGCGCTGGATGTGAAGGCCAAGACCATCAACACAGCCATGAAGGTGGCTGCATCAGAGGCATTGGCCGGCCTGGCACGTGAAGCCGTTCCGGCTGAAGTACAGGCGCTCTACCCGACTGAAAAGCTCGTCTTCGGAAACAGCTACATCATTCCCAAGCCGTTTGATCGCCGCCTCTTTGTCGAGGTCTCCTATGCGGTGGCCAAGGCAGCGGTTGAATCAGGTGCAGCACCGGCAACCGATCTGGCCGCCCTCAAGGCAAGCCTGATCGCCCGTAATGCCGCACGCGGTTAAGCCTATCGCATAGACTTAGAACCATCAAGCGTTGGATGTTCTTACCGGACATCCAACGCTTCGTCTTTTCATTCTTGGATGATAGCTTGTAACGCCTGTTTCGGATTTTGATCCGACATCAGCGCACTGCCGATGAGCGCGGCATCATAGCCGGCGAGGCGGGTCAGGGCATCATGGGAATCAATGCCGCTAGCGGCAATCCAGCGTTCCTGCGGAAGCCGGTGCTTGATCAGCCGTAACGTCGTGGTCATGTCAACCTCGAGCGTTTCCAGGTTGCGATTGTTAACCTGGATAATCTTCGCCCCGGACGCTCGGGCCAGCTCCAGTTCGGCTTCATTAAAGATCTCGACCACCGCCTCGATTCCGAACGATTCCGCCAACTGGCGCAAGGAGCGCAAGTGACTGACCTCGGGTGTGAGCGCGACAATCAGCAACAGCGCGGAGGCTGGCGTGGTCGCGGTCTCGCGCACCTGCAGTTCGTCAAAGAGAAAGTCTTTCCGCAGGAGGGGCAGCGTCGTATGGCTTGCGATCTCCTGCAAAAATTCAAGCTTGCCGCCAAAATATTTCTCTTCCGTCAGGACGGAGATCGCCTGCGCGCCGCCCTCGGTGTAGAGGCGTGCAATCTCCGCAGGAGAGATCCCTTCGTTGATGACGCCGCGTGACGGCGAGGACCGCTTATACTCCGCGATGATTGAAAGCCCTCCCTCTTTCCTTGCAGGAAGGAAAGCAGGGCGCGACCCCTGAAAGACAGTTGTTGGCGGCTGGAGGCGCAAACGTTCAACCTCCGGCATCTTGGCTTGCCTGAAACGATCAAGAGACATGGAGCGCCCTCCCACCAACACCGCCAGCCACAGCCTCGCGCGCCTTGGCCATGCAGGTCGCCAGCGTCATCTCCGGCTTCAACAGGTAAAGTCCCAGTCCCACATTGAGGGCGACCATGTCTTTGACTGCCTGCGTCGCCCGGCCACTTAAAATAGCACGCATCACCCGCTCCGAGTGATCAAGCGATTCAATCTGCAGGTCTGCTTCGCTGCAACGTGCGATCCCAAAGTCCGCAGGCTCAAGCTCCAGCTCCTGTATCTGGCCATCCTGCACCAAGATCACCTTCGAGATTCCCAGCGGGGTCAACTCATCATACCCCCCTGCCCCATAGACCACAGCCGCGCGCTTGACCGTTGAGACGCGTAGGGTCTCCGCCATCAGCTTCAGTAACTCAGGACGTGCAACACCCAAAAGGATGTGTGTCGGCCGCGCCGGATTCAGAAGCGGACCGAGGAGATTGAAGATCGAACGGACGCCCAATTCCTTGCGGAGTGGAGCGATCTTGCCAAAGACCGGATGATAGAGCGGCGCGTAGAGAAAGACGAACTTGTTCTTTTTCAACTGCTGAGTAACCTCTGCGGCAGGGGTGTTGATCGGAACCCCCAGCCGCTCAAGAATATCAGCACTGCCACACATCGAGGTGATGGCGCGATTGCCGTGCTTCACGACCTGATGTCCCATACCGGCCAAGGTCAGGGCCGTAGCTGTCGAACAGTTGAATGAACTCTGTCCGTCGCCACCCGTGCCCACCACGTCAATAAAGTCGCCGTCAATACCGTCGACGCGAATGGCGCGTGACAAGGCCGACCGCGCAGCTTGCGCCACTTCAATCGGGCTCTCGCCCTTGAGTCGCAACCCCATCAATAATGCTCCGGCTTGAACCGGTGGCAACTTGTCCTCCATGAGCGCTTCAAAAGCATGTAAGGCCATCGCCGCAGTCAAGTCGCGTCCCTCGGCAAGGGTGTTGAGCACGTTCTTCAGCTGGATCTCGCCGCTCTCGGAGGAGAGAATCGCTTGGGGAAAGTTGGCGAGCAGTTTCATGCCGTCGGGCGTAAGCACAGATTCCGGATGGAACTGGACACCGACCCACGGACGGTCACGATACTGCAATCCCATGACCACGTCCTCCGGACCCCGGGCCGTGACCTTGAAGACTGAACTCTTCCTCTCAGAAGGAAGCGCCACCACCAAGGAGTGGTAACGTCCCACGCACATCGGATTGAAGAGGCCTTTGAAGAGTCCCTCTCCGTCGTGAGTAATATCCGAAGTCTTGCCGTGCATGATGGAGGGGGCGCGAACCACTTCCTCGCCGGCAAAGAGTCCAAGGATCTGATGCCCAAGGCAGATGCCGAGGACAGGAACCGAGGGATCCAGCCGCTTGAGGAACTCGAGGCAGTAGCCCGAGTTGATCGGATGGCTCGGTCCGGGAGAGATACAGACCTTCTCCACTTCAGGGTCCGTGGCCAGTTCGAGCAACCGCGGGTCATCGTTATAGACCACAACCGGCGTCTCGCCCAGCATGCAGAAGGCCTGCACCAGGTTATACGTGAAGGAATCGTAATTATCAATGAGTAAGAACATGTTTAAATCCAATCCTTTGAAATGGGAAAACTATTTCATGCGTTCCGGGACCTCAGCCTTGCCAATGACGGTCTTCATGATGGCCGCCTTGTTCTGGCACTCCTGATACTCGCTCTGCGGGACAGAGTCGAAGACAATGCCCGCGCCCGCCTGCCAATGCAGCTTGCCATCCTTGATCCAGAGGCTGCGAATCGTGATGCCCATGTCGAGGCTGACCGTGTCCTTGTCCAGCCCCAACCAGCCGATACTGCCGGCATAGGGTCCGCGCGGACGCTTCTCCGTCTCCGCAATAATCTCCATCGCCCGCACTTTCGGCGCACCGCTCACGGTTCCCGCCGGGAAGGTCGCACTGATCACATCCACGGCATCCAGATTGGGATTGAGCTGGGCAGTCACCCGCGAGGTCAAGTGCATCACGTGCGAGAAGCGCTCCACTTCCATCAACCGCTCGACCTTCACTGTGCCAGGACGCGCCAAGCGTCCGAGATCATTACGTCCAAGATCCACCAGCATGAGATGCTCGGCGCGCTCCTTGGGATCCTGCAGCAGATCCATGGCAAGCTTGGCGTCCTCCTCCTCCGTCTTACCACGTTTCCGCGTACCCGCGATGGGCGAGAGCTGGAGCTGGTTCGCCGAACAACGGATCAGCAGTTCTGGTGAAGAGCCCATCAGCGTCGTCTTCGGCAGGTCCATGAAGAAGAGATAGGGCGACGGATTGATGCGCCGCAGGCGGCGATAGACCGCAAAAGGTTCACCCTGGAAAGAGGTTTCAAAGTGCGTGGAGAGCACGACCTGAATCGCCTCGCCCTGACGCAACTGCTCCTTGATGAACTCCACCCGCTTCATATATTCCTCAGGCGTTGAACTCTCGGTCACATCGCCCACCTGGAAGGTTTCGCTCTCCAGAGCAGGCGCCGGCTTTTCAAGCGTGTCTGTCAGCACAAGCTCCGCGACGCGGTTGTATACATGGTCAAAGATCACCACCCGGCTCGGCAGGATGAGGCAGGCTTCAGCCTCCTCTGCTGGAATCACCTTGGCCAGACGCTTGAGCGTCAGCCCAGCAATGCCATAACCGAGGTAACCATAGAGGCCACGCGTAATCGCCGGCTGATTTGCAAAAGCGGGGGCAGTCTCGATGTTGATTGCCTTCATGGCCTCGCGCAGTCCGTCCAGGAAAGGTAGGCCTTCTAAAGAGGCCAGCGAGGCGAGCCGCTCATCCTTGATCTCCAGATGCAACTTGCCTGCAACGCAGTTGACCGAGAGCAGGCAACCTGTCGCAAGAATGCTGTACTTCCCCCAGCGACCGTCAACCTCTGCGCTCTCCAGCAGGATGCCCTGCGGGTTGCGGAGAAAGAGACTGATCGGCGTATCGGTGTCACCCTCCAGGTAACGCCCCTGCTGCGATAATATGATCGGTGTTATCATGGTAAATCCTTGTTACTTCAAATAGAAACAGCGCTCACTATAACTGTTTCTACATGTAGAGTCAATGCGTTTCTTCAAAAAAATGTAGCCGTCTCTTTCTCACAGAGCCCACAGAGTTCACAGAGGAAACCAATTCTCGCAAGGATACATCTTGCTCTGTGCCCTCTGTGCCTCTGTGAGGAACTACACATTTAAATAAACTGTTTTTAATTATCAAGGTTATCGATCCCCTCGTCAATCCCAAAAATCATAAGCTCCTATCGAAAAAAGTTATAGGCAAGCTCGCCGCCCGGGGTACCAAGAACAAACGAATGAATTACTGTATCGCATCCGGCGGCTGCCGGACCACAAAGAAGAGAAATATTCTTAATTTCTTGATTTTCCTTGTGGCTTCGTGGCTTTGTGCGCGAGAAATTGATTTAGATATAGGTAGTCGATGCTGAAAAAGGCCTTTTCAAGCAACGCGATAAATCGTAGCGTGTTTTGTTTCTGATGGACAGCAAAAAGGCGTAAAAAATAATTCGCGCAAAAAGAGGGCGAAGCCCCTCATCAGCTTG
>Ga0247841_10006638_pt1 | contig 17739 bp, 18 predicted proteins | sample LaCruzMarch2015__2_FD_192410 | JGI IMG/M metagenome (GOLD analysis project Ga0247841, IMG submission 192410) | Freshwater microbial communities from meromictic Lake La Cruz, Castile-La Mancha, Spain - LaCruzMarch2015_18m | ecosystem: Environmental > Aquatic > Freshwater > Lake | place: Spain... | reverse complement strand
AGCACCTCTTTGACAAAATTCTTCTTGAACAAGTTATTATTGGAGAACATCACACTAAGATTTTGTGTAAGCTCCTTATGGGTTTTACTGGCTTCTATCATCACTGGGTCTGTTGATCTTGCCTTACCTACAGTGGATTTTGATACTGCATGTAACACGAAATCTTGAAGGTTATTGATTATGTCTTTGGATACTTTGGACTTGATTAGGCTCATTTCTTCTGATACTGTATTGAAAACAGCCAATGATTCATTACGATTGGCGTTCATTATTTGGTATCTATCTTTGGTTTTCATTGATATTCTCATATCACCAATGATAAGATCGGTCTTAGGTAATGATTTACTTGGATTGTATTCAGACCATTCGGAGGTCACATCGAACCGTTTCAAGCCAATGTGCCTTGCAGGCCCACGTATATTGAAGTTATGAAGATAGTCCAGGATTGGCTGAACCTCTGCGTCTACGGATTCCCCGTTGATGCCTTTGACGATTTCACGTTCTATTTGCGTAGAGGTCAGAGCCTCAGATAGCCTGGACATTAGCCTCTACGTTCCCTCCATTTGGGGCAGGAGCCATATGGATGAACATCTACATTGAATATACCACAAAACTCAGCATCACCATATCGTTGCCGGGTATCGAAGTTTATACAGCTCTGACATATCTCCGGTTCTGCTATCGTATAGCCCGGTATGTCATCAGCTTCAATAATGTCACTAGCTAGATACTTTTTGAATGCTCCCATCTGTAGCCTCCTCTGATCTTTCTTTACGTCTTACCCAAGCATCACGTAACTTTTGTTTGGTTTCCTCTGTTCTAACCTTACCTCTGTTAGAGTTGCCGATCTTTTTCTTCGTATCCTCATTGGGTATGTAACTAACCTTACCTTTTTTTGACGCACTTAGTTTCCTTCGTGTTTCTTCAGACATCGGTGGTTTTTTCTTAGCTGATTCACTCATTTTTCTTCGTGTTTCTTCAGACCTATTACTTTGACCTTTACACATATTAGCTATAGATTCAGGACTGTGTTTGAATCCTCGCAACTTATCAGCTGTTTTTTGTCTTGACTCTGGAGTTATTACCTGTAATGCTCGTTTCTCTCGTATCTTTACTTTTGTTTCTTCAGACCTAGGCACACCATACATTGGGTGGTTCACACCGCTAAACTTTTCACTAAGGATCTGTTTGACATGATCTGGACATGGTGGGCCTGGTTTACCCTTTCGTGGAGACACTTTACCCATGTGTGAATCAACCAACTTCTGTCGTGTCTCATCAGAAATATTTCTCCCAGCCTCACTTAGTTTTTTTCTTGTTTCCAGTGAATGTTCAGTGTGTTCTCCACCCCATGTGAGGTTATATCCTTTTTGGCTTACATGGGTTTCATATACTATTATATAGTATGTTTCCATACCACATATTTCTTCTTTGGAATAACAATCACAAAGTTCCCTCCAAATGAAACTATCAAAACCATGTTTGATAAGGGCTTTCTGAAAGTAGTTGCCCTTACCTTTTGAAGCTAACCACTCATGTTCTTGTCGTCTTTTATCCAAACCAATTTTGGTTTGACCTGTATAACACTTACCATCAACGATACATTCAGCTAAATATATTATACCATACATATGACCATCCTTACTCAATAGAGCATCCCAACCTGTCTTTACTCTATTTATATAAAAATGGCTACTTTTTCTCACCCATATCGTAAATATTGTGTTTTGCAAGCTTATTTGTTTCTTTATAATATTGTGAAGAAGCGTAACCATCATACGCCCACGAACAAATATCTCGCTTATTGTTATACTTTAACTCAAAGTTCATGGTATCAGGAAATGCCTTCATCATCACATTTCCACACTCACATACTACATCCTCTTTATCACTCTGAAACACCACATGGTCCTCTTCTTTACCACACTTCTCACACACAAAATTGAATAACGGCATTTTACTTATCTCCTCACATTTTTAGTCGTATTGGTCCCACGCATTTTGATATATAAACTTTTCAATCTTTTTAGAGTCTAAATATTTTGATATATCACTTACATAATATACTAAATCATGGAAAAATTCGTGTAAAAACCAATCGTCATATAATCCTTCTACACCTTCTTTTTCCCAATCATCAATTTCCTTTTTCATAGATAACATAACTTTCTTTATGTTATCCTCCAATGTGTTCTCAGCTCTACTAATTATGTTAGTGTTATTTGACCTCTTGTGTTCATTATCATATATGATTATCAATTTTTCTATTTTTTCACCATATTTTTTGATAAGTTCACTATCCAAGTCAGGTAGATGTTCTTCATTTATATAATCTAACAACCTCATAATTTTTCACCATCTACATATAGATTTTTAGAACAATTTGAATCATTACATCCGGACATGGTCTTATAACATTCTAAATAACTCTGGAACATAGCAAACCATGCCTCACTCAATTTGAAATACAACATATCAGTCATTCCTCTTCGCCTATCAGGTCCCTAAATGATTTACCAATATTTTTAGGGTCCCAAGCATTAGGCATTCCATTTTTTATCCATTCCTTACACATTGTTATGTGCTTACAAGTGCCTCTAACAGCACAATTACACGACCAACCCTTGTTGGTGTCATATATATCATATATGTCCTTAGGGTCTTTTTTACGAGTCCACTTAGTGACCTGATAATGTTTATTACTGACCTTACGGATTTGATATTCGGGATCTTTATCTAAGAATGATTCCTTTTCAGTTATATAACTTGATAGTCTCATTCTTCTTCCTCATCTTCTTCAACCATGAAGCTTCGGAGCTTGGTAGGTCCCTTATCCACAATAGTTTCTTTCTTCTCAACAACCTTAGGTATCTTTCTCAATGCCTTTTTTACAGGGGCAACCACTATAGGTTCTGTCTCTACAGTTTCACTAACCAAGGATACCTGAATACCAGAATCCTCAACTTCATCATATGACACCATTTCAGCAACGACCTTCAGTTGTTCTTTGAACTTTATCTTATCACTCCAAGGTGTGAATACATTACCGTCTACTATGATTTCAAGTTGAGCTGTGCCTTCCATGAGTTGTTCATAGTATGGTCTCAGTTTAGGCAAAATGACCTTTATAGCATTTTCATGGAATGAGCCAAGAATAGAGAGATTGACATTCTCTTCCAATGGCATTACCAACCGTGCTACTGGCTGTGATTTATTGCCTGTTATGTTTATATTGAATTCCAAAACTTTTGATTTGTCGGGATCAACTGTTATCATAGTCCTCCTTTAGAACAGTTACTACAACTGGTCTGTTGTCTGTTGCTTCTATAAAGTCAACATTCAGTATGGTCATTTTCATTATATCAGATTCACTTAGTAATGTAACACCTTCAACCACTACACCTACATCAACCAATGCTGTGATTCTAATATTGATACTTCTATTTATAGAAAGTTTAGAGGCATCAATACTATCAAGGTAAATAACGCCCTTTTTCTTTTTAGTAGGTTTTACTACTACTTTCTTTTTAGGTTCAGGCCACTCACCACCATCACCACCTCCACTTGAAGGAGTTGGTATAGAGGTCAGAATCTTTACAAGTGTATCATGGTCTACAACATAATTGAAACTAACGAGAACCTTTGTAAGTGTGTCATGGTTCACACTAACACTTTTACTAAGGGCCCTACCAACAACAATACTCATTCTATCATAGAATGAGGTGTTACTTATAGGCAACATCCATAACCGTCTTTGGTGTTCTCCACTCATTATGCCATCTCAGATTTCGTAAATGTTGTACCGTCATCATTTAGGGCTGATGAACCCAAGACAGTAGATGCGTTCTCCTTATACATTCTTTCAGTCGTATTGGTAACAGTTCTCTTGTTTCTGAAATACTGAAATATAAACTGTATCTGTGTGGCCAATGGGGCTGTTGTGTTAGGTATACTGGATAGTTCTATTGATGGGTCTGTCCTAATAATATCATAGATTTCAGCACTTACTGCAGTAGCTATAGTTTCAGCACTTGGAAGACTCATCAATTTAGCATTCTCAGCTATTGTTAGCCCACCACTACCGCCACCTGTTGATACTGTATCAATAAGATTGGATCTATTCATTGAAATCCTAACATTATAGTCACCAAGAGTATTGATAAATGGGTCTAATCCATCATCAGAGTATAAGTTACCATTGACAGCCAAACTATAACTACCCTCTGCTGGTCTTATCTTCCAATCATTGATAAGGAAGTATGTGGCACCAAGACTGACTATGTTAGTAATAGGGTCACCACCTACTACACGAATGGCTTCAAGAAACCGGCTATTGTCTCTCAATAACACCCATTCCTTCCAAGCCGAGTATATATCTTCCTTTACATCTATGGTTGTTACATCGGGATGAAGATAAATGATTTTCTCAACACCACTGAAACTGACCTTGTGTTCAAGTATCCAATCATCCCACCAATTCGGCCAGAATCCTAACATTGATTACCATAGCTCCCTATAACTAAGCGTCATTGATACAGAGGTTGTGTTACTTGTTAGTCTTGTACCTACAAAACCAACAACTTCAAGATTTGTTCCATCTGCTGCTGTTAGTATACCTTCATCGTTCAATTCAAATTGTTTTGAAATATCAATATTCGTAACACCTGTATCACAATAATAGGTACACATATTCCAATATGTGTCTGATGATGAACTTACACCTGTAGATGTAGTATCACCCATAATTGTGGACATGCCTGCTATATCCCATGAATCATTCTCAAAATCAGAAACCAATGCATTTACCACTTGTATTTTGGCAGGACCACCTGAGCAATATACTGATAGTGTTTCTGGATATGTGTTGATGTTATTTACTACACCATTATCTAATAGAGCCTTTGATCTACACAGTAATATAGGTGTTTCAGTGGTAATAGTCTTATCAACTACCTCCATGTCTGCAAATCGCCAGAATGTATTGTTCTGGTTACCTGCCGATTTTAAGATAGCATTCGTTTGTCTAAGTTCACTTCCGCTTACTGTCGCATCTGTATTGAAGTTTTCTACTCTGATAGGTAGACTTGTTGTTCTAAGAGGAATTGATGTTGTTTCTAGAGTATGAATAATAATTCTTCTACCCAAATGATATATACCGTAAGTGATTCTTGAACCACTACCAGCACCCATACTCATCCAGTATTGGACATATTGAGTAAGATCAATAGTCAAACCTGATTTACCCGTTCCATCAACAGGATCACCATTAAAATCAGCTAGTTGAATTATATAATCAGTAGGTGTTCCAGATACGGAAGTTCTGTAAACTAGATCATGTCCACCATCTACGGCTCCACCTGTTAGTTGAAAGAACACACCATCATTATCATCATAATATCCCCATCTTCTTATGTTGCCCGCCTTACCAGTGTCACCATTCTGCATCGTAATGATAAGATGCATTGATGTTCCGGGTTGATGATAGTGGTATCTATCAGTTGTTCTACAAGCATATGAGCCATCTTCATTTGTTGTTTCATACAACATTGTTCCAGATGTAGTTTCATAATCTATATTACCATTACCACTTACAGTGTCGGTAACTAAATCAAAATATCCATCGGTGGAATACTCATATACACCCAAAATATTCGTTTCAGATACTTTGAAGTTATGAAAAGGATCAAAGATAGGATGTCCGTCTCCAAATCTTACATAGGCATTACCTTCATTATCAATATCTTGAATGTTTTCAGGATAAAGGTTAGATGCGACATGTACTTTCTGTATGTCAACAGCAAGTGCATCTATTGTATGTTGTAGTGTTCCTAACCGTTTACCTGTACTATCAGGTGGAATTCTTATGAAATTGTCAGCCATTCTGTTCTCCTCTCTGCATTATTACGCAGGATTACTGTAGTTTCTTTCCAAAGGTGCAACAAGTGATATACTATTAGCCTTACTCTTGGCTATTGTTCCAGTAGCCTTTACAAACTGCCCCGTTTCCAATCCAATGGCTACGGCTGTTATATTTACATCAGCAGGTGTAACGATAAGTCTACCTCCCTGTGTGTTACCATCATAATCAAAGGTTCTTGATATACTACCAACACCACCGATAGTTCCTGTCATTGGAGCAGGTGTGTCTTCACCATCATTTACAATAATAGCACCAGTTTCTCCATAATCGTCTCCATCTGGTGTTGTTGTGAAATATATCCAATATTTGGCATCAGCATCACCAACTAAGTTGTCCCCAAAATTGACAACAAGGACAGATACATAAGGATATATTCTTTCAGTTCCAAGATCATCTGTGAATACCAAACTGTTCTTATCTGCTGAAAGGAATGATTCAATAAATGTTCCACCCTCTGGTAATAGATAAGTGTATAATGTATCTCCAACGAACCTCAGAATAGAACCGGTAACTGAGCCTATCTGACTACCACCTCCAGCATCAATATCTGTAGCCTTTCTAAGCTGTCTTTGAACAAACTCATATATTTGTTGAGCCGTGCCTGAGTTACCATCTATGATAACATGGAAATCAGCCGCACCTGTGGTGAATCCTAGTTCATTTTGAGGGGAATCCAACCATGTTATACTCATACCTGTATATGGTGCCGTTATGTCTACGTAATTTTCTGTAAGTGTGGTTGTAATCTTGACATCGGTGGCATTGGCAAGAGGGAAACGATATGCCTGATATGTAAGACTACCAACACCGATGTCGGAGAGTTGAGAGAAGGCATATGATTTCTTCCATTCACGACAAAAGAGTTTCAAATAAAGACGCCTGTTCTCACCTGCAACATCATATACTTTTATAGCCTGATTGACGGGACCTGTAAGTTGGATGTTTTCAGGACTGCCACTTGTTGATTGTGTAAAGTATACCTGGTCAGCATCTCCAAGTGTACCAAGTGTAATAATACCAGCCCATTCTTCTGTTGATATACCACCACTATCCTTTACAGCCCAACCACCGGTTCTCAATAGATACCTTGTTGTATCGTCTTCCCAGTTCCAACCACTTACCAATTCAAACTGTTCATCTGTAATAGGTACCATAGGGAAAGGGAACTTGATATATGTGGAGTTAGACCGCCATAGTTCTTTCAGTTTTGAATAGACACACTTGATGGTTACACCAAGATCGGTCAATCTACCCCTTACCTGTTCGTCTCCATCACCTGACTCATTCACAAGTCCCACAGCTGATGTAACAGTGATAATGGTTCCAGCACCTGTAATAGTGTCTATGATCTTTGTAGTATTGTTTCCAGGGTTTGTAAACCCAGTTGTTACTATTGTATGTCCGGCTAGAAAACCATCAGTAGTAAAACTACCTGTAGTTCTTGTGAAGGTTCCAGTGTCTACTACATTTATTGTACACAATCCAGAATCCATCTTGACCAACTGAATACTACCTGATGTAGGCATTCCAGATGTATCAATTACTATTTCTTCTCCGTCTGTTAAGTGGTCAGGGTCCACAAGCATTATAAAAGCCATTTTTCTCCATTACTCTGTTATTTTTATCGCTTCAATGATATAGTTGTTATTACTCAATAAGATCCTATCATTAAAAACTTTCTCAACAGCAGGAATAAATGTATATCCATTTCCTAACACATATTTCTCTTGACCACGTAATATGACCAAGCCTAAATTCTTTCTATCTGTTGTATTTATTATCTTATATTTCATATTATACCTACCATGAAACTATTTATGTTGGGTTCTCATATTGACGGTCAATAATCTGTTGAATCGCGGCAGTATATCCACTTACACCAAAAGTAACATCTTCAATTCTCATAACAAGAAAATGGTCAGCTATAATAACAATATAACCTACAACATCAGCATAATAATCATATACAGCAGTGAAGGTCGTACCAGCTCCAATATCCTCAATACCTGCTATTACGGACATATCATTAGCATATATTCTAACCTCTGAATGAGGTTCTAACCCCGTAAGACTAATAGTAGGTTGTGATATAGGATACAACACTGATTGGTCAATAGTTGTGTATATTTGGATACCATCTATATAACTTGAAAATGATGGGAACAAAGCATATGATGTGTTGGTTGCAACATTAGTGGCTCTGGTTGTAACCCCACTTCTTATTGTTTCACCGGCTGTGAATGTTCCAGAAAGGCTAGATAACCATAATGTTCCTGTAGAACCCAAGTCAAATTGAGCATCAACAACAGCCGTGTGTCCTGATGTTGCACCATTTATGGTTTCTCCAATTACAAAAGATGTTGATTGTGTAGACCATTTCATACCAGCCATAGCAGTAAATTTTATACTCAAATCAAAACCAACAACTTCATCAACCACTTCTCCAGATAGGTTGGTTGCCGTCAAGTCTTTATAATTACCACCATTGATAGAATACTCTTGTTTCAATCCCTGTAATAGAGTGGCTGTAGTTCCTAAGTCGGCACCACTCAATAACGGTGCTGTATTAGCAAAACCAGTAACTCCTCTTATTTTATGAGGCCAAGTATAAGTAATAGAATCACCTGCTGTTGTTAAAGCAAGTCTGCCCGTGTTTAGAAAGGCCGCACCATTTGCCAGAACGTATGGTTTGGACGCCTTGGATGAGGCATTGAAATTTATATTAAGGGCACCAGTTGTTTCTGTAAAATATAACTCATTAAAAATTGTATCGTAAACAGCCCCATATGCAACCGCCATTCCATCAGATGTGCCTCCTAGTGTCCATGTTGTTGCAGTGGCAGCAGGACTGGCATAAGCACTACTCATACCTTTAATAATAACATTTAGAATTATATTTCCTATAGGTATGTCTGATCTATCTAATCTTATATTCTGTAAAGTTAACCCTGAAGCAGTATTTGCAGCAGCAGCTGTGTATATAACTTGGCTTGTAGTTGTATAATTTCTATAGCCAGATACATCCCAATTGTGGCATAGATTATCATTTGACATTGTAGCCGGATAGATCAAGTTTGTTATAAAAACAAATCCTAAATCAAGGCTAAAATCATAGAACTTGTTATAAGAACTTCCAATTACCAAGTATAAAGGGACTGTAACACCTGCTTCAAATGCCTTACCCACTTGAGTGACCTCATTAACTACATTTCTCAAACAGCTCGTAGACAATGAAACCATGCTCAATACGCCAGCAGAGATAACATTTATTCTATTAGCCAATGATGGAGTAAACCCCTGTGTTGTGCTACAATAACATTCAGTAAAGTGTGTGCCTGTTGGGTTTGAGGCATAGAAAGCAATTTCTATTCCAGAATTAGCTGTCTCACCGCCTGTTGATATAGTCCAAGGTCGCATCAATGTAGGAAATCTATTATCAATAAGATTGGGATATATAAGAGTAGTATTATTGTATGGAGGTTTAGGAGTAGATCCATCGTTTACAATAGACCCAGCAACAACAATTTTAGCCCCATTAGTGTCCACTTGTATTTGAGCTGTATGGGTTGTCGCAGTAGCTTCAAATGTTACAGAAACTCTTTGCCAGGTTGGAGTTGCATTGAATGTAGTTTCCGCTGTACCTAGTCTTATTCTTGAGGCAACAGAAACACTAGGCAAAGCCTCTGTAGGTAGACAAGCAACAAAACAAGAAAATGTACTATCCTGGCCAATGGTTGTATCAACAGTTTGTGTAATATATCCGTTTGAACTAGTAGCGGTAATACTATCTGCAACTAATTGGTTAGCAACAGTAGCGGTACACAGTGAGGTTGGAGCGTTACAAACACCAGAAGCCACAGTCGCATTTGAGGTTGTCCATGTCGTTCCTAGTGCTTCTGACTGTAATAATCTATTAGTATATGGTATTTGAGGATTATGAACCCAAACTTCTTGAGGTTCGCTATCGTGATAAACTCCAACACTATTATATTTTCTCAAAACATAATAATATCTCGTATCATTTACAACAGGTCTACCTGTTAAAGTAGCATCTGCGGAATAAGTCCCTTCTGTTGTTAGTGTTTCAAGAATTGTTAATTGAGTAGATGTTATAGCACTTATCGTGGCAGTCTTATCGTTTGCCGCAGTTCCGGAAATATCAATTACATCTCCAATTACATATCCATCAAATATAAAATTACCAGGTGAGGCACCACCGGCTATTATAGTCTTGGCACTATTGAAGGTTAATGTTCTACCTGCTGAGGCTGTAATTGTGTTTTTATTTGTGGCGTGTGTGGCAGTTAAAGTGATGGTTAGATTTGTACCTGAACCCCAAGCCGTTTCTGTAAACAAACCCTCATTGACTGTCATTTGTGTTGCAGAATCAACCGAAGCTATTGTAAAGATACCACAATTTTTTGATCCTCCAGTTCCTGCAGCACCACCTGTAATCATTAGGGTATCACCGGCAAGGAAACCATCAGTTATAAAACTACCCGATGAGGCTGTAATAGTTTTAGCAACATTGAATGTGATGGTTCTAGCTGTAGCCGATGTCATTGTGGGCTTTACTCCACCGTGTGCAAAAGCAACAACAGTGGAAGTATTAGTGCCAAACACTTTATGGGCATCGTCTATCGTAACAGCAAAACTTGTATCCCGATAAATTTCATAAGAAGGACTATTATATGTCGGTCTACGTTCAGGCCAGTTCATCGTTACTACTTGCTGAGAACTACAATAACAAGTAAAATAAGGTGGGAAGGTGACATCACCTAAATAAGGAGTCGCTGAAAATTCTTGGCTGTCTTGATAAACCGATCTATCCCTAGTAAAGAATGTTCTTGTTTTGAAATAGTATTGGGTACCATCCACGAAGTTGGCACCTGTATTAGGATCATATCCAAATCTACTTCCAGCAGCCCAACCAGAAATCGCATCAAACATACTGGTAGAAAAAGTAATGTTTGTGAAGATATTATCGGCAGATGAAAATATTGATAAGGGCTGAATTCCATAGCACTCTATATTAGTAAAAGTAGAATTTGTAACGGGTGCATTAAATGCAATCCCAGTTTGTCCGCCCGAATATTGTTGTAATCTATATAGTCTGAAATTTGTGGCTTCTACACTATCGGAATACCCTAAAGTAACTATTCCAACAGGAGCAATTGCAGTTCCCGCCGTTACAGTTGGACTATTACAAACAATAGCAAAATTATTTAATATTGCATTATTAATGTAATTTACGTTTAAGGGGATCTGTAAATCTCGTATATCTCTTTGATACCACCCAGAAGAGTAATACCTTCTTACTGGTGATAGTCCATACCCAATTCCATCCATTGTCAAATCATAACATTCTGTAATAGCAGGTGGAACTGTAAATCCAACATTTGTAACAGTTGCCGCCTGGGCCTGAGTAAATCTAACATACACCTCATCAAGCAAACATTTATCCATCGTTATAATACCACCACTTGACATAACAATAGTCATACCAAGTAAAGCAGACAGTGTTTGAATCTTTGTAGAGGTATCACTTGTCAACATAATATTAGGTATACGGACTTTTATACCGTCTCCTAATACATTTCCATTTACCCCATCTCCGAATACAACAGTTGGAAGTAATTGTTGTGAGAAAGGATTATAAATTGTAACTGTTACATTACTTGCATTACCTGTACAAGCTAGATTAATCGTAAGATCCGTACCATTTACAATCGTTTCAACAACAGCATAATTTGGTATGTTTGTTCCAGTTATTGTAGCACCAACAAATATACCGGAAGTGTCTGATACACTTATGGTTCTTGAGGTATTGGTGGTTGTAGAATTAAGAAGGGTTAAAATAGTATCCTGAACAGTATTAGGTTTCTGAATAAAGAATTTGCCTCTTTGCCCAGTACTAACAGATTCAAATCCTTCTATGAATTTTCCTAATGAAGGGCCATATACTCCTGTTACATTTAACCAAATTTCATAAGTTGTAGAATCCGGAGCATCTTGTACCCACAAACAAGGCACATAATCAGTGTAAGGAATTGTCAATTCTTTACTATCACGACCATCACCTTCACCAATCTCAATCCAGTTACCAGCAATCTCAATAGACCCTAATCCAGATGCAGGAGTGATTGCCTGTGCTAAAGCAGCACTTGTTCTAGCTGTTACAAATCTAATAGCATCAGTAGTTGAAGTGTTTTCTATTCGTAATGTTCCATTGGTGATTGTTATGCCTGACCATGATTTGGTCTGATTTGTGTTTACTGTTACAGTAGCACCATTGTTTATCGTTAGAGTGTCATTGGACCTCCAAGTTAAAACATCAACATTACTATCTGTGGTTACTGTTATTACTGCCATTCATATCCTGTGTAGATTTTAAGGATTTTCTGTTGCTGATATTCTTACTTTACAACTAACATAATCACCGGTAACAACCGTACCAGTATTATTCACATCAACCTTGAAATATATTGGAGCCAATACATCATCTGTTACAGCGTCCATATCATCCAAGTTTATACTATCATTCCAAGATAGTAAATCTTCACTAACTTTCCAATTTATACCTGTATCTTCCGTAATGGGTGTTACCGTAATAGAGGTGTAGTTGAAAGTGGTTGCCACCAAATAAGCTGTCAAGTCTGTTGAGCTGGTTATACCACCACTATTATCAAGTGTAACTTCTAACGTAATAGGATCTGTATTACCGCTTTCAGAGTAATAATCATATGGGAAAATAACATCTTTAGCTAACTTTAGGCTCACTTATACCTCTTTAATTTTTCAATAGCTAAATACACCTGACTCTCAATATCTTTATCATGGTTTCCTACTTTCACAATATATGTCCAGATTTCATCATAAATATTAGCTTTTTCTTCAGGAGAAAAATTTTTAGTTTGCATTTCTAATGATTTGAAGATAGAATCCATCCTTGTATTCATAAGGTTAGTGTTTTTGGATATTTCAATATCTATCTCAATTTTACGACCTAAATATTTACCTATAACATTTTTTATTTCAGCTAAAACTGATTCTTTGGTTCTTGTGAATTGGTCACCACTAATAAGAGCCTCATACAGATTATCAAAAAAGTTTCTTAGTTTCATTGTCAGTCCTCGCAAACGATAATATTTCCATCCCAACATTCCATACATTTGTAGACCTTATCAAGGTCTACCTTAGCCAACTGTACAACCTCTACATTACGTAGCATATCAGGTAGAACATATTCATTCAATAGAAATTCCTTTTCTATACCTCTCAGTCTATTGAAGTTCACAAGAACCTTATTATTCTTTCTAAAGAAACTGATAATACTAGCACCTACACGGTTCTCCACGTAAAATTTCTTTGCAGTATATTTCAACGCATCGTTATAGATTTTTATTTCACGATCTATAACAAATCTATTGGTTCGTGGAAACAGTTGTAGGACAGCCTCTATCTTCTCCTTAGTGGGCTCTCCAAACGACATTTTGATAAGATGGATTCTTGGTATAGATAGCAGAACGCTATCCTTTAGACTCTCCTCGTTGACTACCACGTAGTCTCTTCCTATTTGTGTTAGCCGCATCCGTAATAATTCCTCCCATTTTGAGCTTCACTTCAGCATCGAATTTAGAATATGAATTGGAGACAACGAAGTTATACACATCTTCAATGCTTTCTTTTTGAACCAATTCACCAAGGTCTTTTCTACAAGAGTATTTATATACAAGGGGAAGAAAATATGTGGTGTTGAAAATAAATCTAAAATATTTTGAAATAAATACCTCAATCCAGCTTACACAAGCCAGACCTGTTCTAAATGTGGAGAGATACACAAGGAGTCCCGCTCAGATGAGTGCTTCAAGTGCATTTCTTGTGGAATGGTTATGGACGCAGACATAAACGCTGCCATAAACATCCTACACAGGGGAGCGTATGGTCCCCCTGCTACTGAAGGTTAATCTTTATTTGTGCCTCAAACTTATTATAAGAGTTGGAGACTACGAACCCATAAAGATCCTCAACGGTTTCTTTTTGGACTAACTCACCCAAATCTTTATAGTTTGACCATTTATGTCCGATTAACAAAAACCATTTGAGTAGATGGGACCATTTACTATTTTTCATCAACCTGATAGTTTCTTTCAATCCAGCTGCATCATTATCAAGTGCCACAATAACACCAACATCTGTAAGTTCTAATAGTGATTTGAGTAAATCATCAGATACAGAGGCACCTAAACAACTGGTGCCTTGGTTGCCAATCTGCATAGCATCAATAAGTCCTTCTGTTACAATGATAGATTTATCACGTTTAAAATTGTTCTTATTGAAAATTACTGAACCTTTTGTAAGGGTTGGGTTCATATACTTTTGACTATAACCTGTATCTTCAAGAGCACGACCTTGAAAGTATGTAATGATACCATCTTGGATGATAGGGATAATAATACGACCTTGATAATCACCTTTATATGCAATATAAATTGGTACATCTTGTGGAATCTTACGTTCTGAACAGAAATCCATTAGTTTCTTGTGCCACTGTTTCTCAAGAATACCATCTGGTTCAGATGTCTTGAATAGACAATCATCCAAGATGTAAGCATGGTCATCAAATTCAATCTCTTTGACAATCTTAGCCTCTTTCTTGGGGCTTAGTTGTTGAACAAGTCTATTAGGGTCATACGCAAACAATTCACGCTTAGCCTCTGCGATACTGATACATTTGATGGTTGAGTATAATTCAAGGAAGGAACCTGACTTACCGCAGTTGAAACAATGGTAAAAAGGTTGTGAATTATTATAGTCCAGGTTAAATCTACGTTTGTTGGGATGCTTTACAGAATCACCACACAATAAACAACGCGCAAGAAAGTGTGTGCCACCCTTAGAGGTGGTAACCTTCTGAAAGTGTTCCGTCATAAATTGTGATACTACTTCAAGGTCTAACATTACATTCCTCTTACAAATTTTTTGGCATCATCCTCAATGGCGGCCTTTATGTCAGGAGGAAAAAGGGCAAAAAATTTATTCATATCTTCCTGGGCTACCACACCTAACATCTGTGCTACAACAACAGACACTTGAAATGGGGTCCAACTGGGGTCTAGTTCTTTTGCCCCAAGATACATTTTCTTCATAGCCCTTTTCAGAACATTTGAGATATTCTGCCGTGTAACACCAAGGGTTTTGGCTATTTCCTCACCATTCATGGCATTGGTGAAATGAATATTCTTCAAATTGTCCCGTTTGATTCGTTTTAGTTCTCTCATCATCATTCTCCTTATTCAATAATACCGTAGAACTCGGCTTCTTTGAAGCTATCATCCTCACGGTCTGTTCTTAGGTATGCTTCATCAAATGAAATAGTGGTACCAATGGGTAATACCTTTGTTTCATCAAGTGTTAGTTCCCGATAATTGGGATCATAAGCACCAACAATAATGGCATCTTTTATAAATTTTGATACATCACCAAGGTCTATAGCGATAAGTAATTTCATTTTGTTCTCCTCTATGTTTTCTCTTATTATAACATATTGGTGGACAAAAATCAAGCGTTATTTTTAGCTTTGATGATAAGCTCTTTGAGACGGGTTTCAGTTAGATTTACAAGGTCTCTTGGGTCTTTGATGGTATCAAAGGCACCAAGTAGTCCTCGTATTCTTAGGTAGGAATCAGATAAGGTGTGATATTTTGTTTGTAAAGCATCATACATTCTGGCTTGCTCTACACAATACCATGAATGGGGAAAGGTACACTCTACAGCAAATCCACAGTGTTTGTGGTTCTCACCTTTGGCGGGACACGCACCGCAGAAGTCTCTAGGTCCCGTGGTTCTTGGGCCGTCTTGACGTTTCTTGTTAGCCACACTTCACCTCTATTTATGTCAAGAACAACAAGAATATTGACAATTTTGGCATATTCTACAGCCCTCAATCATCACCACACTATATGTTCCACACTCCGGACAAAGTTCCCGTTCGTTCTCCACCATTGGCTCTTCGTCGCTAACGGTCTTACCCACATCAATATAGTATCGTTTTAACAACTTAGCCAGACCATCAGGAATGGAGAGTATCTGCGCTGGTTTTTTATCAGTATCCTCAAACCTGAACCAGGTAGCCTTATCGCTATTGATGCCTTCCATTGTCTTGATGAACGCTTGTAATGGAACACCGTGTTGCAAGCCAATAGACATGGTCCGTCCCAACGCCTCTAATAGTGTGTTGACTGATTGTCCGGACTTGCCGATGTTCAGAACTATCTGCATGACCCGTCCTTCAAGGGTCGCCACATCTATCAACATATCACCATTGCCGGTCTCCATTTGGTAGCTGGTGGACGGCATACGCTTAGGACGTTTGAGGGGCTTAATGGGGGTAGGTATTTCAAGCTCTTTCTTCTCCAAGGTGGTGAAGTTGATTGGTTGTGATTTCTTGGAGCCGTCCCTATAGATGGTGACGCCTTTGAGACCCAGTTTGTAGGCTAGCTTATAGAGTTCGGAGACTTCTTCCAGTGTTGCATCCTTGGGTAGGTTGACGGTTGAAGATATGGCATTGGATACATATTTCTGTAGACTGGCCTGCATCTCCACACGGTCCTTGGGTTTGATGTCGTGTGCGACAACGAACGTCTCTCTTATTTCTTTAGGTATGCCTCGGAGACCCTTTAAGGAGCCGCCATTTTTAGCTATCTTCGTTAATAGATCATCTGTATACCATGGATTACCGTCATATTTCTGAAAGACGGGATTGACCATATGCATGGTGGTTCCATCAATAAGGTTCTTCGTGAACACCAATCCAAAGCACGGCTCAATACCATAAGACGCATCAGCTGAAATGGCTGTGGTGCCAGTTGGTTGGCAGGTAGTCCATTGTATATTTCGCGTTCCGTGTTTTACGGCTCTCTTATATGTTTCCTCATACTCACCACAATGTTCTTTGATGATGGGTAATATGTCGTCTTTTATGTAGTCCCATTGTTCCAACTTACCATGCTCTATAGTCATATCAACAGAGGCGTCAATAGCAGAGGCGGTCATCGTCATCATCACCTTCTCCGCAAACTGCCTGCCTTCATTGCTATCATAGGCAATATTCAGTTCAAACAATGTATCCGCAAGACCCATAGGACCTATACCCATAGGTCTCCACCGGCGCACCATATCTTTAAAGCGGGGGTCGGGGAAGTCCATGATTTCAATGAGATTGTCCATTAACCGTGCGATGTTCTTGGTCGTTGATGCCAAGAGGTTGAAATCAAACATTCCATCAACTATAAACTTCCGAATATTTATGGCGCTCAAGACACACGCCAGATAGGGGTTTAGGAACTGTTCGCCACAGTTTTTCACACATATACCGGAAGATTCTATAAACTTATCATCAACATAGGATGTTAGGACTACATAGTTATGGTTATCATCCACGGTTATATTATAAACATCTTCATATCCGTAAGGTTCAACAGACGCAACCTTATGATTACCGATTACAATACTCTTGAAGTTACTAAATGATTTGAACCGGAAGTCATTAGCCACAAACCAAGGTATATTATTCTCTTTGGTGTATCGTCTCCAGTCTAGTTGGGTGAACATCCCTTCTTCCTCATATAGTTTCCTGCCATGGGCCAACAGTTCTTCATTGGTCACACCACTATATTTGCCGTTCTTTTCAACAGGATGGCTAGCAAAGTTGTGCTTCCATTCATCAGTCATTCTGTGATATGGGTTCTTTTCACCCATCATTTTATCAGCATGTAACCGCCTATGATCCTCATGTAACATAACTTGTAGATTATCGT
>Ga0247841_10006637_pt1 | contig 17741 bp, 19 predicted proteins | sample LaCruzMarch2015__2_FD_192410 | JGI IMG/M metagenome (GOLD analysis project Ga0247841, IMG submission 192410) | Freshwater microbial communities from meromictic Lake La Cruz, Castile-La Mancha, Spain - LaCruzMarch2015_18m | ecosystem: Environmental > Aquatic > Freshwater > Lake | place: Spain... | reverse complement strand
AGGCAATTGGCGGATTCCCCGCCCAAATTCGCCTTCGGCGAAATTGTGGCGGGCCCGTCAAAATGCCCTTCGGGGCTTTTGTCGGGTTTTATTAGGTCATAAACAGTTTCAGTCAGGGAAAAATTTCCCAGTAAGTTAATTTTACCAAATTTTTGGTTAACTTGCACTGAGCCCGTTAAAGTATCAATGTTTAAAATAGGAGAATCTAATAAAAATCCGAATGAGTCTAATTTAGTAGACATTTCTTTGGTAAAATCTTTCACGCCAACGGCTATAATAAGGTCGGGTTTTACTTCCGCAAAATAAAACGCTATGTTATCTTTTTTTATATTGCCGTTTTCCAGGGTCAGGTGTATTTTTAGGGCATCATTATTTTTTTCATAATAGATTTGAGATATTTTGGCAACGCTGTTTGGGATAGAAAGAACAAAATTTTTAGGGTAAGAGATAAAGTCTAAAGATGGGGCTAAAAATTGAAGATTTTCGGGCAAAGTGTCTATGAGCAAGTTTACATTTTTGCCTAAATCTTTTAAAGTATAAAAAAGAGCCAGTGCAGAAATTATTGCCTCTGGCCCTTCTGAGGGTATTAAATAAATATTTTTAGAATCAGAAATAAGTTGTTTAGCTTCTTGATTTTCCATGTTAATATACCCTAAACGAATTCGTTTTTTTAGTCAAATATTTTAATTCACATGTTGAGAAAATATACTACAACCAATTATAAGCAGACACAGAAGCTGGGCGAGAATATCGCCAAAGAAATTTTGTTAAGTCGGACTTCACAAAAAACTGCGGTGGTTTTAGGTTTGAGCGGAAACTTAGGCGGAGGCAAAACAACCTTTCTACAAGGTTTTGCAAAAGGCTTGGGTGTTAAGAAAAAAATATTGAGCCCGACATTCGTCATTCAGAAAAGATTTGAAATTAAAGATTCAAGATTTAAAAATTTTTATCATTTTGACTGCTATCGATTAAAAGATGAGAAGGATATTTTAGAGTTAGAGTTTGAGGAAATAATTTCTGACCCAAAAAATATTGTGGCAATTGAATGGCCAGAAAAAATTAGGAAGATTTTGCCCAAGAACACGAGCATAATAAAGTTTACTTTCCGTGAAAAAAATGTGAGAGAAATAAATCTAAAAGTGTGGTATAATAAATAATGGAAAAACGATTAATAATTATAGACTCTAATGCGTTGTTGCACAGGTCTTTTCATGCGCTGCCACCGTTAATGACAAAGTCTGGGCAGGAGACAGGAGCTGTTTACGGATTTTTACTGACTTTGTTTAAAGCCATAACTGATCTAAAAGCTAATTACGTTGTTGCCTGTTTTGACACAAAAATGCCGACATTCAGGCACGAAATGTTCCAAGATTACAAGGCGCAAAGACCAGCAACGCCCTCGGGAATTGTTTCGCAGATTCCAATTGCCAAAGAAGTTTTAGAAGCTTTCAAAATACCTGTTTTTGCCAAAGAAGGAGTTGAGGCAGATGATTTAATAGCCACAATTTGCGCCAAAACTCCCGAGACTGAAATTTACATTGTTTCTGGAGATTTGGATAACACTCAGCTGGTTAATGAAAGTATAAAAGTTTATACTTTGGGCAAGGGTATTAAAGATACGGTTATATATGATATAAATAAGGTAAGAGAAAGGTTTGGAGTTAATCCCGAACAAATGGTAGACTTTAGGGCGCTAACCGGAGACGCTTCTGATAATATTCCGGGAGTTGCGGGAATAGGAAAAAAGACAGCGGCAGAAATAATACAAAAGTACGGCACCATAAAAAATCTTTACGAAGAGCTTTCAACAGATACCGCTGTTTTAAAACCCAAGGTTAAAGAAATGTTAAAGCTCAATAAAGAATCGGCCTTAATGTCTCGCGAGCTGTCTTTAATGAAGAAAGACGTTGATATAGATTTTAAAATTGAAGACTGCAAATTTGGAAATTTTGACCAAAATAAAGTTGAAGAAATTTTCACCAAGCTGGAGTTTAACAGCCCTATAAGCCGGCTGGCATCAATTAAAATTATTAATTAAAAATTTTCACTAATATGGCCAAACTTACATCAAAAATCGCCATTCCTATAATTTTAGCCGGAATCTTTGCCATAATTGCCCTTGTTGCCGTTGGTTTTGAGCAGGCAGAGCCTACTTTTTATGTTATAATTTTGTTTCTCACTGTTTTCGTTTTTTTCTTTGGCTTAGCGGTTGGTCAGAATCTTTCTTCTCCTATCAGAAAACTATTAGACAGGGCAACAGAATTGAGCAGGGGGAATTTGTCCAGTAGAGTTTATTTAGAAACAAAAGACGAGCTTGCAGAATTAGCCAAAGTTTTTAATCAAATAGCCGAAGAGCTTGAAAATAGCCATTTGCAGGAGGAGAATACTGAGAAATCTGTTGGTATAAAAGTAAAAGCCAGAACCAAAGAGCTGGAAGAGACAATAGACGCATTAGAACAAAAAATAAAAAACAGAACTATAGAATTAGAAAGGATCATTGAAGAGTCTAACAAACTGCGCGAGGATGTAAGAAGCAAAGGAGAAGAGACGGCTCAGTTTAAAAAAGAGCTGGGTGATTTTAAGCAAAAAATTAGCAGGTATGACAAAACAAAAAAAGAGATATAAAAAGTAATAACATGCAAAAGTATGCCAGAGCTGCCAGAGGTTGAGACAACTGTGCGCGGATTGAACAAAAAGGTCCCTGAAAGGACCTTTATTGATGTATGGTCGGACTGGGAGAAAATAGTTAAAAAACCAAAAAGTTTTGCGCAGTTTAAGAAAGATATAAAAAATAAAAAGATAAAAAAAATATGGCGAAGGGCGAAAAATATAATTTTTGACTTGTCCGACGGGTGGTCGCTTTTGGTGCATCAAAAGATGACAGGGCACTTATTGGTTGGAGAATGGGGGTTACACAATGGACAATGGAAGCCCAAAAAAGAAGGGCCGTTGAGCGACCCGTATAACAGATTTTTGCATTTGATTTTCTTCTTAGACAACGGCAAAATGCTAGCGCTTTCTGACGCAAGAAAATTTGCCAAGGCTGAGTTGTGGAAAGCAGAGGAGCTATTAAACTCAAAGGAATTTAATAGCATAGGCCCCGAGCCATTAGATAAAAATTTTACTTTTAAAAAATTCGAGGGAGCCCTAGGAAACAAGAAAGGAAAAATCAAGCAGGTTTTGATGAACCCCGAAGTAATAGCAGGAATTGGAAATATATATTCTTCGGAAGCTCTGTGGCGGGCTAGAATACATCCTGAAAAAAATGTTGCAAAATTGGGTGAAAAGGAGTTAAAATCGTTGTACGAGGCGATAAAAAAAGTTTTGTCGCTTGCTGTAAAGCTTGGCGGAGAAAGTTTTTCTGATTACAGAAAACCAGACGGCTCTAAGGGTGATTTTGACACAGAAAGACAAGTATACAAAAGAGAAGGGCAAAAGTGCGGTCGTTGCGGAGAAAAAATAAAAAGAATAAAGTTTGCCGGCAGAAGCGCATTTTTCTGCCCTAGTTGCCAAAAACTGTAAAATGATTTATTTTATTTACGGGGAAGATTCTTACAGGGCGAAGAGAAAGTTGGAGGAGATAATTTTGGGTTACAAGAAAGTCCATAAATCGGGGCTTAATTTAATTTATATTGATGCCGGGGAAAGCAGCTTTAAAGATTTTTACGGCAACCTTAAAATTAATTCAATGTTTGCAGAAAAAAAGCTGATAATTTTAAAAAATGTTTCTAGTAACGATAAATTCCAAGAAGAATTTTTAAAAAGTATTGAAAATATAGAAGGCTTAAAGGACATAGTTGTTATTTATGAGGACTGTCCTGCCGACCAAAGAACCAAATTTTTTAAAGCTCTCCAAAAACATGCTAAATGCCAAGAGTTTGGCTCCTTGCAGCCGGCTATGCTCAAAAAATGGGTGGCGGAGGAATTCGGAAAAAGCGGAGCAAAAATAAATCCAGAAGCCCTGGATTTATTGATTAGCTTTGTGAGAAATGATTTGTGGAGAATGTCTAACGAGATTAAAAAATTAGCAAACTATAAAATAGGGTCTGTTATAAAAAAGGAAGATGTAGAGCTTTTGGTAAAGCCAAACATTGAAAGCGACATTTTTAAGACGATTGATGCAATTGCTTTAAAAAATAAAAAGCAGGCGTTGGGCCTTTTGCATAAACACCTAGACAACGGGGAGTTTCCTTTATATTTATTGTCAATGATAACCTACCAGTTTAGGAACCTTTTAATAATTAAAGATTTAATAGAAAAAAGAATTTCCTATCAGGCTATTGCAAAAAAAAGCGGGTTGCACCCCTTTGTTGTGCAAAAAACATATTACGCCTGCAACCAGTTTTCATTTGAACAACTAAAAAAAATCTACCAGAAGATTTTTCAGATAGATTTAGATATTAAAACAGGAAAGATTGAATCCGAAACCGCGCTAGACTTATTGCTTGTCGAAATTTAAGCCTTTTTATCAATTAACCTTGTAAGTCTTGCTTTGCGCCTTGAAGCGTTATTTTTTTTAATTACGCCAACCTTGGCAGCTTTATCTAACGCGCTGTATATGTTTGGGAGCAGTTTTTTTGCTTCATCCATTTTTTTTGCTAAAACCAAAGCGCGAGCTTCTTTAACGAGCTTTTTAATTTTGTCTTTATAGACAATATTCTGCTCTTTTCTTCTGGCAGATTGTCTGATGGCTTTTTTAGCCGATTTTGTTATTGCCATGTGTTTTTGTTAAAATGTATAAAATAAACATAGCATATAATCGGAATTTTTGCAATAGCGCAGGCTGTGTTGTTAATCGCGTTTGACTATATTTTTGCTGGTGGTAAAATTAAAGATACAGACATCAATTTTTTTAAAAAAATGGAAACTCAAAGAATAGAACAAGAACCAACCCCAGAAGAACTTCCCGAAAAAGAACCGCAAGAAAATCCTGCGGGGCAACACCAAGAAAGCGCTGAAGGCGTGTACGCAACTGTTTTGCCCGATGTTCCTAAAAAGCCATCCATGGAATTAGAGCAAAAGCCATCGGGCGCTGAATTGGATCCGGGAGAAGTAAGGCCCGTGGCAGGGGCGGTTTTAGGTTATGGCGGTATAGAAACATCGAGAGAAATTAGAGAGATAGACAGAAGAATTAAAAACATAGAAGCAGTAAGGATACAGGATTTGCCCTGGGGAGTTCCTTCGTCGATTGAAAGGGGAAGACAAGAAAGCATTGAAAAATTAAAAGAAGAAAGAAAGGCGAAGATAAAAGAAATGGAGCAAAACAAAGAGCATGCTTTCGGGCTTTTGGCAGACCCAGAAATAATAAATAAGAAGACCAAAGAAATCGCAGAAATTTTTAGAAATGCTACAGAAGACGAGAATGGCCACCACAGAAACCTAGTAGAAGAAAGGAATAAAATGGTCAAAGAAAATTTGGAAAGCAGGGGCATGATGATTGTGCAAGGTAAAGATATTGAGCAATACAGGCAACAGGCTGTGCAGAGGGAGCAGGAAGCAGTTTTGTGGCAGGAGCGCTCTAAAGCCATTAATACTTTTTGGGAAAGAAACTCTGGCATAAAACCAGAAGCGCGCGAAGCATACTTGAACAAGGTTAAAAAAAGATTGGGGCTTGAGCCCGGCGAGGGAGACGTTATTTTTGACAGATTGGTGAACGATGGGTACGAGGTTGAGAAAGCAAAGATGGGATGGTTATCCAGTAAAATGAAAATGCCTAAATTAAGGGGCAAGTTAGTCACTGTTGGCGAAAAAGATGACCTTTTCCGCGAGGCATCTCAGCGAGCAAAAGCAGAAGCGTTGGCCAATGCGCAAACAAGAGTTGATTTAAGAATTATAGAAGGACAAAAAAAATTATCAGCCGAGAGAAGCGTTTGTGTGAAAAAAATAATTGGGCAGACAGTTGAGGTGCACAGCTTAGAAAAACAACAAAATAAGGAAGCCGAGCAGCAAGCTCGATTTGAGCAACAAAAAGGAGAGAGAGAAGAAGCCGAAAAAGAGCAAGGAGAAAAACGAAAGAAAGAAAAATATAAGAAGAGAAAGAAAGCAAAAAAGGGGCAGCCCAGAATATTTGCCCGCAGGAAGCTTAAAAGGCGTAAATAGGAAAAACCCGGGGCGCTCTATTTGGCCTCGGGCTTTTTTGTTTCTAATTTTTTTATAAGATCTCTTACTTCGGCAGCCCGCTCAAAGTCTAAATTTTTGGCAGCTATTTTCATTTCTTTTTCTAAAAGTTTTTTGTCATGGATTGCAAAAAATTCTTCGGCAACACTTTCTTGTCCTAAGCGAGTCGAAGGGCTAGAAAATCCCCATTCGCGAATGGCAGAAATAATTGTCTTTGGTGTAATGTTATTTTTTTTGTTGTAATCTTCTTGAATTTTTCTTCTCCTGTTTATTTCATTAATAGCCGACTGCATTGAAAGAGTTGTTTTGTCGGCGTACAGAATTATTCTGCCATTTTGGTGCCTTGCAGCTCTGCCCATTGTTTGTATCAAAGTTGTTTCGTTTCGCAAAAACCCTTCTTTGTCGGCGTCTAAAATTACAACCAGAGAAACCTCGGGCAAATCAATGCCCTCTCTTAGCAAATTTATGCCCACCAAAACATCATATTTTCCTTCTCTTAAATTTTTCAAAATTTCCGGCCTTTCCATTGTTTTTATTTCCGAATGTAGGTATTGAGTTTTTATGCCTCTTTCGGATAAGTAGCTTGAAATTTCCTCTGCCAATCTTTTAGTTATGGTTACAACTAATGTTCTCTGCTTGTTCTCAACCTGTTTTTTGATTTCTTCTATTAAATCTTTAATTTGGTTTTCTGTTTTTTTGATTTCAATTGACGGCTCTAGTAGCCCGGTTGGCCTTATCAATTGTTCGGCAATATTTTTTCCAGATTTTTGTTTTTCGAAGTTGGCAGGAGTGGCCGAAACATAAATAGTTTGCCCGCCTGCAACGGCTATGCCGTAGGCATTGCGGGCAGGCTTCTGCCTTTTTTCAAATTCAGCAAAAGTTAACGGCCGGTTATCAATGGACGACGGCAAGCGGAAACCAAAATCAATTAGAGTTTGTTTTCTTATTTTGTCTTGCACAGACATGGCCCTAATTTGCGAAATTGAAATGTGCGACTCATCAATAAACATCAAAGACCCGTCAGGATTAAAATATCCGAAATAATCTACGAGTGAAAATGGCGCTTGGCCGGGTTTTCTAAATTCCATGTGGCCAGAATAGTTTTCTATTCCGTTGCACCAGCCGGTTTCTTTTAGCATTTCTAAATCGTAGTTTGTTTTTTGTTCCAATCTTTCCGCCTCTAACAATTTGTTTTGATTCTTCAAAGTTTTTAATCTTTGTTCTAACTCCAGCCGTATGTTGTTGATGGCAATGTTAACTTTGTCTTGCGGAGTTACCCAAAAATGAGCTGGAAACAACCTTATTTTTTCTGATGCATTTTTATATTTTTGGCCAAGCCCTGGAGCAGATTCGGAAATTTTATTTATAACGTCTCCATTAAATTCCATGCGCAATATTTTTTCGCCGGTGACAATATAAATCTCAACAAGGTCGCCTCGCACCCTAAATGTGCCGGGCTTGAAATCTATGTCATTTCTTTGGTATTGCAAATTGTTTAAAAGAATTAAAAAATCTTTTCTTTTAATTTTTTGACCAGGCTTTATTTCTAAAGAAACATTTTGATAGTTTTGGGGGTCGCCAATGTTGTAAATGCAGGAAACAGAAGCAACCACAATAACATCTTTTCTTGTTGTTACGTCTTGCACTGCTGCGTGCCTCAAACGGTCAATTTCTTCATTAATTTTTGCATCTTTCTCTATATATGTGTCTGACTGCGGAATGTATGCCTCGGGCTGGTAATAATCGTAATAAGAAACAAAATAATGTACCGCGTTGTTTGGGAAAAACTCTTTAAATTCTTGGTAAAGTTGAGCTGCTAAAGTTTTGTTGGGAGAAATAATTAAGGTTGGCTTTTGTATTTTTTCAATAACATTGGCAAGAGTGTAGGTTTTTCCCGAGCCGGTAACGCCTAAAAGCACCTGGTCTTTAACTCCAGCTTTTAAATTATCAACCAGCTGTTTTATGGCTTTTGGCTGGTCGCCAGTAGGCTTAAATTTTGATTTTAACTCAAAACTCATATACAATTACCTTATGATAGCATTTTTGTCAGGCAAAATTATATTAAAAAAGGATAAGTTTATCATTTTGGAGGTAGCCGGTGTTGGCTATAAAGTTTTTTTAAACCGCCAAACCTTAGTTACGTTACCAGAAATCGGAGAGCCAATCAAGCTTTTCACGTACCAAAACGTAAAAGAGGAGGCATTAGATTTATACGGATTTTTGACCTACGAGGGTTTGGAATTTTTTGAAACTTTAATGGACATTCGCGGAGTAGGGCCAAAGTCGGCTTTAGATATTTCGGCTTTAGGTTCGTTAGACAAAATAAAAGACAGAATTTTAAAACAAGACGAGAAAATATTTGAGGGAATTCCTGGCATTGGCTCTAAAAAAGCAATGACAATAATTTTAGAGTTAACAGGAAAAATAAATACGCTGGGGCAAAAGAAATCTTCGGCCGACGAGGCAGAAGGAGCCTTAATGCAGCTTGGGTTTTCTAAACAGCAGGCAAAAGACGCCTTGAGCCACGTGCCTTCGTCTGTTAAAGATTCGGGCGAGCGAATAAAGCTTGCATTAAAAAACTTAGGGAAATGACAATAAAAGAAACAGCTAGAAAATTTATGCCCAAGGGTTTGTTGAGGGCATACCATTATTGCTGGGTTCTGGCGGGAGCTGTGATTTTTGGTTTCGCGGGCAGGGACAAGTCAATGAAAATTATTGGGGTGACTGGCACCAGCGGGAAATCTACAACTTGCGATATGGTTGCAAAAATTTTAGACAAGTCTGGGCATAAGGTTGCCTCGATTTCTTCAATTAGATTCAAATTAGGGGAAAAGGAATGGGAGAATAAATATAAAATGACAATGCCCGGCAGGTTTGTGATTCAGAAGTTTTTAAAACAGGCAAAAGATGCGGGGTGCGAATATGTTGTTTTAGAGGTTACCTCGGAGGGCATTAGGCAATTTAGGCACAAGTTTATAAATTTTGATTGCGCTGTTTTTACTAATTTATCGCCCGAGCACATTGAGAGCCATGGGGGTTTTGAAAATTACAGAAACGCCAAGTTGGAATTGTTTAGGGCGACCAAAAACATCCATGTTATAAATGACGACGACGAAAACGCTAAATACTTTTTAGATGTTTTTGCAAAGCAAAAAATAGTGTTTTCAGTTAAAGACGCAGAAAAAATGGGGCTTAAGCTAAACTTGCCCGGAGATTTTAATGTCTTAAACGCTTTAGCCGCAATTTCTGTTGCCAAGGCATATGGAGTTAGCTTGGAGGTTTGTAAAAAAGCTTTAGAGAAAGTAAAAGGAATTTCTGGCAGAATGGAAATTGTGGCCCAGAGCCCGGTTAAGGTTGTTGTTGATTACGCCCACACGCCAGCCCAGCTTGAAGCAGTTTATAAAACATTTAAAGATGAAAAAATAATTTGTGTTTTGGGCTCTTGCGGTGGCGGAAGAGACAAATGGAAAAGGCCCGTGTTGGGGGAAATTGCTAAAAAGTATTGCAAAGAAATAATAATTACCAACGAAGACCCATATGACGAAAATCCGATGGAAATTATAAATCAAATTGCAGGAACTGCTGGTTCTCAGGCACAAAAAGTATTAGACAGAAAAGAAGCAATTACAAAAGCCATTAAAATGGCAGAATCGGGAGATGTGGTTATAATTACCGGAAAAGGCTCAGAGCCATGGATGTGTTTAGCAAACGGCAAAAAAATTCCATGGGATGACAGGCAAATAGCCAGAGGGGCATTAAAGGACGCATAAATTGCTCTTTTTTGGTATTTGTGGTAAGGTATAAAAGACACAGTAAAGGTCTTTTTTTATTTTAAGATAAGAATATTTATGACAAAAGAATTTTCAAAATCAGTTAAGAAATTCATTCGCACACAAAAAGCGCAGATAAGGCGCCAATTTTGGGATGTAAAAAAACAGGAAGAGATGATTAAAGAAATGTACAATAAATTAAGCCCAACTTCCAAAGTTTAAATTTAAAAATGAAGATAAGTGATATTTACAAATTAGCTATAAAAATGGGAATGGAGTCTGATTTTAGGGGCAGAGAAGCTGTGCAGAAACTTTTAGATGGCAAAAAACAGAAGTTTGATAAGCTTTCAGAAAAAGAAAAAGCAGAGTTTGACAAAGATGCGCTGGAAAACCCCTATTTAGATTCTGGAGTTTATAATATTGCCGATGACAAGGAAATTAAAAGAGTCTTGGTGGGCATAGATATTGGGCCCGAAGAAGTTTTAATAGCAAGAGAGTTGGGAAATGTTGATTTGGTTATTGCTCATCATCCAATGGGCAAGGGCCTGGCGCAACTGGCAGATGTTATGGAGTTGCAGGCAGATGTTTATAGCTATTACGGCGTGCCAATAAATGTTGCCGAAGGTTTAATGAAAGAAAAAATTTCTGAAGTTGCCAGAGGAGTTAACGCTTCAAACCACCAAAGAACAGTTGACGCAGCCAAACTTATGAAGGTTAACTTAATGAATGTCCACACCCCTTGCGACAACTTGGCAGCTAAATTTTTAAAGAATTTTATTGAGCGACCCGAAGGGTACCCCAAAATAGAAAAAGTTGGCGAGTTAATTGATGCCTTAAAAGAAATTCCAGAATATAAAGAGGCAATGAAAATTGGAGTTGGGCCCAAAATTTTTGTTGGGTCAGCAGAAAATCATTGCGGTAAAATTGCCTTGTCTGAAATTACTGGCGGAACAGAAGGCTCTCCTAAGCTTTATGAAAAAATGGCGCAAGCTGGCGTGGGGACTATTGTTGGAATGCATATTTCTGAAGAGCACAAAAAAGAGGCAGAGTCGGCGCACATTAATGTGGTAATAGCCGGCCACATATCTTCTGATTCTTTGGGAGTTAATTTATTTATGGACGAGCTTGAACGGCCCGTAAACGGGCACCCCGGCATTGAAATTGTTTCGTGTTCGGGATTTACAAGAGTTTCTCGAGTTGGAAAATAAAAAGATAATTTTAAAAAACTGGCGAAAGCCAGTTTTTTGTTTACATTGGGCCTAGCAAAGTGGTAGAATTATTTTATGAAATACACGGTTCCAAAGATTATTAAAGAAAAACAAGCCAAAAAAGAATCCCGAGAGAAATTTTGGAAAGTTTTTTTAATTGAGGGCGGGCTATTTTTATTAACATCTCTTTTGGCAATTGTTAGTGCGTTTGAGCTTAACAGGCTGGCGCAAAGTAAAAAGTTTTATTTGCCGGCAACTCCTTTGCAGAGTTTTTTGTTTGCATTACTTTTTGTTGTTTTTTTTGTTTTGATTTTTGTCACCTACAAAAAAGCAGGTAAGCTGAAACCCGCAATCTATAAAGGATTTTTTTTAATAATTTCTTTTTGGGGGATAATGGCTATTTTAAATTTGTTTTTGCCTGTGTTTGTTGCTGTGTTGGTAGCAGGAATTTTAATTGCGCTGTGGTTAGAAAGACAAGTGGTTTGGATGCACAACGGTTTGATGTCTTTGGGTTTGGCCGGGATAGCCAGTTTTTTTGGGTTGGGTTTTACGCCTTCGGTTGCCGTGGCGTTTTTATTAATATCTTCTGTTTATAATTTTATTGCAACGTACAAAACAAAGCATTCGGCTTTGATTGAAAAGGAAATGATGGAGAATAAAATTGTTTTAGGATTTATAATTCCAAAGGATTTAAAGCGCTTCAAAGACAAGCTAAAAGAGTTAAAGCCCAACGGAAACTTTATGATTTTAGGCGGAGGCAGTGTTGTTTTTCCAAGCCTGTTGGCGGTTTCTGTAATCCCTTCGGGGTTGCTAAAGGCTTTGATTATTGTTTTGTTTTCTTTTTTTGGTTGTTTGTTGGGCCATTACATATTTACAAAAGAACCTAAAGGGAAGGCCGAGCCAACTCCTACCTTGCAACCAATTACCTTGTTCAGCATAATCGGGTATCTTATAACTATGTTACTGCCCTCATAGTTCAACGGATAGAACACAAGCCTCCGAAGTTTGAGATACAGGTTCGATTCCTGTTGAGGGCACAAATGTATATAAGTTGGGGATGGGCGTGTTGACATTCATAAAATTTCTAATAAAATAGTAAACTATGAGGGGGTGCGAGACTAGACGATAAGTCTTGAATTCTCAAGGACATAATATTTTGTAGCGAAGGAGGTTTAAGTATATACCTAAATTCATTGTCCGAAGTTAGGCTCGAGAAACTGACTGAGAGCGCTACAAACTATTAACCCCCTCACCAAAGAAATTCCGAATAACCTATGGACCTCGGGATTTTTTTGTTGCCCACAGATAATTTTTTTGGTAGTATAAAGCAAAGGTCAGTAATATAAATTAAAAAAAACATAATTATTATGCCAAAAGTTAAGCCAAAAGTTAAGAAGTCTGCCCCAAAAGAGGGCAAACCAATAGGCAAGATAAGCCATTATTTTTCTAACATTGAGGTGGCTGTTGTTAATTTAACAGCTCCATTAAAAGTTGGGGAAACTGTTAGGATAGTTGGGGGACAAGAAACTGATTTTGAGCAAAAAGTTGACTCTATGCAGATTGACCACAAAGAAGTTAAATCGGCAAAGAAAGGAGATGGCGTGGGAATGAAGGTAAATGAAAAAGTCCACGATGGGTACCGCGTTTTCAAAGTTTAAACTTTGAATTAGATGGCAGATAACATAAAAGAGAAAATTGAAGATAAGGTTATTGACTTAATTGTTTCTGGCGCTTTAAGCAGGCTGGTTGTTTTCAAGCCGGAAAATTTGACTAAAGATTTGATTGTTGAGAAGAGGGGTGACTATAAAAAAAGGGTAATTGCCTTGGATATTCGCGGAGTTGAATCATTTGACAAGGGCATCATTGAAAAAGAAATTAGCCAGTTGGAAATAGAAAATAATTTTAAAGCAGAAGAAAATTTTTATTTAGTTTTTGTGCATTTTGACGCTGTAAAGCAAGAAATTAGTGATAATTTTTTGATTATTCCATCAGTAGATTTGCAAAAAGAAAAAGTTTTAATAAGTAAGCAAGATTTTGTAAGGTTTTTAATTGAGTCATTCGCATGAAATTTACAGCGGATTTTCACATACATTCAAAATATTCCAGAGCAACTTCTCCGTTGATGGATTTAGAAAATTTAGACAGATGGGCAAAAATAAAGGGCATTACGGTTTTAGGCACGGGTGATTTTACACACCCTAAATGGTTTGAGAGCATAAAAGAAAAATTGAGCCCCGCAGAAAGGGGTTTTTTAAAACTGCGCGGGGCAGATTCTGAAACGAGGTTTATTTTAACCTCTGAAATTAGTTGTATTTATTCTAAGGGGGGCAAGGTTAGAAAAGTTCATATTGTTGTTCTTGCTCCTTCAATAGAAGCCGTAGAAAAAATAAATACAAAATTAGGTCAGATAGGGAATTTAAAAGCAGATGGCCGGCCAATTTTAGGGTTAGATGCAAAGGAGTTAGCAAAGATTGTTTTAAATGCAGACGAAAATTGTTTGGTGATACCGGCTCACGCTTGGACCCCCTGGTTTGCCATTTTTGGTTCGAAGTCTGGGTTTGACTCTATTGAAGAGTGCTTTGAAGATTATTCTAAATATATTTATGCCATTGAAACCGGTTTGTCTTCAGACCCGGCAATGAATTGGAGACTGTCTCAGTTAGATAAAGTTGCTCTGGTTTCTAACAGCGATGCTCACTCGCTTGGAAAAATTGGAAGAGAAGCAAATGTTTTTGACGCCGAATTGAGCTATAATGGAATTGCAGAAGCCCTTAAAACAAATGACAAAAGCAAGTTTTTATATACCATTGAGTTTTTTCCCGAAGAAGGCAAGTATCACTACGATGGCCACCGTCTGTGCAGCTTAAGCTTAAAGCCACAGCAGTCAAAGAAATATAATAATATTTGCCCCAAATGTGGCAAACCTTTAGTGATAGGAGTTTTAAACAGGGTTGAGGAATTAGCTGACAGGCCCGAAGGATTTTTGCCAGAAAATGCAGTTCCATTTAAAAGTCTTATTCCTTTAAACGAGATAATTGCTGAATCAATAGGTGTTTCTGTTTTGTCAAAGGAAGTTTTAAAACATTATAATAATTTAATAAAAAATTTGGGCAACGAGTTTAAAATACTGTTGGAGTCAACCAAAAAAGAAATTGAAGAAAAATCTTTGCTTGAAATTGCCGAGGGAGTTATAAGAATGCGCGAAGGAAAAGTTTCTATTGAGCCGGGGTATGATGGGGTTTACGGAAAAATAAAAATATTTTCTGAAAAAGACGGCCCAATAATTAAAAAATATAACTCAAATCAAAAGACTTTGTTTTGAACAGTTGACATTCGAAACATCATAGGATACCATTATATTACCCTCAAAATCTATGGACGGAAAAATTTTCTACATAACTAAAGAAAAATTGCAGGCGCTCAAAAAGGAGCATGAAGAGCTGTTAGATTTTGAGCACAAGAAGGCTTTAGGTCAGGAGGCGCCTAAAATTTTAGAATCGGAAGACCTAAATCCGGAATTTGTAAGCTTTCAGGAAGATATAGGGTTTTTAAGGTCAAGGATTGATGAACTAAAAAACATTATAGAACATTATGAATTGATAAAAAACCCGGCTAAAGACAGGCAAGGAATTGTTGGGCTGGGAGCAAAAGTTAAAATCGATGTGGGCGGGCAAAAAGATGAATTTGTTGTTGTTGGCACGCTTGAAGCAAACCCGGCTTTGGGAAAAATTAGCAATGAGTCACCCGTTGGCAAGGCTTTATTGGGGCATAAAATAGGAGACGAGGTGGTTGTTAACTCGCCGGTAAAGATAACTTACAAAATAAAAAGTATAAAGTACGAGGTTAGTTAATAGACCTAAGGATATTTTTAAAAAATGAAAGATTTGATTAATTTTTTTCATGAAGTCGGGAAGTTAAAAGACGCGCCAAGACGTGGCTGGGTTATAAACGATATAAAAAACCCGGAAAGCATTGCCGACCACGTTTTTAGGGCATCTTTAATGGCCTGGTTTTTGGGCAGTAAAAAAAAGCTTAACATAGAAAGGATTTTGAAAACCGCCCTGATTCACGATATATGCGAAGTGTACGCAGGAGACATAACTCCCTACGATTCTATTTTGCCCAAAGATGCCAAAAAGAGAAGGGCCTTAATGAAAACATGGCCGAGATTATCAGAAAAAGAGAGGGAGAGGTTAAGAGCAATAAAATATAAAAAAGAAAAAGCATCTTTAGAAAAATTAACAAAAAACCTGCCCAAAAATTTAAAAAGCGAAATTATGCACCTTTGGCTTGATTATGAAAAAGGCCTGACTAAAGAGGGAAGATTTTTCAAGCAAGCAGACCGGCTGGAAAATTTTCTGCAGGCAGTTGAATATTATAAAAAATACAAAAAGCCACCGCAAGGACCTTGGTGGGAGTGGGCCAAAGAGTTTTTTGACGACCCAACCTCGCTTGAATTTGTTGACCAGGTGGCCAAAAAGTTTCACCATAAATAAAATTGAGCTTGCAACTTAAAACCCCATGCGGGGTTTTTTGTTTTAATCTTGAAAAAGTTGTAGTACAATGTATGAACAATTAAATATAACAAAAATATGGCAAAAGCTATAAGTAAAATTGTAAAAGTATTCATAAGCAGTGACTTTTTTTTGAACTTAGGGTGGGGGCTTTTGTCGCCCATATTTGCGCTGTTTGTTCTGCAAAAAATAACCATTGGCGACCCGGCAAAAGCAGCCGAGGTGGCAGGGTTTGCCGCTTTATTTTATTGGATATCAAAATCTTTGATAGAAATACCCATAGGACGTTTTTTGGATAAAACCGACGGAGAAAGAGATGATTTTTGGTTTATGGTTATAGGACTTTTTATTGTTGGATTGGTGCCTTTGGGATATTTATTTTCCTCTCAGCCTTGGCATATTTATATGTTCCAAATAATTCACGCTGTGGGCATGGCAATGACTCTGCCGTCTTGGCTGGCAATTTTCACAAGGCACATAGATAAGGGCAGAGAAGCATTTGAATGGAGCTTAGAAACAACTTCTATAGGAGCTGGCGCAGGAATCGCGGGGGGGCTTGGCGGAATTGTGGCATCTGTCTTTGGTTTTACGGCGCTTTTTTATGCAGTAAGCTTTTTAACTATGCTTTCTGCGCTTTTGCTCTTACTTGTCAGGAATAATGTTTCAGTCAGGGGCGACGGTGGCAAGGGTTCGCCCGAAAGGCCGGTGGTAGAACCATGAAAAATCAGGAGTTGGCTAAAATATTTTTTAATATGGCAGATTACCTGGAAATAGATGGAGTGAGCTTCAAACCATTTGCTTACAGAAAAGTAGCGCTGTTTTTGGATGGCATGAAAGAAGATGTTGGAGAAATATACAGAAATAAGGGCGACAAAGGCCTTCAAGAGATTCCCGGAGTGGGCCAGGGCATTGCTCTGGCAATTGAGGAATATTTGAAAACAGGAAAAGTAAAAAGCTTTGAGGAACTTAAAAAGAAGTTGCCGTTAAAAGTAGATGAGCTGTTAAAAGTTGAAGGGTTGGGGCCTAAAAAAGTAAAAGTTCTTTATCAACAATTAGGAGTTAAAAATTTGAAAGATTTGGCAAAAGCAGTAAAAGCGCACAAAATAGCTCCGCTTTTTGGGTTTGGAGAAAAAACCGAAAAGAATATTTTACAAGGCTTAGAATTTTTAAAGCAGAGTAAAGGTAGATTTCTGTTGGGAGACATTACGCCAACTGTAAAAATGCTCCGAGAAATTTTAGGGGCGCGAAAGGAGGTAAAAAAAGTTAGCTATGCGGGCTCTGTTAGAAGGCAGAAAGAAACAATTGGGGACATAGATATTTTAGTTGCCTCGGACAATCCTAAAAAAACAGCAGATTTTTTTGTATCTTTGCCCGAGGTAGAAAAAATATGGGCGCAGGGCTCTACAAAATGCTCTGTAAGATTTAAGGATGGTTTTGACGTTGACTTAAGGATGGTTGCTAAGAAAAGTTTTGGTTCTGCCTTGCAATATTTTACAGGTTCGAAAGAACATAATATAGCCACAAGGAAAATTGCCATTGAGAAGGGCCTTAAACTTTCGGAATACGGAGTTTTTCGTGCGACTCAAGGGGCACCCCAACAGATTGCAGGTGCCACAGAGGAAGATGTTTATAGGGCCATTGGCTTGCCGTATATTGAGCCAGAATTGCGCGAAGATGATGGAGAAATTCAAGCAGCCCTTCGGCAAGCTCAGGGTAAACCCTTAGGATTACCAAAGCTGATTAAACTGGGAGATATAAAAGGCGACTTGCACTGCCACACAGTTGCTTCTGACGGAGAAAATTCAATTGAGGAAATGGTTAAGACAGCAATGGATATGGGATATGAATATGTTGGAATTTCAGACCATACGAAATCTTTAGGCATAGCAGATGGCCAAAACGAAAAACAAATTTTAGCCCAACATAAGGCAATAGAAAAATTGAAATTAAAATTAAAATTTCGCATATTACACGGGTGTGAAGTAAATATTTTAAATAATGGCTTGCTTGATATAAAAGACGAGGTTTTGGAAAAATTAGATTATGTAATTGCCAGTGTCCATTCGAGTATGAAAATGGGAAAAAAAGAGATGACAGAAAGAATAGTAAAAGCGTTGGAAAACCCCAATGTT
>Ga0247841_10006636_pt1 | contig 17741 bp, 7 predicted proteins | sample LaCruzMarch2015__2_FD_192410 | JGI IMG/M metagenome (GOLD analysis project Ga0247841, IMG submission 192410) | Freshwater microbial communities from meromictic Lake La Cruz, Castile-La Mancha, Spain - LaCruzMarch2015_18m | ecosystem: Environmental > Aquatic > Freshwater > Lake | place: Spain... | reverse complement strand
CCGACGGATTCACCCGTCGGACTACAAATGTTTCCCTGAACCGACGGATTCACCCGTCGGACTACAAATGTTTCCCTGAACCGACGGATTCACCCGTCGGACTACAAATGTTTCCCTGAACCAACGGATTCACCCGTCGGACTGCAAATGTTTCCCTGAACCGACGGATTTACCCGTCGGACTGCAAATGTTTCCCTGAACCGACGGATTTACCCGTCGGACTACAAATGTTTCCCTGAACCGACGGATTCACCCGTCGGACTACAAATGTTTCCCTGAACCAACGGATTCACCCGTCGGACTACAAATGTTTCCCTGAACCGACGGATTCACCCGTCGGACTACAAATGTTTCCCTGAACCGACGGATTCACCCTTCAGCGCACTTTTAATAACTTTTTCACCTCACAATTATATCCATTCATCGATTTTATTTTTTTTCCTGATCAGGTGTACTTTACTTTGCAAAAAAAATTGTAATGAGAAGGATTTTATTTCTGCATTTATTTTTGGTCTTAATTATAAACCTCCAGGCTCAGCCTTATTCTTCAGTCAATGCAGAATCTGCTGTTGTTTCCGGCGTCATTAAAGGTAAAGTCATTGAAGCCACAAGCAATTCTCCTATGGAATATGCCACGGTCACTTTATACTATGCCAAAGACTCGACCATGGTCGACGGTATGATAACCAATACAGAAGGATATTTCGAATTCAAAAAACTCGATGCCGGGGAATATAATATTATCATCAGGTTTATGGGGTTCCGGAAGGTATTTATCGCAGGGATCTTAATAACTGATAAGAGCCAGGTGTCAGATGTGGGAATTGTAAGCCTTCGCGCTGATGTCACCAGCCTGGATGAGGTTGAGATCGTCGGGGAAAAGCCGTTGGTTGAATATAAGATCGACCGGAAAGTGGTGAATGTGGATCAGCAGCTCCAGGCGCAGGGTGGAACGGCGGTGGATGTGCTGGAAAGGATCCCTTCGATTAAAACTGACCTGGATGGCAATGTCGAGCTGCGGGGAAGTTCCTCTTTCACCGTCCTGATCGATGGCAAGCCCAGTATCATGACCGGCAGCGACGCCCTGAACCAGATACCGGCATCTGCTATCGATAAGATCGAGATCATCACCAATCCTTCGGCAAAATATGACTCTGATGGCACGGCAGGGATCATCAACATCATTACCAAAAAAAACAGCCTGAAAGGGCTTTCAGGGATAGTTAACCTGAGCGCAGGCAATAGTCCGGATTACTCAGGCAGTGTGATGCTGAATTACCGGACCAAGAAAACGAGCTTCTCCCTGGGGGTAGATTATGGTAACCGGAATATGACAGGACACCGTAACAGCTACCGGGAATCATATCTCAGCGATACTTCTTATCTCCAGACAAAAAACGAAAACAAAATGACGCGGCAGAGCATGAGTATAAAAGCCGGTATTGATTATAGCCTGAGTGAAAAAAACACCCTGACTGCCGAAGGAAGTTACCGTTTTTTTAATATGTCGCGGGGCGGGCAAACTAAAAATGAAGAATGGAGTACACTGGATATTAATCATCTGTATTATCTAACCGATGACCTGAACAAGTCGCAGCATCCTACTTACCAGTTCACCTTGCGGGATATTCAAAAATTTAAAAAGGAAGGCAGTGAACTGAGCATGGCACTTACGTATGACCAGGGCGATGATGCGAGTGAAGAAAAGACAATGCAATTTCTTACAAATGAAACCTGGCAGGATACCCTGGGCATTCTCTATGATTATAAGACAAATACCACTGAATTTGAACAGGAATGGGAAGGGGATTTTGATTTTCAGCATAGCTTTAATGAAAAGAGCAAGCTTGAAGCGGGTTTCCAGCTCAGGATAGACCTCAATGATATGGATTACAAATATGTCAACAATATTCCAGACTCCAATTTTAAAGATCCGAGCAACCGGTATAAGTTTTATAACAATGTTTACGCCTTATACGCCACGTATGCGAGGGAATTTAAAAAACTCGGCCTGAAAGCAGGATTGCGAGCCGAATACAACGACCGTAACCTTCACCAGGTGACTTACCAGGCCGATTACCCCTATCAGAAATTCGACTTTTATCCAAGTCTGTACCTGACTTATTATCTTCCTTATAACCAGCAGATGCAGCTATCTTACAGCAAGAGGGTAAACAGGCCTCACGGGGATATGCTGAACCCTTATGCTTTCTTTTCGGACGCCTTTAACAGTTTTTCAGGCAACCCGGATCTGGAGCCGGAATTTTCGCATAACCTGGAATTAAATTACCAGAAATATTTCGGATATTCCTTTTTAACCCTTGAAACTTATTACCGCCTGACTAACAATAAAATGACACGTGTACAGACGCTTAATAACGAAGGGGTGATGAATATGACGATGAAAAATATTGACAACGACCGCTCCCTGGGTGTTGAATTGTCGGGAAATATCCAGGTTAACAGTTGGTTTACCATCAACCCGATGGCTTCCATTTATGATTATAAGTTGAATGAAACATCAGACAGCAGTAATGTTTCAAAAAGAAGCACGAACTGGAATGCCGGTGTCGAATTTGCGGCCAATTTGAAGACCGGCACAAGGGTAAGGCTGAACGGGAATTATGACGGCCCGTCGGTCACGGTCGATGGTACACGGAAAGGACTATTCTTCATGGGATTTTCAGCTCGCCAGGACTTCTTAAAAAATCAGCTTTCGATTACCCTTAATATCCGCGACGTTTTAGATTCGAGGAGAATGAAAGGCACCAGCGAAGGGGATAATTATTATTCCACGAATGAGAACTGGCGGAAAGCTCCCATATTCAACATTTCCCTGAGTTATAAATGGAATAATTACAGCCGGAAAAAAAGTGGTGCTGAGAACTTTGATGGAGATTATGATATCATCAACATGAATTCATTTTAATGCAAGATTTATTTTTCCTATGAAAAAGACAATAATACCAGGTTTTTTAACCCTGGCAACAATTCTTCTGACTATCTCAGGGAGCCATGCCCAGAAAATCGGGGTTTATGAATGTAAATGGCATGCTGTTGCTTCAGCGGATAGTGAAGAAGGTTTGATCAATCAGATGCTATTTGAAGAAAAAAGCAAATTTTTATTTCTTTTTGCCAATGATGAGAAAAACTTTTATGTTGATTTAGTACTTGCCGATAGAGCAGCTATCCAGAAAGTCATGAGGTTTGGGCTGACTACCTGGTTCAATCCTGAGGGTAAACATAAGAAAGCGATAGGCATTCAGTTTCCTGTAGCTCCTGAAGAAAACAGCGAGCCGTCTTATAAAAGAGAAAAGGGTGGCGACCGGAAAGAGATGATGCTGGCCTTGATGGATCGCAAGAACCAGGAGATGGTCCTGGTCGGATTTGGCGGGAAAGGTGAGCGCAAAATCATCGATCCGCAGACTGATTCTGTTTTTCATGGCAGGGTGGAGATGATGGAAGGCGGGAAGATGAAGGTAAGCCTGGTATTTCCGCTTGAAAAACTTGGACGGAGTATTATTGAATCTGTTAACCTTCCATTCAGTGCCGGGTTCGAAACGGGATATCTTGATCTGACCAGGCAGGGAGGGATGTCGACCGGTGGCGGACAGCAGCCGGGTGGAGGCCACCAGGGAGGTCCTCCCGGAGGCGGAATGCCGCCAGGTGGAGGTCATCAGGGAGGTCCTCCCGGAGGAGGAACCGGTACCCAGGGTGCAGGCACAAATCAGCAGCAGCAGCAACAACAACCTGACATCAGTGAACTTGCTTCCCGGTCGAAATTATGGATCAGCCAGGTCAGGCTGGCTGAGAAACCTTAAGTTCGTGCTCCGACGGGTAAATCCGTCGGTTAATACTTACCAGATCCTGGCAAAGTGTCAATGCATAACCACCACTTTCCTCGCCACAACCGCTCCTTCCGTCTCGACCCTTACCAGATACAGCCCCGGCGTCAGACCAATCACCGGAATCTCTACTCTTCCACCGTTCCAGAGTTCCAGGGTTCCAGAGTTCCAGTGTTCCATTGTTCCAGGGTTCCAGAGTTCCAGGGTTCCACCTCTGCTATCCAGGATTCTTACACTTTTTATTTCTTCCGAAGACTCAATGAAAAGCACTTCCGAGGCGGGGTTGGGATAAATGCTGATAGTTGATACTTCGTTATTATCCTTTATTCCCTCACATATATCTCCCGCTACATTTGAAAAACCTGATTCGCAGGCGTCGTCTCCGGTGCTGTATATTGCAGTCAGCTTGTAATCATGGGATAAATTCCCTGATTCATAACACACGGAATCATCCAGATAATAATTTTGTTCCGAAAAGTCTCTCAGAAAATATGGGTTCCCATCATCTGAACGGTAGATGGCATATTTGACAAAATCCCGGGAATTCTGGTTCCCGTCATTTATCCATTGGACATTAGCCGCGATATGCCAGTTATAATCAAGTGCAGGCATGATCTGAGTTAATGTTTGCCATCCTTCCCCGGTGTTGATCATATTGCCAAACCCTTCAATGGCGGGCCCGTCATCGGTTCCGGCCGGATAACCGTATGCAGCACCAATGTGGTAACCTACCCAGAGTTCCTCGTTGATATTGATCGGAACGGCTGTGTCAAGCTGAACAAAAGTCCACTGGTCGGCCTCCGGACCGAGTACCACCACCTGGTCTGCAAGCAAATTAGCTGCGTTTGGTCCTTCCCAAACCCTGACATGATAAGTGGCAGTTGTTTCTGCCGGGAAAAAGGCAATCCCTGTTACAGATCCTCCTTCTAATGCTGCCAGCTGGGTTGGATTCCACCGGGCCGCTACATCAAATTCCAGAATTGTCGGTATACCTATCGAAATGCCTGTGCTTAGCCCATCATCCCAATGTATCCATTGATCCTGCGGTTCTACGCCTGTCGGATTTTCCCAGGTAAGCTCCAGGATAAAATTATGCTCCAGCCATTCGGAAATTAAATTTATAGGCGGATAACAGGTCCGGTAAACATGAATATTATCAATGAACCAGCTTAAAATGTCAACAGAGTTTTCACCCTGTGCCGCAAAGCGGATCTTAAAAACCTGATTCATCGCATAATCGGTAATATCAAGATGTTCCGATATCCAACTGAAGCTGCCTTCATCATTCGAGAAAGTTTCTGCTGTTGCCCATTCCTGGCTTTCCCAGTTCCAGACCTGAACCGACAAAAATTCGCTTCCTGAAGCAATGATGTCATCCAGTTTTATATCAAAATCCAGGTATATCTGTCCTTCAATCATGGAATCGGCCAGGAAGGGATAACTTTCCAGGCTTATGGAGTAATCAGTCTGTACCGGATCCCAGGAGAATTCGGCGCTCGGGGCAGGATGACCTGTCTGGCCGTTAACTGACCAGTTTGGCCCGTCAATAGTCCAGTTATTGGTTTCAAAAGTTCCAAAGTTCCAGGGTTCCAGGAAATCAAGGGGAAAGCCGTATCTCAAAATATATTCAGTTAACCATGCCATCGACTCGCCGGTTTCACCGGGAAAGCCATAATCAGTAAGATCGTACACCGCCGTAAGTCCGTAATCTGACATACAAGGCAGAGGCCAATTTGGATCGTAAGATGTGGTTGAAGGAGGTAAGAATTCAACGAAACTCCCGTCCCTGTATAGATTATATCCCAGGAAATTATCAGGAATGGCCCCTGTGGAATCCAGCGGCGGGCAGATGATGAGGGGAAGGTTCCCTGTATCAGCCTGGTAGAAGCATGAAGGAGGATAGAGGTAATAAGAAGTGAAGGTTGCACATTCGGGTTGACTAAGCCCGGAAGGATAGTGTGATTTCACGCACAGGGTATATGCCTGGCCATAAGTAAGAACGGGTAAATTTATAGAAGTCGTATCGGTAATGGCAATCAATGAATCATCGAGATAAACATAATAATCGATCAATGAGGCAGGCGGATCAGGCGAATAGACCCTGATACTGTCGATGGCCCAGCCGGAGGCCTCCAGCCCGTTATCATCCGCATGAAAAGCTAACCAGACCGGTTCGCTTTCCGGGCCTGAGAAGAAGAGGTCAAGTTCAATATGTTCCCAGGAAGTTGAAGGTTCCATCTGATAATATATATCCCAGGAAGGATCGCCATCCACGTTGAATTTTGCAAAAGCCTCCTGCCCGTTGCTTCCGTCAAAATAAGAATAAAATGAAAGGGTAAAATTATACGTGTACCTGAGATCAAGAACAGGTGTGATCAGGAAATCCATGCTCCCGTTATTGTCGCCTGCCAACAAATCATTGGTACAGGCATAATAACTGTTCCACCCGGGGATATTCCATCCGGCGCCGCTTCCATCGGTTGTCCTGAACCACCCCTCCCCTTCGCTCAATGCCTGCCAGCCGGGAGGAGGAAATCCATCCTGTTCAAAATCAACATCCAGCACGACCACCTGCGGTGGATCCCAGGATGCCTGCAGCGTCACAGGGTCTGCGGATGCATTCCTGGCGGGATAATGCGGGCATAGCATTGAAATGTTTATGGTCGAATCATTGTTCAGGCAAACATTTTCCAGAACATATACTGAATTGCCCGGCGAAGTGGCCGTGATGGTATAGTATCCTTCGAAAATATCCTCAAAAAGCAATGGTCCCGAACCGTCTAATGAGTATGTCCTGTAAGGATAGCCACTTCCTTCCAGAGTAACTTCCGTTAATTCCGGCCAGGTGGTATCACATAAATCAACATGGATGGTCAAATCCATATTTAATAAATGTGCTACAATATTCGAAATATCGTAATCCGACCATTCGCCGCTGGTATAATGCGTTTTCAAACCATAAGCATAATAGCCTTCCTCCAAATCTACCCAATTGGTATCATTATAATATACATGAGAGGTTGTATCCAGCAAAGTCGTGTCGCCAAGGTGGGGAGAACCGTTCGGATCGAAATCGGAGAAACGGTCAAGCTGGTAATAATCGATATCCCTTGATTGTTCATCATAAATTATCCATGCCCGGATCATGAAATCCTGGAGCGGGGAAAGGACCCAGCCGGGTGCTCCCACGAAGTAGCTGTAGCTCCTGAAATAGGTAGGGTTATCCAGATCCACGCCCACCGGTGCCGCGTTTGGGGCCGGGGCGGTCTGTTTCATAGCAAGATAGAAGTCGCCCTGGGTTATACTTGCCGTCATGCCTTCAAACTCCACCCATTCATAGTTATTCACGGTAACGGTCAGGGAATCGAGCGCGGTGCCGGGAAGCCCGTCTTCGCCATCATCATCATACACTAAAACCTGGAAAGATGTTCCCAGGAAAGGGCCGGGGAAAGAGCCATCGCCCACATAAATACGGCCGCCGTTTACAATAAAGGGATAACCGGGGGGAAAAAACTTGTTGGCATTCAGACTTCCGGGATTTTGATAAATAAAGTAATCATCAGCTTCACCATCATCATGAGCAAGTTCCCAGTTAGGATACCAACCCCAGACAACTTCGCACCAGGAATCGTCATCCATGACTTCAGCATGAACCATTGGCCTGGAATCAGTAATTGCCCGGCATGGCGTGAGCTCAGATACGGGCTGCACGGCCTGGGAAAATCCAATTACTCCGGGAAGCAGCAAGAAAAGCACGAAAAACAAACGGTACAGCTTTTTCATCCTGGTATGGATTAAATATGGATAACAAAGATACGTTTCAGAGATTTACAGTTTACACTTTACAATTTACAATCTTAAATCTTAATCTAAAATCTATAAATCATAAATTCAGATTATAGATTGTAAAGTGTAAACTGTAAATCCTAGATCCTTAACGAATTACCACCTTCCTCCCAACAACGCCTCTCCCCGTCTCCACCCTTACCAGATACAGCCCTGGCACCAGGCCATCCACCGATTGTGTTAAATTGCCCAATGTGTTGAGCAAAATGTTGTAAATTTGCCCATTCAAAATAATTTTTACCATGATCGCTTTTGATAAGTTGAGGGAAATATTGAAAACATGGGAGCATGAAATATTCCAAACTTCAATATTCTCAAGGGAAATTTACCCGTTGGTCAGGGAGCAGTTCAATAAACCGATTCCATTAGTACTCCATGGATTGCGAAGATCGGGTAAAACATACCTGATGTATAAATTGATGCAGGAATTCCCTGGGGCGGTATATATTAATTTTGAAGATGAAAGGTTTTCCGGAGCAGGAAGTGATATTCTTGATGAAATATATTCGGTATACATCGGTACTTATGATCCTGAACGACCGGTCATGTTCCTTGATGAAGTTCAAAACATCACTGCCTGGGAGAAGTTTGTCAGTCGCCTTCAATCCAAAGTTAAATTTGTCGTTTCCGGGTCCAATGCCACCCTGATGAGTTCGGAATATGCAACAGCCCTGACCGGAAGACATATACCGGTAAGGATATATCCGCTTTCTTTTTCTGAGTTTGTCGGAGCAAAGGGTACTTCAAAATCCGATCTGTTTGTCACGGAATCCAGGGCTAAACTCAGGTCGTTGCTTGCAGATTATATTGAATTTGGCGGATTTCCACAAGCATCACTATTAAAAGATAAATTTTTACTCAAATCGACGTTCGATTCGATTATCTTCAGGGATGTCATTCCGCGTTTCAATATCCAGAATCCAACTGGTATAGAGTCATTGGCCAGATTCCTGGTTTCAAATCCAGGCAAATCTTTTTCATACCGGAAATTAACCCCGGTGGCTAATGTCAGACATGAAGACACGGTCAAATCTTATGTTGATTATCTTGAAAAAGCTTACCTGTTCCATGTTTTGACAAGATTTGATTATTCAATAAAGAAGCAAATTGTAAACCTGAAGAAGATATATCCGGCTGATACAAGTTTTACCAGACATTCAGGCAGTATATTCTCTGAGGAATCCGGAAGATTGCTGGAAACAATTGTCTGTAACGAATTACAACGAAACAACCACAATTTGTTTTACTGGAAAGATGCCCGTGACCGGGAGGTTGATTTTGTGGTATGTGAAGGATTGACGCCCATTTCGCTTATACAGGTTTGCGAAAAGATAGAGAATGAGAAAGTTATGAAAAGGGAAACCGCTGCTCTTTTACTTGCCGGGGATGAACTGGCCGTTGAAGATTTGATATTACTGACCGAAACAACTCCTGCTTTACCGGTTCCGAATGGTATCCGTGTTGTTTCTGTTCTGGATTGGCTGATATAGTGAGTTTTATATTTCTCACAGAGGTTCACTGAGGGTTTCACAAATAGCACGAAGAAAATTCGCGGTCATCCGCAAAGATCCGTGTTATCCGCGTTCTATCAATGGCGCACCGGATAAACACGGACCCCGAGAAATCGGGGCAAGTTGCGACGGATTTACGCGGATTTATTTTTAACCGATTTCATTTTTCTAAAGTCCTAAAGTCCTCCCGTCTTACCGTATAACCACCACCTTCCTCCCAACAACGCATCTCCCCGTCTCCACCCTTACCAGATACAGCCCCGGCGTCAGACCAATCACCGGAATCTCTACTCTTCCACCGTTCCATTGTTCCAGGGTTCCAGAGTTCCAGTGTTCCAGTGTTCCAGGGTTCCAGAGTTCCAGGGTTCCACCTCTGCTATCCAGGATTCTTACACTTTTTATTTCTTCCGAAGACTCAATGAAAAGCACTTCCGAGGCGGGGTTGGGATAGATTTTTACTGTTCCGTTATCTTCATTATTTATAGAAGGAATATCTGTAAGAAGCAAACAGGATTCCGGAGAAAAATCCGATTCACATTCGTCATAATAAAGCGCTTTAACGGAATAGCAATACAAACCATTACCGGTGCTGACCGGATCTGTGAATTCATTATCCATGGTTTCGGAAATCATTTCAGGATCACTTCCATCTATGCTCCTGAATACCCTGTAATAGCTTTCATACTGAACGCCATCCCTTTCGAAGAAGGCTTTGATGTTCAAATTCCAGTCAAAATTCCAATTTACTTCAAGTAATGTCGACCATGTACCGCCTGATGCAAGCCGGATCATGTTTCCAAGACTGTCGATGGCCGGGCCGTTATCTACCGAAATCGGGTATTCGCAATAAGTTGAGAGCATGTAACCTATATAAAGATCTTTTGTAATATCTACTTTCTGCGGAGTGTCGAGTTGAAAGATATTCCATTGATTAGCATTAAGATTTCCTGCTGCCTGTGTGTAAAAGGGCAATGAGTCATCACCTGACCATAGCGCTATTTTAAAACAAGCAGAAACATCACCTGGAATGAATCCCACTGATGTAATACTGGCGCCTTTCAAATCTGCCAATAATTCAGGAGTCCAGTGTATGGCAAGGTCACACCAAGAGTTTTTCTCTGTACCAAATCCAATCCCATCATAAGGGGCTCCGTCATCCCATTGTTTCCATTCCGAAATGGGAGGTGTTGGCTCTTCCCAGGAGACCAGGACGGAATCCTCAGAAGGAGGAGCGAGGATTGCCTGGATATTTTCCGGGGGAGGGCAGACGCTGGATAAGGCGATATTATCGACCGCCCAATAATCGATATCGGAGGAGTTTTCACCAATGGCTTCGAACCTGATCCTGAATGCGCCTTGATTATATGCGCCGGCAATGTTGAGGCTATCCTTCATCCAGTCAAAGCTGCCTTCGATATTGGTAATGGTCTTGACCGTATTCCATGTCCTGTTAGTATAATCGAAAACCTGTACCTGCAGTTTTTCATTTCCTGTAGGATTGACGGAAGATAATGCCACATCGTATTCGAGAATTACTTCCTCAGCAGACAAATCCAGGAAGTGAAAACTCTGGAGCGCTGCGCTGTAGCCAGCCATCACGGTTTCCGGAATAAATGCGGCACACGGGGCTTCATTACCCATATCTTCACGAATCTGCCAGCTGCTGTCGGTAATAAACCAGGCGTTATCGCTGAAGGTACCGGCAGACCAATCTTCCAGGAAATCAAACTCCAACCATGATAAAAATAGTGATATCTCTGCCGGGCCATCTGGCGGGGATTCCTCTGTTTCACCGGGAAAACCGTACGGACTCATATCATAAACAGCAGTAACTTCGTATTCAAGGACAACGCCTTCATACCAATCTTCCCAATCGACAGGGTCGATATAACCGCAGCTATCGGGAGAGGTATACTCGATGAAGTCACGGAAATCACCGTCTTTATAAACATTGAATCCAATAAGATTGTCCGGGACAGTTCCGCTTCCATAACCCATAAACTCATTAATATCAACAAGGTAAACGTAATTATCTACATGATTGCAGATCCACATAGCACCCATATTCAATCCACTGGTTTTAATCTCTATTCCTGCACCTGAATTGGGTTTTGCGCCAGGGATTTCAAAGGTCTGTATGGTGGCATAGCCATCATTTGGAAGCACTTCCCATACCCAGTCAGGATCTGCTTTTGTCATAACCCATAATGAACCAAGGTGCTCCGGGCCTCCCACCGGATTCCAGGTCAGACCGCTGACATCATCGAAAGGAGCTGAATCAATGGTAACGCCATTGAAATCAGTTCTCCAGATCTGGTTACTGTTCCATCCACCAATATAGAATTCTGCACTGGCGAAATCCGCAGCCAGGCCCTGCTGTGGGTCGACAGAAAAATCTCCGGTTATCGTCCTTATGGTTTGACCAGTAGGAAGGTACACTTCAGCCAGGGCATTTTGCCCGCCAACCAGGCACACGTAAAGGAAAATTCCATCACTCACCATATCTCCGATCCATGACTGCCCTTGGTTTATAGTAATCGTTTCACCTGTATTTACCCCTTCATACGTAATTTTATAAATCTTATCTGATGATAAGGCAGGATCGCTAATCCACAGGTATTCACCATCATCACAAATTCCAAAACAAGAATTGACCGGGGCCGGAAATGAAAGTATGATCTCACCGACGTCACGGTTTATAGTGGCTGCGGGACCTTCATACATAACCAGTGGAGGTGACCAAGACATTATTGCTGCCTCATCCGGGGCATTGCCACTCAGGCGGTCCGGTTTGGGAAGACAATATGATTGAACCGCTTGCCATATAGTATCAGAGCAACCATCCGGGTACCTGGCAAGAATACCGCAGGTATGAATGGTAGAATATCCGAAACCGTACTTAAAATGCAAATTGGTTACCTGACCGACAAGTTCTGAATCAAGGAATAGTTTGTAAGAGAGGACCTGTTCAGGATTTTCATCTGAGCAGATTAGAACATTGTCTATCGCCCATCCGGAGCCCCACCATCCCAGGTTGTCCGGTCGGTCATTAGTATAAAAGGTGAGCTTAAAATTGCTAATTCCATTGGTTCCGGAAAATTCTGAAAGATCGATCTCAACCTTTTGCCAATGTAAGGAAGGATCCATTTGCCTGATTAACTGCCAGTTGGCGCCATTATCAACGCTATATTTCACGTATGCTGTTTGCCCGTAAGCTCCGTCAAAATAGGAATCGAATTGAAGGCTAAAACGATCGGCGACAGTCAGGTCTATTTCCGGGGGATAGAGAAAATCTAGGCTACCGTTATTGTTGGGGTTCCAATCATCATTAACCAATGCGATCTTTCCGGTATTTTCCGGGACCATCCACCAGGCATGGTATTGCGGATCATCTTCGCAAAGCCAGCCAGCACCCAGGCTGGTATCAGCCCATCCTGCCGGAGGAAAAGCATCACCCTCAAAATCTTCATCCAGAAGGACAATTTTCGGCGCTTCCCAGGTAGCCAGCAGGGATACGGAATCAACACTGAAATGGTAAGGAGGAAGGAAATTACGTGTATTGTCACTCTGTCCGGAGAGGGATAAGGCCCATATCAGTGCGGCTAATATGGTAAACCATTTTATCATGGCTTATTAATTTGGATTGATTGGTTTGTAATCAATAACTAAGACAGGGTTTTATTGGGAATGGTTGCATTGAGTATGAGATAATTTGGAAATTTGGAAATGAGTCAATTTGGAAATTTGGAAATGAGTCAATTTGGAAATTTGGAAATGAGTCAATTTGGAAATGAGTCAATTTGAAAATGAATCCTTTGCGAAACTTTGCGTCTTCTCTGCGGAACTCTGCGTCATAGCTGATTATAAGTTTCGCAGAGTAACGCTGAGTTCACGCAGAGTTACACAGAGAACATTATATTCCGAAAAATTTCCTAATATTGTCTTTTTGAATTTGTGGTCACTTAAAAGCAATAAGTTATGTTTAAAAGATTTTTCCTCCTGACATTTGCCGTATGCTCTTTGTATAGCTTTTCCCAAACTTCCGCAGATCCCTCGCTTCGCTCGGGACAGGCCGCCGACCTTATCAGTTCCATCAAACCCGAAAATTACCCCGGCGCCAACGTGGTGGTGGTGTTCGACAGCACCCTGGCCGATGTGCAGGAAACCGGCCTGACCTATGTGAACATGCACCGGTTGTACAAGGTGATGACGCCGGCAGGAGCACTGCAGCTCAGCGTGGTCAGGATCGATTACGACCCGTTGTCGGCTTATGTGGAGATTAAGAGAGTAGTTGTGTACAGAGGCGGGGAAGCGGGGAAGCAGGGAAGCGGGGAGACTGTAGGAGAAGAGGTGAGTAATCCGGTGCTGGATTATCCTGCCCCGGCACGCGCTATCTACTGGGGGGCCAGGGAAAAGATGATAGAAGTGGGCAGGCTTGAACCGGGCGATGCCGTCGAAGTATGGCTGTTCAGGAAAGGGTTTACCTATGCGCTGCTGGGCGATGAGCCGGGCGACGACGACAAATACATCCCGCCGATGCGCGGCCAGTTCTACGATATCGTCCCTTTCTACAGTGAAGATCCGATCATCGAAAAAATTTACCGCGCCAGTATTCCCGCCGATAAAGTCCTGCAATATGAGTTTTATAACGGGGAAGTGAAATCATCTGCCGTCAGGCAAGGCGATCTGATGACCTATACTTTCTCTAAAAAAGATATTAAACCCCTGAAAAGGGAACCGAATATGGTCGATCTTTCGGATGTGGCGCCTAAACTGCTGCTGTCGACCAGCCCCGACTGGTACGCCAAATCGAAATGGTTCTACCAGGTGAATGAAGACTTCGGCAGTTTCGACTGGACACCGGAGATCAAGGCCAAAGTCGATGAGATCCTTGTCAATGCCAAAACCGAGATGGATTCGGTTTCACTTCTCACCCACTGGGTAGCCGACGAAGTGCGCTATTCCGGCATCTCGATGGGCTGCGGTGAAGGCTATACGCTGCACAAGGGCGAGATGACCTTTACCGACCGCTGCGGCGTCTGCAAAGATAAGGCGGGTATGCTGGTGACCATGCTGCGGGCTGCGGGTTTCGAATCGTATGCCGCCATGACCATGGCCGGCTCGCGCATCGATTACATCCCGGCCGACCAGTTCAACCACAGCGTGACCGTGGTGAAACTGTCGGACGGAGCATATCATCTCCTCGATCCAACCTGGGTTCCCTTTATCCGGGAGCTCTGGTCGAGCGCCGAGCAACAGCAGAATTTCCTCCGGGGCCTGCCCGAAGGATCCGACCTGGCCATTACGCCCGTTTCTCCCCCGGAAAATCATTATCTCCACATTTTTGGAACCTCAACCCTTTCGGCCGACGGGACGCTGGAAGGCGAACTGACGATCCGTGCCGAAGGGCAGTCGGATGGCGCAATCCGCCGTATGTTCACCGGTTATTACAAAGACCAGTGGGACCATGGCCTGGAAATGGAGCTGAAACGCATCAATCCCGCAGCGGAAATGCTCTCGGCCGATTATGGAGATCCCTATAATTACCAGAAAGAACCGGTCAAAATAGTTGTCAGGTACCGGATATCAGGTTTTGGGATGGTGAATGGTGACGAGATTATTTTAAAATCTTTTATCGCTTCCGGCTTCTTCAGGCGGGCCATCGGAAATCTTTCTATGGATACCCACGCTGAAAGCAAGGTTTACCCGTTCCGTGACCGGTGTTCGCGGCAGGTGCATCTTACCGAATCGATCACCCTGCCTGCAGAATACCAGATCGTTTACCGGCCCGAAGCGGAGACTTTTTCAGATGAAACGGCCTCCTACGAAGGTTCTTACGAGCTGAGCCTGGATAGCAGGACGCTGCGGATGAACCAGCTGGCCAACTATAACAAACGGATCTACGAGGCGAACGAATGGCCTTCATTCCGGAAAGCGACGCTAGCGCAGCAGAAATTTATAGATGAACCGGTGGTGCTCAGGAAGGGTAGTCATTAAGTGGGCATTAAGTGGTCATTAGGTTGTTGTTAATTGTTAAACTGACGACTGACGACTAATGACTGACGACTGACGACTGGCTACTTGCCTTCCGCGTAGCGGATCAGGTATTGTAGAAATGACAGATAATATGAATTATATTCCCCGGAGGGGATACGGAAATCGATATTCCTCTAAATAATTCATTATTAATCAACCCATTAATCCTATTATGCGTATTTTTAAGGGATTAATAGAAAAATATGAAATTCAAAATCTATCATCTTCTATTTTTTGTGTTATTATTCTTCGTATTTCCTTGTAAACACAGCTTTCCCCAGGAATACACTATGCCTTCTTTCATAGATGCGATGACATCTTATGATTTTGATTCAGATGGATTTAACGATATTATCGTGTCATGTCCGTATTCTGATACCATCGTGATTATGTTTAATGATGGGGTGGGGAATTTTAGTTTATATTACTATACTAGATCTTCAGGTAGTTCAATTCTTTGTGGATTAGTGGATAATGATACCTTGCCAGATTTAATAACTTTGAGTGCTGAAGGCATTTCCTTTCTTAAAAACATGGGTCAAAGAAATTTAGGTGAAAATCAAACTATTTACAACACATCAGGGACATTGTATGTGACAGTGATTAAAGATTTGAACAAGGATAATTTCAATGATCTGATTTATACTAATACTTACCCTGAATGCTGGGGTATACTAAAAAATAATGGTGATTTGAATTTCACAAGTAAGTTCTTCCATAGTGGCAGTTCGACAACTATGCCTTATGCGGGCTTTCTGGATATTGATTCCCTTCCTGATATTGTGCTCAGTTATTCTGCATTCAACAAATCCTGCGTATTTCTGAATAACGGCAATTTTAATTTTACAGAAGTGGTTTTGGAAGATCATTTTAATCATGATACCCCAATCATGAATCTTGACAGTGCTGGTACTGATGATATCGGCCTGGTCTCTTATGATGTATCTGATATTAGCCTCTTTAAATACATTGGAGATGAACAGTTTGAGTTGCAGTCAGATTTCTATGCTGATGGGACCTACGATATCGCTTCCTTTTCAACGGATGATCTCAACCGTAATGGATTTGATGATTTTGCTATTACCAGATGCAGTTGGACTAATTGCACTGATTCTTTATATATCTATTTAAATGATTATCATTGGTCATTTAATTTGCATCAAAGACTTTATCTGGGTGAATTATCTTTTTTTCAATTGGAATTTTCAGATCTGAATGGAGATTCATTTCCTGACATTTATATGAAAGGTTGTAATGGTGGCGATTTATTAATTTTGTTATGGAATGACGGTTTCGGTTTTTTTTCATATGAAAATCCGGTCGGGGTCAATGCACCGCAAGCCGGGTCTCGAAATAATATTTCCGCCGCTCCAAATCCCTTTCTGAATAATGTAACTATTACGATTAATGCTGAAAATGCAGAAGATCTTTTCATTTCGATTTACGATATGACAGGAAGAAAAGTAAAGGGACTCCAGCCCTCGGGCTGGAGTCCCTTTTTTACCTGGGACGGTCATAACGATTCCGGCCTCGATTGCCCGGCAGGAATGTATTTGATTTTTATGGAAGGCGATAAATATTATTACTTTACAAAAGTGGTGAAAAGGTGAGAGATGAATAGTGAATAATGATGTTTGCAGGATGCAACTTATGGCTTAAAAACATTCAAAATGAAAAACGCAAAACGTAACATGCAAAAGGGGATTAAACTGATTCTTCTGGCTTTCCTGATTATAATAATCAAAGCAACCTTTTCTCAAGAATTTGAAATGCCCGGATTTATTAATGATATTTCCTCCTGTGATATGGATGGTGATAATTTTAATTACATTATCGTATCCTGTCCTTATAATGACTCTATAATTGTATTATTTAATGATGGGACAGGAAATTTTACATTAAATTTTTACAATCGATTATGCGGTAGTTTTATTCCTTGTGGGTTTATTGATTCCGATTCATTACCAGACATTATTACTGGTTCTATCGAAGGAATTTCATTTATTAAAAACTTAGGTCAGCGTAAACTAAGTGAGAATCAAATCATTATTGAAACGACAGGTAACTTGGAGGTTAAAGTAATTAATGATTTCAATATGGATTCTCTAAATGATCTATTGTATACTTATACTCCTGGTGAATATTGGGGAATATTTAAAAATAACGGAAACTTGACTTTTACAAATGAAATCATACAATCTGGAAGCTCCACTACTAATCCGGGAGTAGGGTTAATCACAAATGATTCTTTGCCGGATATCATTATAAGTTATTCTGCACTCGACAGAACTTCAGTAAATGTAAACATTGGCAGTCTTGACTTTACGGAAATTGTCCTGGATAATAATTTTAATTATGAAACCCCTGTCATGAATATTGACAACCAGGGAACTGTTGATTTTGCTTTCGTCAATTATGCCACAAACAAAGTTGCTTTATATAAATGCACAGAAAATGATCAGTTTGAGTTGCAGTCAAATTTTTACGCCTCAGGGACTTATGG
>Ga0247841_10006633_pt1 | contig 17748 bp, 6 predicted proteins | sample LaCruzMarch2015__2_FD_192410 | JGI IMG/M metagenome (GOLD analysis project Ga0247841, IMG submission 192410) | Freshwater microbial communities from meromictic Lake La Cruz, Castile-La Mancha, Spain - LaCruzMarch2015_18m | ecosystem: Environmental > Aquatic > Freshwater > Lake | place: Spain... | reverse complement strand
AAGGCTCGCCCATCCCTCCTGCAAAATTAGCGAATATTACTGTCGAATCACCGGGGCAGATCGAATCGGTCATGGTATAGGGATAAGCTGTAACAACAGGAAATAATGTGACTGTGACACTTCCCTGACCGCCGGTGCAGCCATTCGAATCATATACTGAAACATAATAAATAGTAGATGAATCAGGTATAACATTGATCGTTGGCCCGTTCATATAATTGCTCCAAACATAAGAATAACCCGGTGTTCCTCCTGCTGCATCCGCTGTTAATTCAGCTTCCTGACCAATGCAAATAGCAATATCCACAGATGTGACAAGCGTCACTGGCAACGGGTCTTCTATCATTGTGTTTGTGACTTCGGTACAACCAACACCATCACTTATAGTCACTTCATAAAACCCTGACGAAAGTGTTGATATATCCTGGGTTGTCAAATTGTTATAATTCCACTGATAAGTGTAAGGTGTAATTCCTCCTGATACTGATAAATCGACCGAAGCATTATTTCCGCCATTACATTCAATTTCCACCACATTTAGCTGTGTGAGGATTGAAGTGGCAGGTTCGTCGATATAAACGGATGCAGTCTGGGTACATATACTGTTATAACTTACCGTGACAACATAATTGCCGGCAGTAAGACTTCCGATATCCTGCGATGCCTGCCCGGAACTCCAGATATAACCGAAAGGAGGAGAATAATTGCCAACACTAAGGACAGCAGCCCCGTTGTTACCTCCATGACAAATATTGTCGAAAGGATCAATTGATAATGAAAGCTGTGACGGATTATTTACCTCTGTCGTAGTAGCATCGATAATACAACTGCCCTGGACTATATTTAACTGAACATTGTAGGTTCCGGGGTTATTCCAGAAAACCTGGTAAGGGCCAGGCCCGTTGCCTGATACAACAGTTGCTCCGTCGAAATCCCATAAATAATTTCCTGCCGGATCTGCATTCCCTGTGTACGTCACAGTTGCGCTCTGGGCAAAACAGGATACATCGGAAATCGTGAACAGTGAGTTTATATCGTAAGTATTTACAGTGACTGAATCATATGAGTGACAGCCATGATCACTTGTCACTGTCACATAATAGGTAGTTGTATCGGAGGGAGTAACAACAATCGAAGGAGTTATCTGAATGGTTGACCATTTGAAAGTGCAATTACTGAAGGTGCCGGGTGATAAGGTTACAGAGGCTCCATTACATATTGTTGTATCATTGCCAAGGTCTGGCATGTTGGGCTGGTCAAAACTAACTGACACGGAATCGTGTAATTCACAGGGACCCTGGGTTACAGTAACAAAGTAAATGCCTGATTCAGTTGCCAAATAAACAGAATCAGCCGTTCCGTCCTGCCAAAGATATGAGGAGGCATTTTCAACACCAGGATTAATAATAACAGTATCATCGGGGCAGATTTCTGAGATATCTGAACCCAGGTTCAGAACATTAAAATCGGAAAAGAATCCGTATGAACAACCGGTATATGCGCCACCGTTTATAAGCCCGACATGGAACAAGTCTATGGAATTACTGATAATAATTGAAGAGCCGGCAGTAACCGAACCGCTTAAATTGATATTGGCAGTAACGTATTGTCCCAATGTTCCGGTGACAACAGAAAACTGGCTTGCGGTAATCACGTTTGGAATTCCGTTTACGAGGAAATTTCCCTGTGCTCCGTTCTCGGTTATCAGAATCACCCCGAAATATTCGTTAGTGATACGTGTAAGAGCAACCTGTTCGGAACCGGTACATCCAATGGCCGGAATGATTGCAGCGCCATACTCACAGCCGAAACCTGAAATATGAAGAACATAAACAGGATGGCTGGCATTTATCAATACAGAATTACCGGTAATATTGGAAAAAGAATATATTCCGCCCGTATTTATGGTTGTTACAGGAGTTGCATTTCCATAAAGAAAAATCTGCGTACCTGCCATTGTCCCGATAATGGTTACCCTGTCATCAACACCAAGGGGGCCTTTTACTACTATGTATTCAGTCCCGATTACGTCGGTAGGAACAATCTGGTCACCTATCAGGTCGCTGCACATACCTGAGGGAGCAGACACAGAATCATCCTTGTAGGTAATGGCAATAGGTTTATTGGAAGTAACGTGTGATCCCCACAGGTGTTGAAGTTCGGATTGTGAAGTGGCTGTTGCGGAGTATGTTTGCCCCTGGTTAAGGTAAACGGAAAATGTTACCCCGGCTGGATGGCCAACAATATTATGACTTGGTGTTATTGATACAAGTGTGTTATTTTCAGTGGCAACAATATCGAAAGAGCTGATAGGCAAAGGATTATACACAGGGCTGTTATGGAATGTATTCTGGGAAGGGATATAAAAATCTGTTCCCAGGGAATTAATTCCTTTTAAAGAATATATTTCAGGATTATAATAGCTCGATTCCTCAAAATATGCAGTAACAGGATTTGTCGACTGTATCCTCAGTCCCCTGTTAAGGACAGTATTAGGTGGAGTATTTTCAATAATTGCCAGGTAAGGCGTCAGATTTACCCCTAAGGTACTGTTTGCTGCAACGCTTTGAATAATTGGTACAAAGGATGCATTTGCAGGTTGAGTGACTGTAATTACGGAGGCTTGATTAAATGAAGTAATACGGAAATATATAGGTTGGTCACCATGACCAGTAGACACTTCCGGGGCAGCAAACCAGAATTCAGTCCCGGTTTGGGAATAAGCACTACTCGCATATAATGCTGTAAATAAGATTATTATATTGCGATTTATTAACTTCATGCCGTCAAAAAAAGTTAGTAAATATACTAAAAATATATTATAGTTTATCAGGCACCTGTAAGTTTAATTCATATTTACGGATTTTACAGATTATTTTGAAGTATAACCAAGGAAATTTGAACAAAAGAATTTTACGACATCCAAACTGTTCATGCATATCTTCTGTTAGAAAATCTTTAATGTACTTTTTCTAACATCAAACCGTTGATTTTACTGTTAGTTTTATTAAGTTATATTGTTATTATTTTTAAATGCCCCGCTGCATAAAAATATGAATGCATTTTAATCCAATAGTATGAAAAAAGAATCATTTTTTGGACCGACCATTTTAAAGACGTTCTTAATCGTTTTGCTTGTTACGGGCGGTTTTATATCAAATGCCCAGTTGTCATGGAACAAAGCTACAGGGATTGACAGTCTTGCCACCAACAACTTTTTTACTGACGGAAAGTACTGTTATGCAGGAACCCTTGACAGCGGCGTCTACAGGTCATCTGACGGAGGGATTTCCTGGATTTCTGCCAATACAGGAATCATCGATTCATTTCAGATCAGAAGAGCAAATAACTTTTCAAGTAGCGGAAACATGCTTTACGTTGCTTTTGGGCATGCTCTTGGTGGACATATTTATTATTCCCCCGACCAGGCAACAACATGGTTTCCTACAACCTATCCAACAGGGGCAACTGACCTGGTCGTTCTTGATTCGGTAATCTGTGCCTCCACCGGCAGCGGTTTTTTCCTGTTTTCCAGGTCTACTGATTCAGGTTTGTCGTGGAATACGACACAGCACCCATTCCAGGAATATTATTTCCATTACCGTAAATGGGGTGATTCACTTTTTTGCCTTTCTAATTCTTTGGGGATCATGCTATCGGCCGATCATGGGTCATCATGGAACACATTCGGTTTTCAGGGTATTATGTGCTTGGATTACTTTATTAAGGAAGGAATTATCGGAGTATCAAACACAGAGGGGATTTTTTTATCTGACGATATGGGACTGAACTGGAACAATGCATGTACAGCCGGCCTTGATGCTGATTCCAGCCAGATAGTTCATTTTTCCATTGCCGGGGATACAATATTTGCAACCTCAGACACTGCAATATATTTTTCTGTTTTTTCAGGTGTAAGTATGACCTCCTGGACTGCCATTCCGAAAAACGGCCTGCCATTCCTCGACCCGCTTCATTATATCAGCGCATTTGAGGCCAGTCATGGTGTACTAAAAATAGGAACAACCGATGTTTTGGCAGCAGGCACTTCATCACCTGCAAAAGGAATGGGTGTATGGTTCAATAATCTTCTTATTCCATCATTGATTGAAAAACCTGACTTGAAACATTATTTATCTGTCAGCCCCAATCCTGCAAACGATCGGATCAGGATCACCACTGAATTAAGGGAATTCCGCCTATCAATTACCAATGCTATGGGTCAGGCAATTCTTTGTGAAAATAATGTTACCCTCATTGATATTAGCCAGTTTCCACCAGGTTTATACTTTATAAGTTTAACAGACAGCTTCGGTTTTTGGGTAAACGGGAAGTTTATCAAATATTGACTTTCATTTATTTCGGAAAGGATCATCCTGAAAAATTGACTGTAGTTAAAAGGGATACTCAAATGTAAAAAACATCTCAATAATAGCAGGGGTTTCAGAGAATGTTTTTGAAAAAGTGTGGAAAACAGAAAAAATTTGAACTATATAAATGAATGATCATTTATTTAAATATAATTGGTTAAGTCAGTCAAGTGCCGTTTAATCTACCTGTATCAGGTACTGAAGTGGTAAGCCATGTATCGAAATCTGCAAATCCAGGTGCACTGCTGAATCCAACCCAGCCGTTTGAACTGATAAAAAACTGCTTAATAATTCAATACTGCTTTTCGTATTGGATTTATCTAATTTTATCTTATGATAATGAACCTCTCATTTCTTGTGCCTGTGCTTTTTGAATTTATCTGCATGTAATATAATCCCTCAGGGAATAAGTATACCGGTACTGTTATTGTATTTGAACCTGAATTTAAAGAGTAATTATTATCATACATTTGAATTCCCAAATTGCTGCTGATTACAAAATTAAAATCTTCCGGTTTGTTTGTCCGGATATTAATAAACAGTATATCATTCGCAGGTTTGGGGTAAATGCTTACGCCCGTTTCTTTTTCCGGTAAAGTATAAAAACCATAAATACCGGAATTTGTAATATTTATTATAATATTTTCAATCTCAGGATTTATTTCATTTAACTCAAGCTGAACAGGGATTGTTGCTAATCCTGCTTTTTCAGAATACACAGAATAACTGCCCATGAAAAGTTCATTAAACTGAAAATGCCCGTTTTCATCAGATAATGTATATGCTGCAGCAATCATGTCCTGATCAAACAGGATTACCGGGATATTTCTTGCCAGATAAGCGGTTTTTATTCCGGAAACTGAACCTCCAAACCATTCGTTATCATATATATCAGTTTCATACACATCTTCCGAACTGTAATAAATATATCCACCGATTGAACCATTGCCTGATGCTCCGTTATTATACTGTTCAAGATTAATATTAATACCCGATGCACTTTGAGTAATATTTAATTCCTGTGCAATATTCCATGAAAGTTCATTTCCATAGTAGGATGGCAGGTTTACCGTTCCGTCGAATGGATCTGGAATAGCATATAACAGGTAATTTCCTTCAATGACATTATCAAATGAATAATTTCCATCAGTTGTGACCATGAAATCAACGGCATTATACCCGCCGGATAATGGCTTATTTATCAGTAATACCGAGCAATGAACCGTGCTTTTCATGCCCCCTGATACTTGTCCGGTGATTGTAAAAGTAAGATTTACTGTTGTGACGGCTGTTGTAATACAGCCATTGGCATCTGTTACCGTCACGGAGAAATTTCCTGAAGTAACAGCAATAATGTTTTGTGTTGTTTCCCCTGTCGACCAGTTATAATTCACGGGAGGAGACCCGCCGGTGACCATTACCTGAAGTGAATCAGTACCGGCAATGATTATACTTGCCTGCAATAAAACAGGTTGGGTGATTTCAATACTCTGAAATTCGGTTGTCCCCTGGACATCTGTTACAGTAACATCATAGACCCCTGCGGTCAATCCGGAAATATCTGTTGTGGTAGCGCCGGTTGACCATAAATATGAGTAGGGAGGCATACCGCCTGAAACAGTTAAATATATTGCACCGTTATCAAGGCTGAAGCAGGTTACATTAATGGTTGTACTACTTACGACCAATGCCGGAATCTGGTTGTTCAGGGAAATCAGGCCACTTATTCCACCGGAAACATAATATCCCTGACTGGGGAAGGATGTGATATCATAAACCGGGATCATAACACTTTCAATTCCTGTCATAATATCCCAGATTTTCCATTGAATTAATTCATTAGCTGAAAAGCCATCTTTCTGAAGAGTAGTAACGTCGTCGCCATATGCACTGATAGCAGTTGTTGATCCTGCCCAGCCAATATAACCACCACAGGCAATACCTCCTGATGGCAGACTGTAAAACACCCCTATATAACTACCGGGGGTAAGGGGATTACCGTCAATTAATACCGAATTGGCGGGAACTAAAATTGTATGGTTAGAAGGATACCATGTATAAGTCCATGGACTTGGCTGACTTGTGAATACATACGCGGATTCAGTACATGAGTTAGCATCGGTAACCGTAAGATAATAAACACCGGCATTGATTACAGTAATATCTTCAATAGTTTCTCCGGTTGACCAGGAATATGAATAAGGAAGTGTTCCCCCTGAAGTGGTGGAATTAAGAATATAATTGCCCGTACCCGGGATGTTTGTAATACTTACCCACATGGAAGCAGGAGAAATAACCTGTGCCAGGTCTGTAATGGTCTGTCCATCAGCAGAAGTCACTGTCACATGAAAATTTCCTGCAGTAAGTCCCGTTATCAGTGATGTAGTTTCATTGTTAGACCAGTGATAAGAATAGGGTGTAAGACCCCCGCTGACACTTAGCAGTATCTGCCCTGTAGGCATGCCGGAACATAACGGATTTGTTATTGTATGGTCGACTTGTAATGGCAGATTAGCAAAAACAGAACCTGTTATATTACATGAGTTATCATCGGTAACTGTAAGATAATAAACACCGGCATTGATTACAGTAATATCTTCATCCGTTTCTCCGGTTGACCAGGAATATGAATAAGGAAGTGTTCCCCCTGAGGTGGTGGAATTAAGAAAATAATTGCCCGTACCCGGAGTGTTTGTAATATTCACCTGCAAAGCAGCGGGTGAAATGACCTGTGCCTGGGCTGTTATTACCTGGCCATCAGCAGATGTTATGGTAATATGATAAGTTGACGGCATAAGTCCTGTTATTGCTGAAGTTGTGGCGTTGTTCGACCAGTGATATGTATAGGGTGTAAGTCCCCCGCTTACACTAAGCTGAATCTGCCCTGTGGACATGCCGTAACATAACGGATCTGTCACAGTTTGGTTAACTTGAATTGGCAAATATGCAATGACAGATAAAGTTATTGTGCATGAGTTATCATCCGTTATTGTCAGGTAATAATTGCCGGGATTGTTTGTAGTCATATATCCTGTTGTATCTCCATTTGACCAGATAAAAGAATAAGGAGATGTTCCTCCTGATATATTAGTATAAAAATTATATGTACCTGAACCTGCATCGTATGAACCAGAGACCAATGCGGTTGGCGTGTTAACAGTAGCCTGGTCAGTCTCAGTCTGACCATCAGTGGAAGTTACAGTAAGATAATAAGTACCCGACGAAAGTCCTGTAATTGATGATGTTGTTGCATTGTTTGACCACTGAAAAGTATAAGGAGTAGTACCACCGTTTACAGTAAGCTGAATCTCACCGACACTTGTACCATAACAGGTATTGGTCACAATTGGAATTATCTGTAGTGGCAAAGCGCTGATTAATATTGATGCAACAACAGTGCACCCATTGGAATTAGTAACCGTAAGTGAATAAGTTCCGGGATCAGTAACAGTGATATTATCAGTAACTGTTCCGGTCGACCATAAATAACTGCAGGTTGAAGTACCTCCGGCTGCCACCAGGTGATGAATGTTGCTGTAAAATGTATCAGTAATGCTGATATTCATTGATGCCAATGAAGTAACGCAGGCAGAATGAACTGCAGCCGATCCATTAAAATCAGTTACCGCAACATTATATATTCCAGGCAGCAAACCCTGGTTATTTGAGCTTGTGCAGGAGTTTGACCATTGGTATGTATAAGGAGTTACTCCTCCTGTTACAGATAATTGTATCGCACCATCCGATGCACTTGTACAACTTGTCTGTGTAACTGATGAGGTGATATTTAATGTCAGGACTCCTACGTGAAGAGAGGTCAGCCCGCTCATTCCACCCGGGGTAAAATTCCCGGCATTTACAAATGTGCCGGTACCTGCCGGAAAATATTCGGGAGTTGCATCATAAACAGAGTCTGATACATAATCCCAGATTTTCCATTGCATCACCTCGTTTGAATTAAAACCATCTTTTATGGAACTAAAAGCAATGTCTGCCCAGGCTGACATTACATTTGCATTCCCGTTCCATATCACATACCCGCCGCATGATGGAACACCTGCATTGTCGTAAAAAACTCCTATATAACTGTTTATTGCAAGCGGCACTCCGTTTAATAATACTGATCCGGCAGGAATATAAATGACATGCGAATAACCGGTGGTCACATATGAAAAATTCGTCGGTTGTGATGAAGCCAGAAATGAAAAAGCAAGTATTGAACCAATTGTCAATAAAGCGCCTTTTGAAAAGTGTATATATGTTTTCATTGGATAATTTCTGAAATGTTAATTTTTAATTGGCAGGGTAAGTAAGTGTGAAAGCAGAATTTGTGAAAATCCGATAACCCTCACCCGGATTAAGATTATCAATATTATCCAGTTGAAATTGAGGCCACCAGACTGCACCGGCAGAATTTACCAACATTATTGTATATGGGGAAAACTGTGAATATAAAGTACTCAAAGGCATAGGAGATTGCCGCAGATAGCCGAAAATGCCGTGTCCGTAAGGAATTGTTATTGGCGTAAGTTCCGGAACAACCGCAGTGCCTGTTACTGAGAGTGTGGCAGATGCCGTCATTTTTACTAAATATCCTTCTCCGATTGCTAACGATGCCATATTGTTGAAAGAAACTGCCGGCCAATATACTCCACCATTATCATCCTTAACAATAATAAGAGAGCTGATCACCGGCGAAAATACCGCCTCTGTTGAAGGATTAGATGGAATAAGATAGGTCGAAATCATACTCCAGTCATAACTGATTGTAATATTCTGGCTTTGTTTGGCATTTCCTGCAATAACAGGCCTAATTAATGGTAAAACCGAAGGCTCTGATACGGCGGACGCAACTTTCAATAAATTGTTTTTTTCAGGTACATTTTCTTTTGTGTAATCAGGTTTTATCTGTGAAAATGACTGAAAAGTAATGAATAATAAAAAGATTGACAGAAAAGAAAGGAGAAGTAGTTTCATGATATCAGTTTTTTATTAAAATAACATGTAATACAAACCGGATTTCCGGAGAAATTTCAATAACAAGACACTTAATAGTTAGCAAAGTTGCATATAATTCTTTTATTATTTTTCAAAAAACCGATATTCTAATAATGAAATTAATATATTTAGCACAAAATTGTTAAGATCAATTGAATTAGGAAAACTTACAGTGTTTTTCTCTGTTTTGCTTTGCAAAAGCTTTCGCATACCTCACAAGGGCGGAGTGGTAAATGTTTTTTATCGCGAAGCCTGCTAATGACTGCGAAGAATGAATTAACAGATAAATTTTCTGTTTTATTTAAACTGAAACTATGAAAAGATCAATTATTTTTCTGTCACTTTTCACTTTTAACTTTTCACTTCTCACTGTTTTCTTCTCACTTTACACTTTTTCCCAGTCCGTAACCCCATTCCTGACTCTTAATACAGATATGCATACGGGTACGATAAAACATATTTCTACTGATGCACAAGGCAAATATATCCTTACCTGCAGCTACGATAAAACGGCAAAACTGTGGAATGCAGCAGACGGTTCATTGATCCGTACTTATCGAATACCAATTGAAGAAGGACCATTAGGTTTACTCTTATCATGTGCTCTCTCACCAGATGGGAATACCGTTGCATTGGGTGGTTATACAAACAATTCTAATCCCCAGTCAATTTACCTGTTTAATAGCCATACAGGGATTATCTTTCAAAGTCTCCGTAATTTTCCTAATGTCATTTATGATCTGGAATTTTCTATGGATGGGAAATATTTGGCAGCTGCCGGAGGAAAAGATATGAGACCTGATAAACAGGGTAATAATGGAATTTATATTTATGAAAGGGGAAAAACAGAAAATTTCGGATTGTTCAGACAACTCACCGGTTACGGGGAAGCCTCTTATAACATTACTTTTGACCGTAACGGACGACTTGCCACTGTTTGTAATGATGGGAAAGTACGGCTTTATAGTGCTGATTTTTCAATCACAACCGAACGTCAGATGCAGGAAGGAACACAGCCTTATTCTCTTGCCTTCTCCCCCGATTGTACATTGCTTGCTGTTGGTTATGATGATTCGCCAATAATTGAAATTCTCGATGGCAACAACTTAAAAACGATTTCTAAACCAGATGTAACCGGGGCAGATAAAGACAACAGGTTTCAACAGGTTTCATTTTCAAATGATGGTAAATATCTGTTTAGTGGAGGATATTATCATGTATATAAGACAGGGGAATTGCCTTATAATATCCGTCGGTGGAGCAATGCAGGCAATGGTGGTTTTATTGATATTCCGGCATGCAGTAACACTATAATGGATATTAAACCCCTTCCTGACGGATCAATGTTATTTTGCAGTGCCTACCCAGAGTTTGGCAGACTGTCTGGCGAATGCAAAATGGAATACTACAGGCCGGGCGAAATCAACGACTATCGTTCAGAAGTAAAAAGTCATTTTACTATCAACGACAACGGTGCGATAGTAGGCTTTAAGCCAATGAATAAATCTGCTCTTGTTTTCTCTGTAACTGACAAACTATTGCTTTATGATGAAGTTGCAGGAACCAGGCTTACAGGAGAATTAATACCGTTTACCGATAGTATTGACAACATAATCGTTACAGACTGGTTAAGTAACTATTCGCCAAAAGTTAACGGGAAAACACTTCCGTTATTTCAAGTATTGGATGACAATGGAATATGCCGGAGTGTTGACATTGATAGCCTAAATAAGAATATTGTTTTTGGTTCAAGTACGAAACTTGTTTGTATAAATTCTGCCGGTGACGTTCAGTGGAATAAATGGGCAATAGGTGGGGCTGTTTCTGTAAATATTTCTGGTAACAGTAAAACTGTGGCAATTGGAAATGGAGATGGAATGATTGAATGGTTCCGCATGAGCGATGGCAAGCTTTTGCTCACTCTTTTTGCCCATCCCGACAACAAGCGCTGGATACTTTACACTCCATTGGGTTACTACGACTGTTCGCCTGGTGCCGAAGAACTTATTGGCTGGCATGTGAATAATTTCCGGCCATCAAAAGTTGCTATAACCAATATAAGTAAAGATATGCCTGGGGAAAAAGCCGGCTTGCATGTTGGTGACACCATCATTGCCATAGAGCACCTTAAAGTTGAAAGAACAGAACAGGTTACTGAAATTCTTACTGAAAAAATCAAACGGGATTCTTTTATGATGACAATAAAAAGGGAGGATAAAATATTCGATATTTATGTAAAGCCAACCTGGGACGAACAAACCAAAAAAAGAAAGATTGGTGTAGGTCATTTAACTATAGCTCCATTGGTTAAAGAAGCCAGTTATTATCCGGCTGACCGTTTTTTCGAAACCTATTACCGGCCAGAGCTGATACAGGAGATATTTAAAAACTATGAAACGGATGTCGGGATTCTAACCCGGTGGGGGAATGAAGTCCTGACAGTAGCCTCAATGAAAAAGCCTCCCCAGGTGAAAATCACTTCTCCAGGAAGTAGTACCAGTGATAATCCTGAAAGTGTAAGTGTGATTGTGGAAGTAACCGACCAGGGAGGAGGGATAGACGAAATACTCCTGTTCCAGAATGGCAAGCTGGTGGAGACAACCCAACGCGGCTTTAAACCACTGGAAGAAAACGGAGTGAAAAAGACAAGAACCTACCAGCTTACCTTGGGCAACGGGGAAAACAGGATAAAAGCCAGCGCGTTCAGTACTGAACGAATCGAAAGCAATCCTGATGAAATTATCCTACATTATGCCGGGGCAGAAAAAAGTACTACCCTGTATTTGTTTGTTCTTGGCATCAACAATTATAAAAACTCCCGTTACAACCTGAACTATGCCCGTGCCGATGCACAGAGCATCATGCAAAGTATTACAGTTGGAGGCAAATCAATCTTCAGGGACGTGAAGGTATATGAGCTATATGATGAACAGGCAACAAGGCCGAACATACAGTCAACAATAAAAGAGATCACCAGCCTGGCAGGCCAGAACGATTTGTTTGTGTTCTTTTATGCCGGTCACGGCACGATGAGCGAACCTGAAGGAGACCAGCAGCCATTGTTTTATTTGATACCCACCGATGTCACGAGGTTGTATGGGGATAATGAGATATTAAAACGACTGGCCATATCAGCACTTGAGATACGCGACTGGTGCAGGAATATAAAGGCTCAAAAGCAACTTATAATGATGGATGCCTGCCAGAGCGGGGGAGTTGTACAGACCTTTTCAATGCGTGGGGCAGCAGAGGAGAAAGCCATTTTACAATTGGCACGCAGCGCAGGGGTTGCTGTACTTGCCTCCACGGGAAACGACCAGCTGGCGGCTGAATTCACCCAGATAGGGCATGGAGTATTTACATATGCAGTAGTAGACGGATTAACAGGCAATGCCGACGGTGGTACGAAAGACAAAAAGATTACGGTAAAAGAGCTGGAAGCCTACATAAACGACCTGATACCGGAGCTAACAAAGAAATACCGCGGCCAGGCACAGTACCCGAACAGCTATTCATCGGGGATGGATTTCCCGGTTATTCTTGTTAAGTGACATCCCGTGGAGGAGTGGAAAGGTGGAATGGTGGAAAAGCAATGTAATTAGTGCCATCTCGCCCTCACGTTCTCATGTCTCACTTCTCATTTCATACTTCATGTGCAATGAATACACTTTCGCAAATGAAGCAGGATGTCTTACCACGTAATTTCTCTTAATCCCGTACCAAGATAAATATCTTTTACGTATGTGCTACCTGAATAAACTTCAAAATATGTTCCATCAGGAGTAAATGTAGCATCCTGAGCAATAGACGGGCTATTAATACCAAGGTAGCCACCTCCTCCATTGGTAAGGAGTATATCAGCTCCAAGTAAAGAACCTGTCGGGTTAACTGTATATTCTGCAGTAGCACTGGATCCCATACCTGAAACAGCCGGAATAATAGTAATGGTAGGAGGTGCAATGTACCCTAGACCGGCGACATCCAGTATTATTGATGAAATATTGCCATTTGGAGCGGCAGTAATTGTTGTATGTGCTTTTGCATTCTGATGATATGGAGAAATAACAGCGATCACAGTGGCAGCAGTATATCCGGATCCTGGCGATACAGGATTAACAGAAATAATACCTCCGGTAATAGGGTCAAGTACAGCAGTTGCAACAGCACCACTACCGTCAGCAGAATTGATAACAATGTCAGGAACTGCAGTATATCCGGAACCAGGGGCGGCAACAGTATATCCTGTAATTAAACCAGCAGCAATTGTAGCAGTAACCATAGCGGGGATGTCACAAATGCCAATTGTTCCGGTCGGTGCTGAGATAGTGACATATGCCCCTGCAACGGAAGGAATTGTTGAAGCAATTATCAAATCGCTGAATGTTGTCCTGACTATTTGAACACCAAATACATTCTGCCCATGCAGTTGATTAAGCAATAGTGATTGGTCTGTTACATAATCATCAATTCTCAATATAACAGGTAAACCCAGGGCTGTTGCGGGCATAGTAAGCGAATAAATGCCTGATGAATTGGCTGTTCCAATGGACCCAAAATTACTGAATACAATGGAAATGATTTTTCCGGCACAATCAGTGTTAATAGCATCTCCTGTTGGTGATATGTATGGCAAAAATTCAGGACTTGCAACATCAATAACTCCGATAACATGAGCGCCTTCTGCAACTTCTCTTGAAGTATTTACAAGGTTGGATTCAACGGTTATTTTACCTGAAATGGTCGCCATAGTTGTCCCTGTTGTTGGAAACATTGGTACTAAAGTAGAAGCATAACGGGTTTGCCCTGAAAAATCTTGTCCCGCTAAGCTATTAGGCGTAAGATCGGCAACAAAGTCAGCAGTGGTATGGTCTGCAAATTGAACATTAACGGCAACATTACCAATTCTCATATTTTCAAAAACCACTATGCCCTCGGGGCCTGTTGTTTTCGTAACTATTATTCCGTTTTGTGCAACGGCCACTGTAGCCCCTTCTGCCTTTGTGCTTTTTTGACAGGCTGAATTACCAACGGAAACAACATTAACACTGTACTGAATGATTCCGCCATTTTGCTGGGCAGTTTGTAAACTGTCAAGTAAATTAATAGCATCTTCTTCTGTGAAATCTTTTTTGCATGAGTTTAAAAAGATTGCAAAAAAAACTGATAACGCTAAGATTGATAATGATATAAATTTTTTCATAATGGTTAATTTAAATTATTGAGTATAAATTTTATTAAACAAAATTATTAAATAATTTTAAATAATTTCTATAATGAATAATTTTTATAAATCTTTATTATTAATAAAATTTGTAAATTTGTTTTATTAAATATTGAAATAATTTTAAGAAACCTATTTAAAAAGATTATGAATAAATTTAAAACTTTTAAGATAATTGTCATTGCAATCTTTTGCAGTATATACTTTTCAACGCATAGTAATGCCCAGGATAAAACCCTTACTTTCGGAGGCAGGGCAGGTATCTCAAGCAGCGTTTTTACGAAAGATTATCAGGCTGTAAGCGAACGGCTTACCGGTATAATGTTTGGTGGTTTTGGAACATACAGGATTACGAATTTCTTTTCTGTTGGAGTAGAATTGCTTTACATCCAACAGGGAGCTTCAAATTTGCTTTTTATTGATACAATAATACCCGGAACAACAACAAATCTTACTTTTCATACTATTGACATTCCGGTATTGTTGATTTTTAATATTCCTGAGATGGATAAAGTCAACCCAAAGATTTTTATTGGACATTCATTTGGTTATAATTTTCGCGTTAATGCAGCAAGCCGTATGCTATTAAACGATAACCCCGTTATTTATGCCAATAATTATTCAGATAAGACAAACCGGTATGAAAGACTTGATTTTGGAATTGTTGCCGGAATAGGAACAGATTTCAAAGCAAATAATATGATTTTTACCATTGATGGACGATACAGGCTGGGGTACACAAATATTTTTCTTCACAATTTCGATCATACTTCATTTGGATATGTATGTGTAAGTGTGGGAGTGGGTTTTTAATTTTTTTATCCTGTTAAAGATTACATTGTAATAAGTTTTTTTGTAATTACCTGTTTACTGTCTTTGATCTTCAGCCAATAAACACTTTTTGGAAGATTTGAAATATCAATTTCTTCCTTAACAGGTGATATATTAAAATTTCTGTTAATAAAACACCTGCCTGCCTGGTCGGAAATGCTTACCGACAGTTCATTACCTGTGTTAAAAATCTCGAGAATGAATTTGCCATTGTTTGGATTTGGAATTATATTGATAACTGTACGGGAAGATAGCTGTGCGACATCATTCAGGAATGTTACCAAAATATGACAGGATGCCGAACAACCATTGGTTAACATAACATCAACCGAGTAATTCCCCTGAAATGTGACATCAATTGTCTGGGTAGTCTCTCCTGTCGACCAAAGGAAAAGTGCACCAGGGTTACCGGCGTCGAGTGTAATAGTATCGCCTGTGTCAGCATTAATATCCTCTCCCAGATCAACAACAGGCACAGGATTTACTCCAACAAGTACCTGGTTGGAAATACCCATGCACCCATTATCTTGCTCAACTGTAACAGAATATGCTCCTGACTCAGAGATAAATATAGTTTGTGTGGTTTCACCGTTTGACCAGAAGTAAGATAAGCCTGCCGGCGCACCAAGAGGAACCTGGTCTCCGTCACAAATATTAAAATCATAGCCAAGGTCAACGGGTTCAGTTACAAGTACTTCAACAAATACCGAATCGGTATATTCCGAACCCGTTGAATCATAAACAGTAACAAAGTACATTGTGGATAAAGATGGATTTGCAACCGGATCAATAATAGTTGAATCATTAAGCGATTCACCGGATTGCCAAAGATATGTGTACGGAGCTATACCCCCCGAAACAGAAACTGATAACTGGGCAGGATTGCCTATACAAATCTGCTGGTCGTTGCCTGCATTACATACCATTATATCGGTCATTGAAAAATCATCAATTGCAAAGCCTTCGTCAGTATAGAGATAATCAGATGTCAGTCGGAATCTGAGACGAATATTTTCCTGTCCCGCATAATCAGACAAAACTACAGAATATTTTGTCCATCCATTATTGGTTCCACTCCACCATGGTGTTGAGATATACTGAGGCGAACTGTTGTTAGTGTTAGAGTTATAAAATCCCGGCTGCATACCGCCTGCTTTTTCCCAACTGGCTCCTTCATCCGCCGATACTTCCAGTATCCCTCCATCCCAGGTGTTTTCCGTCCGGAAATACATCCAGAATGAAACACCCGGATTTAATATACCTGTTAAGTCAAAACATGGTGAATTAAGCACACTGTGTTCATTTAAAATATAGTCATTGTCAAGCCCGGTCATCCAGGCAAATGATCCTGAATGAGCGGAACTAATGTACGACTGGGATGGAGTACCTGCTTCCCATGTATTTGCACCTGTTACCATTTCACTGTACCATCCGGAAGAACCGTTTTCAAAATCCTGGATATAAGGATAAAGGCTTACTTCAGCCATATTTAATATGCTGAAAAATGTGGTATCGTTTGTCTGGTCTCCGTCTCCTGTTAATGAAATCCAGGCTTTGATATGATATGTTCCGTCAGAGGAAAAATCTGCTGTCTGGGTAAATGTGTAATCAATATATTCTCCATTGCTAAAATCAGATGTCAGGGTAATAAGCTCATTATTTGCCGTCCCTCCGTTAAATGAATAAGCAACCGCTATCTGGGTTCCGGTATTAAATGTACTGAGGCCGTTATTATATAAAGTGATTTTAATTTCCTGGGGGGAATCAAAGCTGCAGCTTGTTTCAGGGAGGTCGTTCAACGAAATTACTTCCAGCTCAATTAAAGGAGGTACATATAAATTGATGTTATCAATAAAAACATTATCACCTCCGGCATGGGCACCGGGATCGTATGAACTGTTATATTTGACGGCAGACTGAAAGCTAAGCCGGAAAACAGTACCGGCAAACTGGCTGAGATTGAACTTTTTATTTGCATAATCATTACTTCCATCAGGATTGAAGTCTGATACCCCTTCAATATCCGGTACCTGGATGGTGTCATTGACAACCACCCGGAACCAGTTATAGGTGAAATAATTTGCCGAAGGGCTGACTTGTTTAAGGTCGAATGACAATGTTAATGCAGGAATGGTGGTTGCATCAACATTGCATGTTATGGCTGATGCATGATGAGAGGTATTATTAATCCAGGCATTGGTCGCTGTGGTTGTTGTCCCTGAACCAGTCCAATCCTGGTTGACACTCCCGCCGGTACAGTGAAGCGCCATATTCCCGTTATCGTCGTATAATCCAATTGATGAATATGTGGAACCCAGAAGGTTAAAA
>Ga0247841_10006632_pt1 | contig 17749 bp, 18 predicted proteins | sample LaCruzMarch2015__2_FD_192410 | JGI IMG/M metagenome (GOLD analysis project Ga0247841, IMG submission 192410) | Freshwater microbial communities from meromictic Lake La Cruz, Castile-La Mancha, Spain - LaCruzMarch2015_18m | ecosystem: Environmental > Aquatic > Freshwater > Lake | place: Spain... | reverse complement strand
AAAAGTTACGTGAGCTGGGTTCAAACCGTCGTGAGACAGGTTGGTCCCTATCTACTGCAGGCGTTGAGTTTTGAGGAGATTTGTTCCTAGTACGAGAGGACCGGAACGAACTGACCTCTGGTGTATCAGTTGTCCTGCCAAGGGCATTGCTGAGTAGCTAAGTCGGGAATAGATAAGCGCTGAAAGCATATAAGCGCGAAACTAACTCCAAGATGAGAACTCTTAGATTCCCCGCAGATTACGGGGTTGATAGGCCTTAGGTGTAAGTCCAGTAATGGATTCAGCCGGGAGGTACTAATAAATCATTTTATCCTTCGATATACTTAGCATTTGAGTATTGAAGATTTCACAGCGTAAGTTCACCCGATCAAATAATTTCGCTTCGGCGAAATTAGCGCGAAGCGCTATTTGACCGGGTAAATAGATACAGATTTTATTTATTTTGTAAATAAACCGGAAGAATTGAATATTCCGGTGACGATTATACTGAGGTTGTCCCACCTGATCCCATTTCGAACTCAGAAGTGAAATACCTCAAGGCCGATGGTAGTGCTTTGCGCGAGAGTAGGTAATCGTCACCAGAGTATTCAATCAAAAGCGATCCGAAAGGGTTGTTTTTTGTTGCTAAAGTGTTAGTATAAAATTGTTTCGTAATTGAGTCCAGCAACTTGAGAACTCTAATTAGGAGAAGAGCCATGAAGGCAAAAACAGTTCGTCTTTGCGGTTGCTATGCAATAGTGGGTAGCGGTTGCCTGGTTCTCGTTCTTCTCGTTTTCTATCCCACACCTCTCATCAGGCTGATTGGCGGAATTTCTGCGTTGACGGGGTTTTTGACCGGGGCACTGCTTGTCTTAGTGTGTGACAAGCAAAATTCGGCGCAGAAACCGGCACAGGGATAAGCCATGTGGCTAGTATATTTAGCGCGACTTTCGTTGCGCTTTTTTTGTATAAAATTTTTTGATTTTTAAACAGAGACTTTTTTTGTTGCAAAAAGTTGCATAAAAAAAACTGATGATGTAAAATCAAGGAACAAAATAATTATGAAAAGCGTCGGGAATCTTTCAATATATAAAAAGAGCAATGTCTGGTTAAAGTTTTTAATTGGAGCTGTTGCTCTTTTATTTTTGTTGACGGTTATAAATATTTTTTCTTCCCCGATTCGGAATTATTTTTATGTGGTATTTTCTCCGCTTCAAAAAATGTTCTGGTCTGCCGGGGAATCGTCGTCCACCTTCCTGGGTTCTTTGCTGAACGCCGGGTCCTTAAACGTGCAGAACGAGAAATTAAGGCAAGAGAATCAGCAACTTTTGTCGCAGATTGCTTTTTTGCAATCAATAGAGGAGGGGAATCAGGCACAAAGCGACGTTTCAACGGCCTGCCAAAACAGCGGATTTAAGCTTGTAATGGCAGGAGTAGTGGGCCTAGATGATAATGATATGCTTTCCATAAACAAAGGGACGGCCGACGGAATTTCCGAGGGAATGCCCGTTATAAACCAGCAAAACGTACTTTTCGGGAAGGTTTTCAAGGTTTACAAGAATTTTTCAACCATAATGCTTGTTTCTAACAAAAGCAGCATTATAAATGTTAAGGTCCAGCAAACTGACATAACTCTGCCTGAAATAGACGGTGTAGTTAAGGGAACCGGCAGTCTAAAAGCTTATTTAGATTTAATTCCCATTAACAGCGAAATAAATGCGGACGATGTTCTGGTTACCTCTGCGATAGACAAATCATTTCCTAAGGATTTGCTTGTGGGTAAAATTACTCAAAAACAAAAAAATGATCAGAAGCCTTTCCAGCAAGCGGATATAAGTCTCTTTTTTGATGTAAAAGCGGTAGACAACCTGTTTGTGATTACGAACTATAAGCAAGCTAAGTAATAGGGCATACCCTTCGACACGGCTCAGGGTGATTTTATCGCTTAGCTCAAAAATCATGTGGAAGAAAGTGCTGATAATAATCCTACTTTTTTTTCTTTTTTCACTATTGCAGAATAGTTTTTTTGTCCACTTTGACATCCTTGGTGCAGCACCCAATTTAGTTTTTGTATTTTTCTTTCTGCTTTCTTTTTTTGCTAAGGAAGATATGCCGTATTCGTTTATTTTTTTTGCGATAACAGCGGGAATTTTTATTGATATCTTTTCGTATACATATCTAGGATCATCTGCAGTTTTGTTTTTGGTTGTAGGGGGCCTGCTTAAGGGCGTGCAATCTGTGCTAAAGAGCCGGGATGACAGCCAGCCCTTGGTTTATTTTGCGCCTCTTTTTTTGGTTTTTTTCATTATTTACGAAGTACTGCTTTCGGTGTATCTGCGCTTCATAGATCCTGCGCAGACATTAATGATTTTCGACCTAAAATTTGTTGTGGCGGCGGTTTATAATCTGGCTTTTGCTTTAATAGGTTTTTTTATTTTTAAAAAGTTTGGTACTGGCAATGTTAAAAAGGTATAGACTAAAAAACTCAAACGCGGATATTGAACCTCACGAGGTTTTTTTGGATAAAATGGCTCATTCCAAAGAGGAAGAGCTGGGCTTGTCAGAAAATAAATTCGAAGTACCGTTAAAAGAAAAAATATCTTATGTTATGTTTGGTATTTTTTTTATTTTGGCTGCAGTCCTTTTTTCGCGAGTTTTTTATTTTCAAATTTTGGAAGGAAAAGAATTGTACACCGAGGCCGAGAATAATAAAGGGAGCGTAAACCTGATAGTGCCGGCAAGAGGAATAATCTACGACAAAAACATGACAAAGCTCGTCCTTAACTCGCCAGCGTACGATTTAATCTGCGATAGAGCTTATTTTTCTTTTTCATCTGTAGAGATTGAACAAGAAATTAGAAATTTAGCCGATACAGTTGGTTTAAATCCTCAGGAAATAAAAGACAAAATACAAAACACAGACTCCTCTGATGTTCTTGTTGTGGATACTTTAAACCACGACCAGCTTTTAAATTTGGAGGCAAAAATAAATGGCTTCGGGGCAGGACCCGGAGGGTACCCCGGGTCGTGCAGAATTCAGCAAAATACGGCCAGAGATTATGTTTTTGGTCCTATTTTTTCGCAAGTTCTTGGATATACAGCCAGAATAAACAGAGATGAATATTCAAGTTCTACCGGGTACGCTATAAATGATTACATAGGGAAAACAGGTCTGGAAAAATATTACGAAACTTATTTACGGGGCACTCCCGGGCAATCGAAATCAGTTAAAGCAGCTACTGCGCCGGAAGCAGACAACCAAACTATGGTGCCCGCTAAACCCGGGGACAACTTGGTGTTAAACATAGATGCAGATTTGCAAAAACAGGTCTATAACGCACTAGAAAAAAGTATAAAAAATGTTGGAGCTAAGAAGGGTGCAGCCGTTGCAATGGATCCGAGAACTGGAGCTGTTTTAGCCCTGGTATCTTATCCTTCTTACGATGATAATTCATTTTCAAAAGGAATATCACAAAGCGATTACAATAAAATAGTAAACGATGCATCACAGCCGCTTTTTAACAGGGCAATTTCTGCGAAATATCCGACTGGTTCAACGATAAAGCCGTTTGAAGCGTCAGCCGCCTTGCAGGAAAAAATAATTTCTCCCGACAAGCTGATTAACGACCCAGGGTATATTTTGATTCACAGCCAATACGATCCAACTGTCACCTATCGGTACGGCGGAGTCGCGCCGCACGGATTGGTTGATATGAGAAAGGCAATTGCCGTTTCCTCTAACATTTATTTCTACACCGTCGGCGGCGGTTATGAAGACCAGCAGGGACTTGGCCCCCAAAAAATTAAAAAGTATCTCTCATTTTTCGGCTGGGATCAAAAAACCAGTATTGATTTGCCTGGAGAATTTTCCGGATTTATTCCAGATCCTGCCTGGAAAAAAGCGACTAAAGGCCAGCCATGGTGGGATGGAGATACTTATAACCTTGCAATAGGCCAGTCCGATTTACAGACAACGCCCTTGCAGGTTGCAGCAGCTTATTGCGCAATCGCCAACGGCGGAACTTTGTATAAACCTCAAATCGTAAACAGGATTATCTCGGGAACCGGAGATACGGCTAAAACAGTTAAGGAATTTTCACCAGTAGTTACAAGGAACAATTTCATTGACCCGGCAAATTTAAAAATTGTCCGGGAAGGAATGAGAGACGGCGTGGATAAATCATATGGCCTATCTGCTTATTTAAATGATTTGCCGGTTCCGGTTGCCGCTAAAACTGGAACAGCTGAAATTGGTTATCAAAATCGTTTCAATGTGTGGTCATCGGTTTTTGCGCCATACGATAACCCAGAAATAGTTTTAGTTGTGACAGTTGAAGATGTTCAAGGACTGGGAGCAGTCACTCTTCCTGTTGCGCACGACGTGTTAAACTGGTATTTTACAAAAAAGTAAAAAAAGAGAGCGGTTTGAAACGCTCTATTTAGGTTGTGTTGGTTTCGATTAGCTGGATGAGGATAGCGATGGCGATTGCTATTACAGCAAACAGCTTGCCCCAGGACGACTCTACGAATGCCGACGCCAAAAAGCCGGCAATGCAAAGAGCCATTGAGACTGCGAACTTCACTCCATCTGTGTTCATGTTGATCCTTCCGCCGAGGTTGTTGGTTAGACCATCTATAAAGAGAGATGCTCTGACAGAAGCCAGATGAAGGCGACTATGCCGAGAAAGCCACAACGCTCTATCCATTTGTTGCAGTAGTGGGCGCCTATAGCCCAGATGACGCAGGAGATTATGAGCAAGACTAGAATCAATAGAGTAGAGTGCATAGCTGGCTCCTTGTTCTAAAAACATTGATTGTCAATCTGCTGGACCTGCTACCATCTTATTTATACATCGTTCAAGATACTTTGTAAAGGGGGTAGTTTATTTCATAAAAAAAGAGCGGTCCGAGAGATCTTCCTGCTAGAGAAGTCTCCGGACCGCATAATATATTGTCACTTGTCCGCTTCCAGGGGTTCGGGGGGCTCTAGAGCGGCCCCCACAATGCTTGCCAGAAAAATACTGGCAATGGTTACCGCGACAATCCATCCCGGTGCCTTCGAGGCTACTTCCACGGGAATGGCCATGATGAACAGTACCGCGATGGCATAGCAGATTCTCGGCCGGGTGATGATTCTGGTTTTTCTTGCGATCTTCATGCTTTCCCTTTCTGGGGTTTGATTAGACAAAATCGATGTCCCCGGATTTGGGCACGCGAATTGTCTGAGGAGTTGCCTTTGCAGGCCGCATTCTCCTAACGACGGCACTGACCACAGACGCCACTACAGCGAACAGTTTTCTGATTCTCACGCTACCCCCTATATATTGAGGACTAAGGTTGTCAAAGATACGATTATGATAACATCTTAATTGATTGTAGTCAAGGGTTGCTGGCGATTTGTAATTTTGCTATTATTAAGTAATTAAAAATTTTAAATTAAAAATTAAAAATTTCGTCTAATGCCCACATTTGAAGAATTACGAGAAACCAGAATAGCCAAACTAAAAAAGCTTCAGGAAGCCGGGTTTTTGGCGTACCCTGCAAAAACCAAAAGAACCAACACTATTGCCGAAGCTTTGGCTAATTTTGGAAAACTATTCAAGAGTAGAAAAAGGTTTGTTCTAGCAGGGCGAATAATGGCGCAAAGGGGTCATGGAGGAGCGACCTTTTTAGATATAAATGACGGCTCAGGCAAAATTCAGGCAATAATAAAACAGGATAAGCTGGGCGAGAAAGGCTATAAGTTTTTTATGGATGTTTTTGATATTGGCGACTTTGCAGAAATAACCGGCACGCTGTTTACAACCAAAAGAGGTGAAAAAACAATTGAGGCCGAAGATTACAAAATGCTTGCGAAAGCGCTAATCCCATTGCCGGAAAAATGGCACGGAATTCAGGACACTGAGGAAAAACTAAGAAAAAGATATTTGGATATAATTTTTAATCCCGAGGTCAAGGACATGATTCAGAAAAGAACAATGTTTTGGGCCTCAATGAGGGAATTTTTAGTAAAAAAAGGATTTTTAGAGGTGGAAACTCCGGTTCTAGAAACTGTTCCCGGCGGAGCCGACGCCAGGCCATTTATAACTCACCACAATGCCTTGGACATGGATGTTTATTTAAGAATTGCCATGGGTGAATTGTGGCAGAAGAGATTAATGGTTGCTGGTTTTGAAAAAACATTTGAAATTGGCAGACAATTTAGGAACGAGGGAATGGATGCAGAGCACCTGCAGGACTACACTCAAATGGAATTTTACTGGGCATACGCAGACTATGAGGATGGAATGAAATTTGTGGAGGAAATGTATAAATATATTGCCAAAAAAACTTTTGGCACTTTGAAGTTTAAAATTCATGGTCATGATGTAGATTTGGGCGCTAAGTGGGAAAAGTACGATTTTCAATCTATAATTTCAAAATACGCAGGAGTAAACATAGAAGAAGCCAGCCTGGCGGAAATTGAAAAAGCCCTGCAAAAGCTTGGAGTAGATTACGACAAAAAAGGATTTAATATAACTAGGGCTATAGATAATTGTTGGAAATATTGCAGAAAAAATATTTCAGGTCCCGGGTTTTTAATAAATGTTCCTGCCACAATTGAGCCTTTAGCAAAGAGAATGGAGAAAAATCCTAAATTGGTTCAGAGATTCCAGATTATTCTAGCAGGTTCGGAAATGGGTAAAGGTTATTCAGAACTTAACGATCCAATTGATCAAGCCGAAAGATTTACCGAGCAGCAAAAGCTAAGAGATAAGGGTGATGATGAAGCGCAAAGATATGATAAAGATTTTGTTGAGGCATTAGAGCAAGGAATGCCTCCAACATGTGGATTTGGCGTGTCAGAAAGACTATTTTCATTTTTAATGGATAAACCCGCGCGCGAATGCCAAATATTCCCATTAATGAAACCCCGCTAAGCGGGGAACGCTTAGCGTTCCGGGGTTAATGCCCGCTCAGCGGGCAAACCCAAACAATAAAATTTTTGCAAAAAAAGAGGCGGTCCGAAAGGATCGCCTTTGCGCTGCGCCGAATGCTACTCAATGAGCTTGAATTCAGCACCAATACTCTTGGCGATGGCTTGCCCGAGGTAGATTGCCTGCGTCCTAGATGTGCCATCCCTTCCAAAGCTTCCTTCATGTGCGAAGGACTCCTCGCCGATTTTGATGTTCATCGTCCATCCTGGAGTGACGGAACCCCTTCCTTCATCTGTTGGAAGTCTGACCTCAACGATAACGTTTTGCTTTCCCATATCCTGTGCTCCTTTCAGGTTGTGATGTCTAATTTTTACATGTTTGTTGCTATCTGTCAAGGGTTTACCGTGGGCGTTGATTTTGGTATTATTAAGTATTAAAACTAAAGATTAAAAACATGTTAGACATTAATTTTATAAGAGAGAATGCGGAGGTGGTAAAAAATGCGTGCAAAAATAAAAACGTTGACATTGATGTTGACCGGGTTTTGGCTTTAGACAAAGGCAAAAGGGAATTGATGACAGAAATGGAAACCTTAAAAGCCGAACAAAATAAAATTAGTAGAGGAGGAAAAGACAATACCGCAATTTTTGCGCAGGCTAAAGAGATAAAAGAGAAAATTAAATCAATGGCGCCAGAGCTGGAAAAGATTGAGGTAGAGCTCAAAAATATGCTTTTAATGTTGCCCAATATTCCGTTTGACGACGTGCCGGTTGGAAAAGATGATTCGCAAAATGTTGTTTTGAGAAAAGTGGGCAGACCGGCCGGCCAAATGTTTAACAAGCCAAAAGATTACATGGAGCTTGGAACAGCTTTGGATTTAATAGACACAGAAAGAGCAGGAAAAGTTTCCGGCGCAAGGTTTGGGTACATAAAAAGGCAATTGCCAATTTTAGAGTTTGCTTTGGTGAAATTGGTAATGGACACGGTCCAAAAAGAAGGATTTATTCCTGTAATTCCCCCAGTTTTACTTAAAGACCAAATGGCCCGCGGGACAGGGTATTTTGAGGCAACAGACGAAAAAGAAGCTTACTATTTGCCGGAGGATAAAATGTATTTGGTTGGCACATCCGAGCAGTCGCTTGTTTCTATGTACGCCGACGAAGTCTTAAGTGAAAAAGATTTGCCAATCCGCTATGTGGGTTTTTCAACTTGTTTTAGAAGAGAGGCTGGAAGCTATGGAAAAGACACAAAAGGAATTTTACGAGTTCACCAATTTGATAAAATGGAAATGGTAATATTTTCAAAACCAGAAGATTCAAAAAATGAGCATAAATTACTTTTGTCCATTGAGGAAAAGTTAATGAAAGCGTTGAAACTGCCCTATCAAGTTATAAATATTTGTACGGGAGATTTGGGTAGGCCGGCTGCCGCAAAGTTTGATATTGAGGCTTGGCTTCCATCGGAAAAAAGGTATAGAGAAACCCACTCAACCTCAAACTGCACCGATTTTCAGGCTCGCAGACTGAATATTAGATACAAAGATAAAGACAATAAAACAAAATTTGTGCATACTTTAAACGGCACAGCTTTCGCAATTGGCAGAATTTTAATAATGATAATGGAAAATTACCAACAGAAGGATGGCAGTATAAAAGTGCCGAAAGTTTTGCAGAAATACTGCGGATTTAAGGTTATCAAAAAGTAAAAAAAAGAGAGCAACATTGTTGCTCAAAACTCTTTCCCAAACACGTTTATTCTCGGATATTCAGTAAGGTCGTCAATGAACGGCCAGAGCAATATGAATAGTGAACAAGAGATTATCGCGTTGATGTGTTGGCGGACAAAACCGACGATGAGCCTAGTCAATCCTAAGCCCAGATATATTGCCACAAAGATTAAAACGATTCTTAGATTCGCATCCATTTTGCACCTCGAGCTGATTGTGAAAGACGCCATTTTTATCTTACTATTAATATAGTTATTGTTCAATGGAAGTTGTAATAAACGGAATTAAGACAAATTATCAGGTTTTTGGCGAGGGCGAACCTTTTTTAATTTTGCATGGATGGGGATCAAACTCCGACAGATGGGCCAATGTTGCTGATTTAATTTCCAAGGGGGTGCCCGGGGGACCAGGGCCTTTTAAAGTTATTGTCCCAGATCTGCCAGGATTTGGGAAAACAGACGTGCTTTCCGCACCTTGGGACACCAATAAATATATAAATTTTATTGAGCAATTTATAAAAGAATTAAATATCGGCGAGTTTTATTTGTTTGGGCATTCTTTTGGCGGGGCGCTGACGGCGAAAATTGCGGTAAAACATGTACAGGATGTTAAGAAATTGTTTTTAGTATCGGCAGCTTGCGTTAGAGAAAAAACAGCTAAAAAGAACGTTTATAAGAGGGGCGCAAAGTTTATAAAACTTTTTAAATTTTTACCTTATTACGCTCTTTTTAGAAAGGCAGTTTATAAATATATCATCCGCCGAAGTGATTACATTTATTTTGAGGGCGTGATGAAAGAAACCTATTTAAAAGTTGTGGCAGAGGACGTTTCCTTTCAATTGCCGTTTATAAAAGTCCCGACAGTTATAATTTGGGGCGACAAAGATGATTCTACCCCAATTGAGGACGCAAAAGTAATCAATGAGAAAATAAAAAATTCTAGACTGGTCATTATTCCCGGAGCTGGACACCGCCTGAACAAAGAGAACGCGGAAATTTTAGCCGAGGACGTTTTAAATAATATATAAAATATGTATTTGTTATTAAGCGTATTGTGGTTGATTTTTGAGGTTAAATACATCCTCTTTTGGATTTATCTTTGGCAGTTGAAGGATTACCATACCGGCAGATTTGTTGACCATTTTAGAACGCACAAGGGCAAAAAGCTTGTTTTTGACATAGCTCAAGGTATTAAGTTAATCTTGTTGATTTTGCTTTTTACAGCCCCGGCATTATTTGTTTATACTTTTTCCATTTTATTTGTAGTTTATTTTGCACAGGCACTTCTATTTTTTAAGGGAATTTTCACTAATTCCGCTAAAAAACCAATCTGGACAGCAAAAACTGTATTTTTAATATTAGTCTCCTTTGCAGTTGTTGTCTCATTTTTGGTGTGGGTTCTTAAAATAAAAGATATCTTGCAGCCGGCGGCGCTTGTTGCGTTTGATGTTTTAACCCCGATAGTTGCTTCTGCAATTGTACTTTTGTTCCAGCCGGTTTTTGTTTCAGTAAGAAACAACACTTTGAGAAAAGCAAGGGCCAAAACGGAAAAAATTAAGGGACCCGAAGGGTACCCCAGCGGACTTAAAGTTATTGCCATCACCGGTTCCTACGGCAAAACATCAACAAAAGAATTTTTAGCCACAATATTGTCCAAAAAATTCAAGGTCTTAAAAACAAACGAGCACCAAAATTCTGAAATTGGAGTTGCAAAGTGTATTTTGCAGGATTTGAAGCCCGACCATCAAATTTTTATTGCCGAGGTTGGCGCCTATAATAAAGGCAAGGTGAAAGAGGTTTGTGCCATGCTTAATCCGAAAATAGGCATTGTGACAGGCGTGAATGAACAGCATTTGGCGCTTTTTGGGTCATTGGAAAACCTGCTTTCAGCAGAAGGTGGAGGGGAGTTGGCGTCCGCTTTACCGGAAGACGGAGTTTTGGCTGTGAACGGCGACAACAAATATTGTCTGGATCTGTATAAAAAATATGGCAAAAATAAAAAAATTTATAGCCTAAGCAATACAATTATAGATTCCGATATCTGGGCAGAAGAAATTGAAGCGAACAGGGAATATGTTTCTTTTCTTGCTCTAAATAAGAATAAGGAAATGGCGCACTTTAGAGCAAACATTTTAGGTAAACATAACATTCAGAACCTTCTTGGCGCGGTTTTGGTTGCCAAAGAATTGGGTATGAGTTTTGAAGAGATTTCTGAAGCCTGCAACAGCATTATCCAGGAGCAAGGAGGAATGGTTTTAAAAAACGGCAAGCATGGAATTTACATTATTGATTCTTCGTATTCGGCAAACCCCGATGGAGTTTTTGCCGATTTAGACTATTTTTCAATTTTTCCAAACAAAAAAGTCATTGTTATGCCATGCTTAATTGAACTGGGTGAGGAATCATCGAGAATTCATGAAAAAATCGGGAAGAAAATAGGCGAAATTTGCGATTTGGCTATTATAACCAGCAAGGACAAGTTTAAGGAAATAGAAGGAGGATTTAACGAGACGAAAAAAGAAGGCGCTAATTGTTTATTGTGCGACAAAACGCAGGATATTTATTCTACAGTCACGCTTTTTTGTAAGTCAGGTGACGCAGTTTTGCTTGAAGGCCGAGTTCCTGCCGGATTAATTAATCTTTTAGTTCAATGAGTTATTTTAAACCGATATCAATATCGCTGTCGCCAAATGTTGAAAAAGATGATTTGCATCTGGCTTTAAATTTAATTATTCGGCCGTGGCTGTGGAAAAAGGACAAAGCAGTTAAAGAGTTAGAAGAAAAATTTAGAAAATATTTGGGCGTGAAATATGCTTTTTCTTTTAACTCCGGAAGAAGCTCTTTTTTCGCTATTCTGAAAGCCCTGAGGGGGTACCCCTTGGGTCCCGAAGGGTTAAAATCCGGGAGCGAAGTACTATTACAATCCTTCACATGCAACGCTGTGCCAAATCCTGTTTTATGGGCGAACTTAAAGCCCGTTTATGTTGACTGTAATAAGGACGACTTTAACATTGATACAATAGACTTAGAGCACAAAATTACTGCAAAAAGCAGGGTAGTGGTTGTCCAGCACACGTTTGGCTTGCCGTGCGACTTAGACAAAGTCCGGACCATTTGCGGAAGCAATCCTAATTTAATTTTGATAGAAGATTGCGCGCATTCATTAGGCGCAGAGTTTGGTTCGGCGGGCTCACCACAGGTAATGCAAAAAGTCGGAGCGCACAGCAAGGCCGCATTCTTCAGTTTTTCACGGGACAAAATTATTTCGTCTGTCTACGGAGGGGTAGCTGTAACAAACGATGATAAAATAGGAGAAAGCCTTCGACAATCTCAAGCCGAATTTGGCATGCCAAGCTCGTTTTGGACTTTCCAGCAGTTATTCCATCCAATCCTGTTGTATTATCTAATTTTGCCAATTTATAATCTTTTGGATTTAGGAAAAATATTTTTGGTTTTGTCGCAATGGCTCCACATTTTGTCTAAGGCCGTAAGCTGGCAAGAAAAACAAGGAAAGCGTCCGGATTATTTTCCGAAAGCTTTGCCAAATGCGCTGGCTGCAATGGCACTGAACCAATTTAATAAATTGGATAAATTTAATAATCACAGGCAGGAAATAGCGAATTATTATTTTGAAAATTTAAAAGGCACCAGGTTTGAGCTACCAGCGCAATTTGAAAACCGAAAAAATGTTTTTTTGCGTTTTACAGTAAAACATCCGAAAGCTCACGAAATAATTTATGAAGCCTGGCACAAACAGAACATTTTGTTGGGCGATTGGTACACCACTCCAATAGCCCCTTTTGATACAAATGTCGAGGAGATTAAATATATTCCCGGCAGTTGCAAAACAGCAGAAGATTTAGCAAAAAGAACAATAAATCTTCCCACACACATAAACGTCTCTTTGAAAGACGCCGAACGTATCGTAAGTTTTCTTAAAAAATTTGATAAGTAATACATGAGTAAAGAAGAAGCAATTTTTAATGTTGGACAAAAAGCCTTTATAAATAAGGATAATAAAGTTTTAGTTGTTTGGAACAAATATGGGCTTGATTTTCCTGGCGGCAGAATAAAGGAAACAGAGATTATGAACGTGAGTCGCGAATCATTGACGACGTCGCTTCAAAGGGAAGTTTTTGAGGAAACCGGTCTGGAAATAGAGATTGGCGAGCCATTTGCAGCTTGGTTTTACAAGAGAAAGAAGACAGTTTTCTTGGTTGGGTACGAATGTAAATATGCTTCAGGACAGGTTAATCTTAGCGACGAGCATTATAAATATGAATGGGTAGATAAGAGTAATTATAAGGCCGTAGATGATAACAGCGACTACTTCGAGGCGCTAGAAAATTATTTTAATAAATATGGAAATAAAAGAAATAACAAATAAAGAGGAATGGGAGAATTTTCTTTTGCCCCTCGCAGAGAAAACGTTTTTACAGTCCTGGAATTGGGGTGAATTCAGCACCACAATGAGTGAAAAAATTTGGAGGTTTGGCGCGTATAACGGTGATTTGCTTGTGGCAATCGCACTGGTTTTAAAAGTGTCAGCTAAAAGAGGAACATTCTTATTTATTCCTCATGGTCCAGTTTTCATTGAGGGTATGGCGCCTGCTGATATAAAAGAAATTTTTGAATTGATTTTGTTGCAATTAAGTGACATAGCAAAAAAAGAACAGGCAAGTTTTATTCGCGTTTCACCAATTTTGGCTGAAAATGAGCAGAACATTAATCTTTTTTTAGATTTGGGTTTTAGGAATGCCCCTATGCATGCTTCGGCCTACGAAGCAACCTGGAAGCTGGACATAAGCCTGCCAGAAGACACTTTATTGAAAAATATGCGCAAGACCACCAGGTACCTGATAAAAAAAGCTTCGGAAAACAAAGACATTGCAGTTGAATTAAGCCATGACCCAAAAGATATAAGTATTTATCAGACTCTTACAAAAGAGGTTTCAAGACGTCAGAAGTTTGTACCATTCTCCGCAGAATCTATAAGAAATGAGTTTCATGCTTTTTCGGGGCAGGGACAATCTACGTTATATCCTCAAGTGGCGTTTATTTTTGGTAAGTATAATGGGGAATTTGCCGCGGGAGCAATGATTGTTTTTTGGTCGGGCGTGGCATATTACCACCAAGCAGCCTCTTTGGGGCAATTTGCGAAGCATTCAATTCCATATTTGTTGCAATGGGAGGCAATCAAGGAAGCTAAAAGAAGGGGATGCAAACTGTATGATTTCTGGGGCTTTACTGATCCCGAAAAGTTTCCACGACATCCGTGGGCCGGGCCGACATTGTTTAAGATGGGTTTTGGCGGATACAAAACACAATACATTAAAACTCAGGATTTTATCATCTCAAAAGGATATTGGCTAAATTATATAATAGAAAAAATTCGAAAGGCAAGAAGAGGCCTTTAATCGCTCGGCAACAAACTTTTTTCCGTCTGCTGGTAACCCCCTTTGTCCTTCGACTTCGTTCAGGACAAGTGGACCAGGGACTACAAAAAGTTCGTTGCCTCGCTTCACGGTGTCCTACAGAAAAACACATATAAAATCAAAAATAAGCAGAATAAAACCGCAAAGGTCTATTTTAAAAAGACTTTGGTTTTGGATTTTAATTTTGGCGTTAATAATTATTTTAACAATCTGTTATTTTATATTTTTTTATTCTGGTTTTCAGATAAAAAACGTTGTAGTTTCAGGCAATGCTAAGGTAAAGTCTGAAGACCTCCAAGCGCTTGTCTGGAGCAATGCGCACACAGGATTGATTAGTCTGTGGAACATAAAAATAAGCTCCTCCAGTATTTTTTTGGTGGATGAAAATAAAATAAACAAAGCAATTTTAGATAAGTTTCCTATAATAGAAAATGTGCAGGTTAATAAAAATCTGCCGCAAACCGTAATTATCGGCATTGTAGAGAGAAAACCAATAGGGGCTTTCTGCACAAGTACAAACCAGTGTTTTTTAATCGACAATAACGGAGTTGCTTTTGAACAGCTGGATATACCTCCTGCCGGTGTTACGATTGTGCGACAAACCGCCGGAGATGCCCGCATTTTTACAGGAGAAGAAATTATATCTCAAAACATAATGACCGCCATTTCTAAAATTCAAAGGAGTCTAAAGGATAATTTTCAGATAGATTTGAAGGAGGCGTTAATTACATCTCCGGTGAGACTTAATATCAAAACAAGTGAAAACTGGCAAATTTATTTTGATCTTAGCGCGGGTTATGACATTGATGCACAGCTTGCAAAGCTAAATTTACTGCTGGATGAAGGGATTACCGCCGGCACCAGAGATAATTTAGAATATATTGATCTGAGGCCAAATGATCGGGCAATTATTTGTGATAATGCTACTTGCGGAGGAAGATATTGACAAAGATATATAATTGGTGTATAATTAGTTATATACATCAAAACATGAACTATTCGATTAAGGAGGACATGTTCGAGCGCTTTCCGAGATTTTTACAGAGCAATGTACTGCTCTATTGTCTTGTTTTGCTTTTGGCTGTGAAAATTGCCGTAACGTTAGTTACAATTAATATTCCGCAAAACATATTTTTTGCCGACATAACAAAGTTCGCTCTGGAGAATTTTATCAATCAATCGCGAAAAGCAATTGGCGAGCCGGCCCTAGTTGTGAGCCAGAAATTGAACCAAGCTGCCCAGCTGAAGGCAGAGAATATGGTTCAAAACCAATATTTCAGCCATACTAGCCCGACCGGGATTACGCCTTGGTACTGGTTTTCTCAGGTTGGTTATAGCTATAAATACGCCGGAGAGAATTTGGCCATTGGATTTTTCGATTCAAAGGAAGTTTACGATGCCTGGCTAAATTCACCATCCCACAGAGCCAATATTTTAAATCCTAAATATACCGAGGTTGGTACGGCTATTCTTGGTGGATTTGGACCGAATAATTCCATTGTTGTTGTACAAGAATTCGGGAGCCAGCTTCCAGCTAAACAAACCGCTGTAAATAGCGCACCAAAACCAACTGCAACTAAGCCTGCCGCTCCTGCAATTAGTCCTGAGAGCCAGGCGAACGAGCCGGCGGTTTCTAGCAACACACAAGAACAAGTACTGTCGCAAGCAACCGAATCGCAAAGTTCGATAGAGGCGCCCAAAGGTACTAGCGCAAGCAATTTCTATTCAAAATTACTAAATTTTGTTCTGTATAACTATAACGGATTATTACAAAGTATTACATATGGAGTATCCTTGGTTATAATCGGCATACTGCTTACATTGGTTTTCTTCAACAGCAACATAGATTTTAAAAGAGAGCTTGTCTTCAGAGCGGTTTTGATTTTAGCAATATTATCCGTAGCTAATCTATTTAATAGGGAAGTAATAATCGCAATTATTCCGCATCAAATAATAATTTAGCATGAAAGGGGACAAAATAAAAAAAATAATAAAAGTGGCGGCGCTGATCTATTTAGCAAGCTTTCTGATTATCAACTGGAACGATGTTTCATGGATTTTCAATTATAAGGAAGTTTCAGGATTAGTTGATGATTTTTTCAACCCTTATCCGTCCATAGACGCAGCCACTGTTGATGCCTATTTCTACCCAAATCACAGCCAAGCAGCTGCGCAAACCATAAAAGACGTGAAAACAAGTTATACCGACAAGCAGAATACATTGGAGATTCCCAAAATAGGGATCTCGGTGCCAATAGTTTTCTCTGCTACCTCCGATAAAAACTCTATAATGAAAGACCTAAATTCGGGAGTGGTTTATTATCCTGGGTCAGTGTACCCCGGCCAAACAGGTCAGATTGTGATTTTGGGTCACTCGGCCCCGCCAGGATGGCCAAAAATAAAACACGATTGGGTTTTCACCGATTTAGAGAAGTTGTCTCCCGGCGACACTATATCGATTGATTTGAATAATAAACAATACACATACATAGTTAAACAGAAAACAATAATTCAAAGAGGTGCAGAAGTCCCGGCGGATGCCTCTTCCCTTAGTAATAATGTTTTGACGTTAATAAGTTGCTGGCCGCCTGGGAAAGACTATCAAAGGATAGCTGTCGTGGCAGAATTGACAAATAATTAGAAATATCGTAAAACACTTGACATAAAGGTTTGATAATGGTAGGGTCTAGTATAGATTAAAAACATTAAAACCATGAATATGAAAACAAAAAACATATATATATTTAGCCTAATGGCGTCTGTTATTGTGACAGCGTTAGTTTTTGGCGCAACAGCCGGAATCGCCAATGCTGTGACAGCTTCTTCTAGCTCTCACAGCTCTTCCAGTTCTTCGAACACCGGATCTTGCGCTATTTGTGGTTGTTACACTTCTACTCCCGCACTGTCTATTTCTTGCTCGGCTATCCCAGGTTCCATCCAAACCGGTCAGTCGACAACGTTCACGCCTACAGTAAGCGGAGGAACAGGATCATATACTTACTCATGGACTGGAGAGTGCACAGGTACCAGCAGAAATTGTTCTAAATCATTTTCTACCCCAGGAACTTATACAGCGTCGTTGACAGTTAAGTCTAGCTGTAGGACAGCCACTACTAACTGTTCTGTTGTTGTTACCCAACCAGCTCCAACTCCTGATTTAGCAGTTACTTGTTCCGCCAACCCAGGTTCCATTCAAACCGGTCAGTCTTCAACGTTTACGGCTTTGGCAACCGGTGGCGTAGGAGCATATAGTTATGAGTGGACTGGCGCTTGCACAGGGACATCGCAATCATGTACCAATTCCTTTTCAAATCAAGGCACCCAGACAGCTACCGTTCGAGTTACTGCTGGTTCGCAAAACGCCAATAACACTTGTTCTGTGGGCGTTAGTCAAACCCAAACCTGCACTCCAAACTATCAGCAAAGATGTGTCGGCAACAGCATGTACTGGTATGATTCCTGTGGTGCTCAAGGCAGTTATGTTGGAACCTGCGGGAATACCTGTACCCCAAACTATCAGCAAAGATGTGTTGGAAACAGCATGTACTGGTATGATTCCTGCGGTACTCAAGGCAGTTATGTTGGAACCTGCGGGAATACCTGTACCCCAAACTATCAGCAAAGATGTGTTGGAAACAGCATGTACTGGTATGATTCCTGCGGTACTCAAGGCAGTTATGTTGGAACCTGCGG
>Ga0247841_10006631_pt1 | contig 17750 bp, 18 predicted proteins | sample LaCruzMarch2015__2_FD_192410 | JGI IMG/M metagenome (GOLD analysis project Ga0247841, IMG submission 192410) | Freshwater microbial communities from meromictic Lake La Cruz, Castile-La Mancha, Spain - LaCruzMarch2015_18m | ecosystem: Environmental > Aquatic > Freshwater > Lake | place: Spain... | reverse complement strand
TAGACACCTTTCCTCAAGGCAGTAATAAAGAATATGTCGTAGAACGCACTGTGAAAAAGTTCATAGACTCGATAGGATTTCTGTTTGACCAAGGCGATGCCACTAAACACGCAGCAGTAATAGCATTGCGCCATTTTCACAGAATTCTTACACCCGAACCTACTAGTCAATTTTCTTGTGCAGACTTATCTAAAAAAAGCCTCGACAAACTGCAAACAGGATTAGCTACATTCTTAATAGAACCTCAACTTCGAGAAGAATTTGCTCCTATTCACCCGACTTCATCAAGTGGGTCTCTTGTATCCACAGAAGAAGGAAACTCTTCACCAGAAACTACCGGATCATCTAATGATGCTGCTTCCGCTTTGACGACAGAAACTGCCAGAATTTCTCCAGATGCTGAAATTCCATCACCCCAAAACCAGATCCGAGACATTTTTCAAGCTTTTTTACGTCAGATCAATCAAGCCAATAATCCAGGAGTTATTCCAGAGGAAGCGAATAGAGTTAAAAACGAAGCTGTGACTACCTTTCTTGAGTCTATAAATGGTATTCGCTCTAGTAATGGATCGAGAGGACGTGCTAATCCAGAAGTCAGAAATGTGATGAAACTATTTAATAATACGCTACATTCTCTGCCTAAACCAAGTGGTGTTGAAATGACAAAAATCAGTCAGTTTACCCCTCTTCAACTACAAAAAGCTCTTATATCGGTAATAGGAGATATCAAGAAAGAAAGAGCTGCTTCAACTACTCGAGTTGCTCATGAGACTCTACCACCAATCGAAGAAGAAGAAGAAGAAGGATATCAGCCAGACTTCCATCCTGAGGAAGATCTTACTACCCCGCCCCCTTCCGCATCACCTCCTGCGATGCCAGCACTTCAATCTGTACGCACTTTACCAAGCCAGAGGAGCCTACCAGTAACGAGAACAGTAAAACTACCAACGGCACCAAGAAAGTAGCGCCCCACTTTTCCATGTTAACCTAGTCCTAATATTTTCTCTCTAGATGAGAAAATATTAGGACTTTTCCATTTTGGGCTAACAATTCAGTTTTTCTTATTTTACAAAAAACCATTTCGATGCGCACACTATTTAGCCAAAATGAGGTTATGTATGTGCTTGCCTTTATTATCTAGCAGTAGAACTACTATTTGTCCTGAAAGCTCCCCTGCTATAAATGCTACTGGCGGACCGAACTCTTCCTCTGGTAGAATTTCGGTTACTTATCATCATAGCAGCCTTGGAACATATTCTACCCCAATTGATGAACTATCAGGACTTGTGGAACATATGCCTTTAACATCCTCTACAAGACCTCTTTCTGAAAGGGAAGTAACTGTACTAAGTCCTGATGGGTCTTTACCCTCCGATGGCTCTGCAAGCTTGTCTACCGAAACTGCTGCATCTGCATTTAGTTCATCAGTTGCATCTACAGATTCTCCCAAAGAAAATCATGGTGGATCTAGCTCCTCTTCTGTCTCTGCAAGCAGGGGAGAAGCTCTAGCAAAAGAAGCTGCTGGAGCTGCAGGTGCCAAATCAGTTCCTGAGCCTTTAATGCTATCAATAGCTCTGCTACTTACTAAAGAGGATAGATTTTCCCTGCTGCAATCGCTTAATGATAGAGTCAAAAGTGGATTACTTTCCTTTAGAGACTATGAAGCTGTACAGACTCATGCAATAGAACTTCTAAGTGGCAAATGCCGTTCCAGAGAAGAAGTGCAATTTCTATTTCATTCAGCTCGTCAATTTGCCGAATTTCAAACTCTGCAACAGGGCCTTCCCAAAACCAACGAATTCGAAAATGGTTTTAATAAAACTGGAGACAGGATTCGTACATATGGGGAAAAGATTATATACCTTGTTGAGAGATCTATGAACAATAAATCGTTAGATACCAAAAGTGAAGTTAGAGTATACCTTTGGACACTGCAAAAGATCGTAGAATTAAGTATTCCCCACACACACTATATCCAAGTATATCGCTATGTCACCAACTACGTTAGGATCCGCACAAACGGCAGCGATTGGCTTCCAGAAGAGACAATTGTGATGCAAGCTCTATCACATGCTATTAGCTCTAGAACGATTAACATAAGGGAAATTGATGATCGTATAGTATCCGATCAAACAACTGCATGGACTTATGAAATCATGAGAGCTAAAAACATTCCTGCTGCCCTACATGGGCAGATAAGTGAAAGAGTCCACAGCTATGTAATGGAAGTAAAAACAAAATACCAAGCTCGCAAAGCTCAAAGTCTGACGCTTTCTGCTAAAAAAACTTAGCCTTTTTGCATATCTAACATAAAGGCCTCTAGAAGCAGATCGGGTATCTTTATGGGCTTGAACGAGCTATTGATAAAGCAGTGCGTGGTAATACCATAGGCTACTTTCTCACCCGACCTAAATATCTCATGCAATATCTGGAAGCGCACCTTAGAGCAGGTATGGACAGATACTCTTACAATGATATCTTCAAGTGATCTTAAAGGCTTGATATAGCGCAAAGAGAGCTCTACGGCAGGACATAAAATCCCCTGTCTTTCCATTTCATTGATATCAAATCCCTTAGAATGAAAATACTCTATGCGCGCTATCTCTAAATAGACAACATACGATGAGTGATGGATGATCCCATCTTGAGCCGTCTCTACATAGCGTGTTTTGATCGGATATTCAAATGCCATAGGGTAGCCTCTATCTTTGTTTACTTATTTTGTCTTCTTTAAAAAGAAAAAGACAAATAAATCCGAGAAGTAATGTGATAGGAAGGCACGTAAGCGCCATCTGATAATCTCTTGTAGAATATACGCGTATTCCCTCATCAAGACCACCACTCCAGTTAAGATCGAGTAAGAAGCCAACGAGAGGCTGAACAACAGCGTCTCCACATGAAATTAAAAAATTGGTAAAAGCTGCTGTAGTAGCTTTTGCTTTCATGCTGTTAAGTTCAATTGCAAGACTAAAGCTTAAGAGCTCTGCAGAGGAAAATAGTCCCACTAAGAAAAGCAGGCCATATACAGCAACGATTGGAATAGTCGGAAAATAAATGACTGGTACAAGGCATGCAAGAGCGCCAAGTATCCCCATACGAATAGCTAAGATCCTTTTACCGATCATATCCGACCATAGTCCCATCAAAGGTCCACCGACAAGCCATCCGGCAAACACCATCGACATGGCATAGCCGGCTACTTCTTTTGATACTCCATACGCTGTTTGAACAAAGGAGAGTCCCCAAAGTCCTGCAAAAGCGGTCGTAGTCATATAGAAGAAAAGGGCTGCCAGGCCATTAAACCAAATCTTTTTATTAGAAGAGACTCTCTTTAAATTGCCAAAGATATTCTTATCTTCAGAAGATGTCTCTTTTTCGACCTCTTTGTTATGTCTATCCAAGCGGAAAATCAGAAATACTGCAAGACCCAGCAGCAAACCAAATAGTCCAAATCCGGTAATCGTTTTTCTCCAACCTAGATTTTTAATCACCATAGTAAGAGGCCCTGATCCAGCGGAAGCTCCGACCATAGCAATAGAATTTGCAATTCCTATTAAGAAAGCCCTTTTCCTTGGAGGGAACCAGTGAGAGGTCACATAGACCATCGCGATGAAAGCAAAGGAAGAGCCAGCTCCTATCATGAGCCTACCGAGGCTTGCAACAGACAGATCCCCTGCTGCTGCAAATAAAAGTGCGCCGAGACCGCAAATGATCGAGGCGATGCTTAACACCTTTTTCACACCATAGCGGTCCATGAGAACGCCGACCGGCAATTGCATAGGCGCATAAGCATAAAGATAAAAGGCGCTTAACACACCGACAGCGGATGCCGTGATGCCAAAACTTTTCATGAGCTCGTGAACCATAACACTTGGTGATACGCGAAGAATGAACTCATAAAAATAGAAAACAGCAGCGAGGGTCCATATGGACCATCTTAATAATCCGGAAGATGTCTTGCTCATTATAAAACCTAAAATTTTCAAATTAGATCTAAAATACCAGGGAACTAAGAAAAAAAAGAAGGATTTCGTGAGTTTCTTGCAAAAATTAAATAATTTTTACTTTTTAAAGAAATTTTCTCTAGGTATTCCCGATGACTGCAACTAAGCGGATAGGAGCTTCAGTACATCCTTTACCTTTGATAGGAAGCGCTATGGCATAAGCTCCAGATCGTGGGACTAAAGAGCAGTCAGCTATATTTTCTATTATGTACCTACCAGATCCAAGAAAAAGCTTATGAACAGGATACTCTTGATCAAGACAATCAGGGGATAGAGTATCTATCCCAATACCTGCTATATCCCTTTCTATTAAAATAGATGCCGCTTGCTTCGAAAAAGCAGGAAAGTGCATCTGCCCTGAAGCATCCATATTTCTATACTTATTACTCTCAGACCAAAACTGGCTCCAATGTGTGAATCCGATCACAAGAGAGTTCTTAGGTATAGACCCGTACCTATTTTCAAACTCTTGGATGTCACGGGGAGAAATTTCATAATCTGCATGGGACTTTTTAGACACATCGATCACGCAAAGGGGCACAATGAGCTTTTCGAGTGGAATATCCTCGATAGATGCAGCTCCCTCAAATCTATGGGAAGGCGCGTCCATATGTGTTCCAACGCCCGCGTGCATCTTGATTTTTTGCACTTTGAACATTTGATCATAGTCTTTTTTAACCTCAGCACAAAAACCGCAAGAGCCGTTCCAAGTTGGAGAGCTTTCAGATAAGGTATGGGTTAAGTCTATAAATCTAGGATTACCTCTTAGCATCGGAGCCTCTAAAACACATTTGAATCATTGCAGAAAAAGCAGCCTACAATAGAAAGATTAATACTTGCAAATAGAAGAGTAAAATTGGGAGGTGAGCTCAGGTTTTTTAGGTCTCAATTTTAAAGTAATGATTAGATTTATAGGAACGATCTGAAGGGATTTCATTTAGGTGCACAGAAATTTGAGCGTTATAGTTAGAAAGTACATCTTTAAATCTATCCTGAAGTGTTTTCAAAAGCTCAGTTCCTGTCTCTTGCAATTGTTTAGCGGTGCGTCCCTCAAGCAATAGGATTAGTAAATACACAAACGCCCGAGTTTCACTTCCATCACCCACATAAAAATTCTCACAACAAATAGCTCTACCTTGGCAACGAAAAAGATCAGCCCCTGCCCTATCCACTAAAACCCCATGAAGCCGTGAAAAAACTCTCTTCAAATGATCATCTGATAGCTCAATATTACCCGAATATTCCAATCGTAAATGAGGCACTTACTCAACTCCTGCAAACGTTAATTCGACCTTAATGAACAGTTTATTTAAATTAAAGGAAATGGATGAGACAAACTTCCTCTACAAGCTCCATGCAAATCTTAAGGATTGGTCTTGCTGAATCTATAGGTTTGTTTGGTAATACCAAGAGTTTAGTCCTTCAGTCCACTAAAAAATCTGCCCTGCTTGCTATTTTCACAATAGTGTATTATTTTTCTCATTCAACAAAGACAGATAATCATGCCAAAAAGAACCTCTTCTACACCAATACGATGTTCATGGGTCATTGAAGGAAATACCCTTTATGAAGCCTACCATGATACTGAGTGGGGTGTCCCTGTCCATGATGACAGAAAACATTTCGAGTTTCTGATTCTCGAAGGGGCTCAAGCTGGCCTTAGCTGGATTACCATACTCAAAAGAAGAGAGGGATATAGAAAAGCCTTTGCAAATTTCGATCCAGAAATCGTTGCACGCTACGATGATACTAAAGTTCAAGAGCTCATGCATGACGCAGGGATCATCAGAAACAAACTGAAAATCCTCTCCTGCATCAAAAACGCTAAGCTCTTTTTAGAGATCCAGAAAGAATTTGGCAGCTTTGATAAATACATCTGGGGTTTTGTAGATGGCAAGCCCATACAAAACCACTTTAACAGCATCAAAGAGCTCCCAGCAGAAACTGATCAATCAAAGGCTCTTAGCAAAGACCTAAAAAAACGAGGCTTTAGCTTTGTAGGTCCAACCGTCATGTATGCGTATATGCAAGCGACAGGTCTTGTAAACGACCATACAAAAGATTGTTTTTGCTATCAAAAGCCAGCTTCTTCTAAAGGTCAATGGGAAGTGTATATCATCAAAACGGAATCAAATACCCTCTATACCGGGATCACGACAGATCTAGATAGGCGCTTTATGGAACACCAAGAAAGTAAGAAAGGGGCCAAGTTTTTCAATCTATCAAATCCTGGAAGTGTTGTCTTCAGAGAATCCCATCCCGATAGATCAAAAGCGAGCCAAAGAGAGAGTGCGATCAAAAAAATGAGCCGTAAAGAAAAAGATCTCCTTATCACTTCCTATCAAAACCAAAACTCATAACTGCTAATGAAAAGTGCCTTCAGCTCTTTCGAGCTGAAGGCACTTTGACTTTTTAAATACCTCAGTTCTACAACTAAGGTTCAAGGATATCTTATCTTTGGTTTAAGCTAACAAGAAGTTCTTCCCAGGAAGGAAGCTGTTTTCCTTCTGCTTTTAGAAGCTCTCTGTCGGCTTCATACTTCTCAGAAATACTATTCCAAGCCTTCTGATCTAAAATGGTAAGAGACCCCTTTTCAAAAGTTGCAGCAAGACACTCTGGCGTTTGCAGGCTATCGCTCCAATAAAAATACAGATTGTCAGCTAGCGTAAAATACGTCTGCATACGCTGTGGAAAAACCTTTCCCTTAGCTACCGCATCATCTGGAGAAGACTGGTAGAAGCGTTGTACCTCATTGCGATAGCTGATTGATGCTACACGAAAATCATCACTTGCGCTGCAAAGTAGTAGAGTGATTTCGTAGCCTGCATCTTTCACAGCCTGTAAAAGACGAGGGACTATCTCCCCTGTCATCGTAGTGCCATGCGCTACATCATATCTATTTTGAAAAGCTTCTTCTAAAAGGACAGCAGAAATATAAGTCGAGCCAAAACGCCATTTGTTATACGCGTTTTTGATCACTTCATCGTAGCTGGCCGTCTCTGAGATCACAAGAGGACTCAGTGACCTGCTTATGTAGGTATGAACCATATATTTTAAGGTTCTTGGATCGGGATCAAGATAGACACAGCCAGAAAACTCTGAATGTGTATCGATAAACTTTTCTAGGATCGTAGTTTTGCGAGAGCCTGGACCGCCGGCAGATGCGACATAAACAGGCTTTTCATTTGCCTTCACATCATCCGGAAAACAAACGCTTCTTACGACAGTAAGGTCTTTTGAAATCGCAACCTTTTCTTCTTCTGTATAATTCTTAAGGTTGGAATCGATCATCTCTTGAGGAATAAAAAAATTCGCATGCAATGAACTAATAGCTAGCATCGCACTGATAAGGATCTTTTTCATAGGGCACCTTTAAGGTTGTCGTTTCTGGTGTATTGAAAGAGTAAAAGCAAAATTATATTCGATAACAATGAAGAAGATCTAGCTAAAAATTCAGAATAAAATTAAATATTTAATTATATGAAAGATGAGGCGTTATGGATATTAACTCTAGTTTACAATCTATCAAAAATAAAGCGGTAAAGTACTGGCCACTAATCTGTCTCATCTTGATAGCAGCCCTTGCAGGACTTGCCTTAAAAGAGCATAGCTCAAAATTCAAAGCCGGCTGGATGCATTATTTCATGGGATTCTTCCTCTGCCAGTTCGCTATGCTTAAGCTTTTCCATCCGAGCGGTTTTGCTGACGGATTCCAAAAGTACGATTTGATAGCTTCAAAAAGCCGTATTTACGCCTATCTCTATCCCCTAATGGAACTTGCTTTAGGCCTTGGGTATCTAGCAAATTTTGCTCCTGTCCTCGTTTATCTATCCACTATTATCATACTGGGAATCGGAGCTGTCGGTGTTATTAAGGCTCTTATACAAGGCCTTGATCTTCGTTGTGCGTGCATGGGAACAGTACTTGATGTCCCTTTATCTACAGTCACTCTTACCGAAGACATCGGCATGGTTGTGATGGCATTCATTATGCTGATGTAAGCTTTAGCCAGACTCTCAAAAAAGCCCCTTAAGGGGCTTTTCTTATTAGGGATTTTAGAAACGGACACCTGCACCGAGGGTTAAACCCTGAAAGCATAGCTGGCTATCTATGGCCAAGTTTCTACCATAAGTTTCTGCTGAATATATGAACTGAGGTATATCAAATAATAAATGCGCTTCATAAGCGGCTTTGAACATAATACCCCAATTTTTATAAGACTTATCCCAAACAAAGCCTGTTGAGATATCAACTATTGGCTTCACCTGTTGTTCGTTCTTATAAATCGTTAAAGAATAGGGACCAGAACCACTTGTTACAGGTTGATTCTTTCCATAATTATTGGATGATTTAGCAAGTCCTGTGACTAAAGCAGCGTCGGCAGACGTGAAAAACTCAAAATCCATTCCAAGCTCTACTGTCCCTTGCAAACCTGCTACAAGACCAATTGCATTGATTTTGCTTTTGAGATTAGAAAATGAATGCGTTTGTGTTCCTGCTGGAATAGAAGGGGTAGCGACAAAAGTTGAAAACAAGGTTTTTGTATCTCGAATCTCTAGATTGTTTTGTAACCAGATCGTTCTAAGACCTCCAAAAGGAGATACTCTAAAGCGCTTTACAGGAACAAACTCTTTTTTAATGGTGAAATCTAGTTGATCGAAATGAATTTTATAATTCGCATGACTATAAGTTCCTCCACCTAGTGGATCAGCGGCAATAGATGTCCAAAAAGCATATAAACTCTTATTTGTTATATCATTTGAACTTACGCTATTGTTCGAAGAAGGATGGAATCTAGTCCAATCTAAACCGAAAATAAGATCTCTCCATGCAGTTCTATACGACATTCCAACACGAAATCCTACATCCCAATCAAACTTAAACTGGTTTGATCTATAAGCACTAGCGTTGGGATAACTTACAGAACCCCAAGTCATATTAGTGATATAGGTGCCCCAATAAAGAAAATCTCCATAAACTGCAAAGTGTAGAGGCTTATTATTAGATACAGTCTGGTTTGAATTCGTCATCGCACTATTTACATCTTGATCTGCAATAAACTGCAATGACTCTGCATCTTCAGCAAAGCCCTCTTCAGTTTCATATGCTACATCAAAATCATCGCTTTCATACTCTTCAGCATTCAGAGAAGAGACAAGAGTTAAAGCAAGACCGCAAAAAATAAGATGCTTGGGACCTATCATATTTCACACCAAAGTAAATTGTTAAGGAATCGAATCCCATTCCCGATTTTTCTTTGAAAGTTAAAAACGCGAATTTAAAGCATATCCTTGATTCGATAATAAAGTATTCGTTCTCCTCTTATACATTCAACTTTTTATTTTGCACATCTCAGAAAGTCATATTGAATGCATCTTTTAATCGATCTTTATCCAATGATCCATTGGCATATAACTGGGAGCTTTGAAGTACTTATCTACAACTCCCTCAGAACAATACCCATCTGATATCCCAGGGCCAAACCATCTCCAAGGAAAGACTACTTTCTGGGAGGGGTTTTCACATAAATACGCTCCCCACCAGCTGAATGTGCTATTTGCAATGATGTGGTGCTTGCAAAACGTCATAAGGTAAAAATCTTCCCAGTGCTCTTGCCTCTCTACGATGTAGTAATGTTTTAGTTTATGTACTATGTCCATCGATTTTACAAAATCGACATCATCAGAAAAAAAAATAAAGTAATCATTTTCGCAGTCGAAATGCTGCAGAGCTTTTTGGTAGTACTCTTCATCTTCGGACAAATTGTACATGATGGTTTTTCCATTATCCCCTTTCCAATGCAGGTAATCTCCCCGTCTTACATGAACAGCTACCGTGTTATGAGAGAGGATGTCAGAGTATTTTTGTTTTATATAACCCGCAACTTCTTCAGTTGGGGCAAAAAGTTCTAGTATCTCATTTCTGCGGTGATGAAAGTACCTAGCAGATTGATAGTACCCTGCAAGGACAACCGATTGAAGATTGTTTCTTGGAAGATCAATCCAATGATGTCCGGTTTCCCATATCCATGGCAGATTAAGAGTACCCTCACAGCGCCTCAGTCTTGCAAGCACCGGACTTACTCCTACGTGAGCTAAATCTGTGTAGGGGAAATAAGCTTCTGCGCCGATGTCTAACGCATAGGCGTAGGTAGCTGCAGAGATAAACATCTGATTGCCAAGTCCCCCTCCAAGACTGCCTACAACGACAAGTTCGGCCTGTAAAGTACTTGTTACAAGAGCTAACATCACACAAAATTTTCTACTATTCATTTTCCACCTCAGGTTTACCTATCACTTAACAGCAAAACAACATACATTGCTGCTAAATCATTTTTTGAGGCTGTATGAAAAAAAACATTTTGCTAGGAATTTTCCTAATGTTGACAAGTTTTGCCCTTCCCAATTCCCCCTATTTATTCGTAAACCTCCATGAATATGGATGCGGCATGTTCAGTGTCCTCGGCTATGTTGTAGGCGTTATGGACGAATACGAGAAAAACCCCTATAGAGGAGTTCAAGTCGACTTTGAAAACTACGGACTCTACTACGACTCAAGTTACGGCCCTAACTGGTGGAGTTATTATTTTGAGCCTATCCGTATTGGTAGCATTGATGGAGCCTATATCAAACGCTTTAACATCGATGAATTCTCCCATTACTCATTTTTTTCAGAATATGGACTCTCTAGAGAGCAGAATCATGACCTGATTGAAAAATACGTTCACATCCGCCCTGAGATCCAAAAAAAAATCGATCAATTTGTGGAAGATAAATTCAGTGGGCATCACATCATCGGCATACATTACAGAGGTACAGATAAAACGCTAGAAGCTCCTTTTGTACCCTACCAAAGAGTCATTGACTGTGTAAATAACTATATCGCGCAAAATCAGCTGCAAAATTACAAGATATTCATCGCAAGCGATGAACAAGAAGTGATCTATCAACTGCTAAATGTATTTGGTGAGGATAGAGTCATCGGCTACAGCACGATGAGATCGAGTAATGGCTCAGCTCTTCACTTCAATTTAACCAATCAAAGACTGCATGGAGAAGAGGCTTTAATTGACTGTGTTCTACTATCAAAAACAAACCTGCTCATTAGAACAAGTTCGAATTTGAGCCGTTGGTCAACATATTTTAATCCTACGATTCCCTTCATCGAACTCAATCAAAGAAACTGATATACCCATTCATGATTAAAATTAGTTGAACTTAGCCTGTTTGCTAAGTTATACAGTTATGAGCTACTAAAAAAAATACCATCACTTCAAAAAGAGCCGTACAATGAACACCTTCTTAGCCAATTCCATCGCTGGATCCCTATTATGTTTTACGGCTTTGGCTTTTGCAGAAAACACCCCTACCACGACTGATTCAGAAGATTGTCCAAGTGGAAGTAAACACTACCGCGCATCTGTAAGACACATCGAAGGGGGAGGCATAGGATATGATGATGGATATACGACTCTTGAAGGGTTCTTTGCTCCCGATCCACAAAAACTTGCTGTAATGCCCTTTCTTGATGTGCGAGGACACGTCTTTGACAGCGGAAAAATGGCAGCGAACGCAGGACTTGGATTCAGAGGGATTCTAGGATGCAGAACCTACGGCCTCAATGCATATTATGACTATAGAAACACAAAAAGAAGACATTACAATCAGATAGGGCTTGGACTTGAAACACTAGGAACACTTTGGGATATCCGTCTCAACGGATATCTGCCTATAGGTAAAAAAATCTCTTCTCCCTACGATTCGGAGTTTGGTGCTTTTTTCGGCAACAGCTTACTCGTTTCTCAAAAGCATCAATTTGCGATGAAAGGAGCCGATGCAGAGATGGGATTTCATTTTGGAAAAACTCGGCTCTTTGATTTCTATGCTGCCGCGGGCCCTTATTATTACATCGGAGAAATCGGCGGTAACACATGGGGTGGCAAAGGGCGCATAGCAGGTATGTTTAAAGAATATATCACTCTAGAGATAAGCAATTCCTACGACAGAATGTTCGACAACAACTTTCAATGCCAGCTTACCTTCAGCCTTCCCTTTGGAGGCAAATCAAAAGTAAAGAGACGGTGCGATACAAGCTCTTGTAAAAAATCGCAAACACTCGTAACTCGAATGGTACAACAAGTCGGTAGAGAAGAGATCATCGTTGTGGGTAAAGCTCGCCGTAATGTAGTAGCAACAAACCCGCTAACTGGAGCTCCTTTAGTTTTTGTGTTTGTTGATAATACAAGCAAATCTAATGGCTCGTATGAAAGCCCCTATCATACGCTGGCTCAAGCAGAAGCAAGCTCCAAACCCGGTGACATCATATATGTATTCCCAGGCGATGGGACCACTACAGGAATGGCCTCTGGTATCACCCTGCAAGCGGATCAGAAGTTCTGGGGTTCTGGTACAAGCCACGTAACACTCACATCGCAAGGCGCTATCACAATACCTGCTCAAACAACTACTGCGCCACTGATCACAAATACTGACATCAATACATCTGGCGACGCTATTACCTTAGCAACCAATAATGCTATCAGCGGTTTTACGATTACATCTGCACGTCGAGATGCCACCTATGGAGTTGATCCACAAAGTCTAGAGGTCTCTTTTTGCACGATAGAAAACACGACTACTTTTGCAATTCAGGCTTCCTTTTCTGGCGATGCTTCAGTAGTTATAACCAACAACCAATTTTTAAATAATGCTAACGGAGTCAATTTGACTCTTAATGGAACATCTACCCTTGATATTTCCGATAATACATTTAAAAACCAAAGTTCTATCTCTAATGCTCCTATAGAGATCATATCCAATAACAATGTACTTACCGCTCACATCGAAAATAACGTCATTGATTCCAATATCAAAGGCTCAATCTATGCTGGTATCACAAGTGTCCTTAATGCCAATTTCATTGTGGTAAATAATACAATTACAAATAATGGTACAGGAGCTGCGGGAGCCCAGTTTGGATCGAGCTTTGTTATCAACCCATTAGGATCTACCTCGAACTGTTCTATCGCATTAGAAAACAACACCTTCTCTCAAAATGGATCGAGTGCTCTTGTTATAGATGGCTCTGGTGTAATTTCCAACCTTGACATCACAGCCTCATCAAACATAATGTCGAATAATGGAACATTGTCAAATGGAGGAGGCTCGGGTATAGTCCTGGCATCTCCAGTTGATGTACTAACCTTGCAAGCTAATAACAATACAATCACGAATAATTACGAAAATGGAATCGCTGTAATAAATAATAGTGCAGTTACTACAACTGGCAATATAACCATCAGTAATAACACGATCAAAGATATTTTTACAAATGGCTCAAATGGTATTGCAGTGAATCAAGATTTCTCAACACTTACTCTAACCATACTAAATAACACAATTGACAACTGCGACGGTTCAGGGGTCGTCAGCTATGCACCAACTGGCATCACTTCTTTCACATTCAATGCTTCGGGCAATACGATTACCAACTGTCAAAATAGCGCTAGCAACTTAGGCGGCGGTATAGCTATAGATCAGTTCTCTACCTTATATGCAACTATCGAAAACAATACTCTGCTTAATAACGTAACTTCTGCTTTGCACATTGGGACTACACTTAGTTCTGATTCTGTTTGTTTAAAACTGACAGGTAACAATAGTGATAATGCGTATGATCTCTCTAATGGCGCAAGCGGTACATTCAACCTAACACCGTGCGATGCAGCTACAGTAAATACTGGATCGATCAACCCTTCAGGTACTATTACCTATATTACATCCTGTCCGGGCGGTTCCGCATGTCCTCCGTAACAGCTGTGAGTATATCTAGTAGAATGACCTTATGCTAACCAGACTATCTAGAGGCTTGTATGATATTCAGAAAATTTTTTAGTGCAGTACTGTTACTATTTGGACTCGGCCTATTTATTTTTGGCAGTAACATGGCAGATCAAGCAGCTCAAGGCGAAATGAGAATTTCTCAGGCTGAAGAAAATGTCCAAGACCAAAGAAGACCAGTACTCGGTCCGGTAAGAAGAAACGTAAGAGAACAGGCCACAGAAAATGCCCAAGAAAAGATCAATACAGCAGGACAAAACATTGTAGCATCCCAGGTAACAGCCAACTGGCTACGTGGCACGGGTCTTGCTATTTTTATCATCGGAATGGGAGGCCTTATCTTTTGCTTTACTCGCAAAAATGACTAAGGCTTACGTGTAAGGTTTAACCAATACCGTGTATGACGAAGCTCTCCGTTTTTTTGTAAAAGCCTCTAAAGCCCCAGGTAATTTTTGGCCATTCTGGAAATTCCCCATTCCACGGCATGATTTATCACATGCGCCGTAAAACCTGTTCCTTCAGGGGCGGGATATAAGGCGCAAATCAATCTTAGCATGACATGCTAGATTGATTTCTATTCTCTTGTGATTTTCATAGAACAAGATTCTATAAACCGAAGAAAAAAACTAAATATATATTTACATATTTACCAGTTTCTTTATTTAATGTAATTATAGATGAATCAAAAGGAAAATATGAGATATTTGACTGGACTACTTTTAATTACTTCTACTATTCCTCTAGGGGCTGACTCTTGCAAAGAAAAATGCAACTCTGAATTCGGGACCTATATTGGTGAGTCCCACGATACTAAAGCCTATAGCAACTGCAATAGCGACTGTCTAAAAAATGAGACCAATTTCGTCTCAGTAAAAAATACTAAAGAGTCAATCCCAAGTGGTCTGAAATGGCAGTGTGTAGAATATGCCAGGCGCTGGCTCATTGAGAATAAACTCATCACTTTTGCAGGTGTTAGATTCGCCTACCAGATATGGGATTTAAAGTCCGGTACAGAGGTTGAGACAAATAAAGAGGTGCCGCTACTCAAATTCGAAAATAAGGTTTCTAAAACACTTCCGGAAGTTGGTGATTTGCTCATTTATAGCGCTGATTATGCAATCACAGGTCATGTCGCTGTCATCGTAGGGGTCGAGGCTAATTCAATTACCATTGCCGAACAAAACTATTTCAATGCGCCGTGGGATACGCCCAATTTCTCACGAAGGTTACTTCTTGATAAGTATCCTGATGGCACCTACCGCATTTTTGATGATTCCCTTAAAGGCTGGGTACGCTTTACTTCCCAGTAAAGCTCTCCGATAAGAATCTCAGCCGACGACTTTTTCTAACGATTCTATGCACTCCGGAAGGACAACTACTAACCCCATATAGTCACTATATCCGACTACAGCTCCAAACTTATTCTCTCTATAGAATTCGACATGTTCAGGCATCGAAGGCCATAGAGTAATATGCAAAAGACTTGCCCCCGAAGCCATGCGATCTCTCATAGATTCTCGCGTACTATTCATTCCAGTAGCCCAATCGTTAGTTTTTTCCATATTACTATGAACACTTTTCCAAGCGCCCCACAATTTTACATGTTCAGAATTTGCAGGGTCAAATACTTTATATTCAGCTTTAAAAGTTATACGTAAAACATAGAGATCGCTCGCCATTGAATAGGTATTGTGAGGACCGAAAAGAGCGCACCAAACGCCCGGGAAAAAACCTTTTGATACCCAATCACTCGGGATTTCTTTAGATACGCTATATCTAGCCATAAGAGGCTCGCCATGCTCTCTAGGGATCTTATGATATACGCCATGCTTATGAAGGTCTGATATAGGAGCCTGAGAATCTGCCACATCTCGTAAAACACCCCGAGTTGTTCCATAGAGATCTGAGCGCCAGTCTGAATACCCACTAAGTGCTGCCATAATATCCTCCAGAATTTATTTTCGGGATAAATACTATCAGATTTATAGAAATCCTGAATACTTAATTTAAGATTAAAATAATAAAAATAAAAAATTTAACATCTCAAAATTAAGCTATTTTTAAAACAAATTAATGACCTGAACGGAGAAGATACAAGTTTGTGGCAGATCTTTTCCACCACCGGGAAAAGGGATGTATGACAAAACAGGCTCTATGAATGTATTGAGAAAAAGATGGGCCTGGTAGTATGTCTGAAGCATAAGTTCACTCTTTCTTTCAAACAGCCTTTTATTAAGCTTGGACCAGGCAAGACCCATGCCAAAAGAGTCGCTCGGTCTTGTTAGACCAAAAGCTGTTAAGCCAAAGCCAACAAATCGATTCATCGGAAGCGTTTTTCCATTATTTAAACCAGCCTGCCAGAAGACACTAATTCCGCTGTCATCAACTCCTGGAGACCTAAACCAGACGCGTTGTGATCCGAAGAGATACACACCCTGCGCTCCGTTTTGCTTTGTGACATCAGGAATAGATAATAAACCTGTTTGATACCAACCACCGAGAGCTATGATCCCAGGCATATGGTCCCTGCCCGCAAACCAATTCACTCCGGTCTCTGCAGCATAAAAATAATAGCCATTAAAATGGGGACCTTCAAGACCAGTATTTTTACCTCTGGCTAGGTTGCCATCATAGGCACCAAGAGAGACATAAAAATCATCAATAGGCGCGATATTGGCCGTAACGCCGTAGGCAGAATCGTAATACCCTGGCATTACGCCGATGTTAACAGGATTTGTGAACACGGGAGTAAATAAAAGACCACTGACTGCAGGAATGGCCTCGGATTTTCTTTGTACAGGAATCGGTCTTAAGACGTTGTTGAAATCTAAGCTAGGAAGAGTTTTTCCAATGCGCAGGCACAGCTTTTTATCAAACAGCTCCTGCCTATACCAAGCTTGGTAGAGCTCGGTTCTTGCATAAGGAGGGTTGGCTGGCATAGAGTCAAACCCTTGCACAGAGCCCACACGACCGTTTGAATTCATTCCATTAAATTGCAAAAACTCTACACCGAATAACCCACCTTTCCAGGCAGAACATTTTCCTGTATCGAAATCCATTCCTAAAATGAGAAGGTTATTTCCACTAAAGCGGCTTGCGAGTTTATTCTTAGTTAAAGTCACATCTCCATCTGCAAGCCATACCGCACCGAACCGTAAGGGATCTGTTTCTTTAAGCTGAAATATCCATTTTCCCAGGTCCCCTGTCCCTGTTAAAATGTCCACTGTGCCAGGGTTAGAGCTTACGCTTACCGGATTTTGGGACTTTACCTTGATAAAGTCTGGGAGTACAGGGGCTTCTTCATCAGAAAATACGCAGGCGTGATAGGCCAATACTAATGTGTAAGCACAGATAATTTTCTTCATTAGCAGCTCCTGTTGCTAAAAATCTATTGCAGGTTCTCTATATACTGCATCCCTAAAAAAGAGCTAGCTCCAGGAGCTAGTAGTTGCTGGTTATTCACCGTTACTGTTTTTGCCGTATTCTGGCATCCATTAACGATTAAATACGCCGTGCCATCTTTTTTCCTAAGACATACGAAGTAGCTATCATAGTTCCACCGTTAAGGCCTGATGTCTCCATGATACGGTTTATACATTGAATGCTTGTAGACATCAGATTCATATACACTACGGAGCCTGGCACTGCATAAAAGCTCTCATTTGTTCCTTTAACTGGAACGACACCAGCGAGGAAAGACTTCCCTGCATAATAGCCGAAGCCTCCCTTTGAAAAGTCAGGGATTGTCTTTGTATCCGTAACAAATCCAACTTCTGCCGCAAGCCATTTTGTCCCTAACTTTAATGGAGTGTAAGGAACAGTTGAAAAATCGTAGGGGTTCGCAGCGTTATTGGCTTTTGCTAAGGTCGACTCAATAATATTGATGAGCGTTTGACGGACACTTAAG
>Ga0247841_10006630_pt1 | contig 17754 bp, 22 predicted proteins | sample LaCruzMarch2015__2_FD_192410 | JGI IMG/M metagenome (GOLD analysis project Ga0247841, IMG submission 192410) | Freshwater microbial communities from meromictic Lake La Cruz, Castile-La Mancha, Spain - LaCruzMarch2015_18m | ecosystem: Environmental > Aquatic > Freshwater > Lake | place: Spain... | reverse complement strand
GTCACTTCACGGCATTCTTTATCAAGGATCCCGACAATGGGCTAAATGACGAGGAAAGGCAGACGATCAAAGATTTCCGCGACGACGCGGAAGACTGCCTCACGGACGTCATGAAGAGATCGCATGCAAGGCGCATATTCAGCTTATGGATTGCGCTAACAGTAGCACTGCTTGGAATTGTGACATACCAATGTTGCAAGTATACCGGGTTTGCCCTGCTGAACAATTGGATTGCGCCAACTTGCGCAATCCTTGCACTGCTATCAGCCTTTGTTGCACTTATCTATGCCGGTTCAAATTTGGGCAAATGGAATTGCCCTGGAGATACGGCCCGATTCGTCGCTAAAGCCTGGCGTCCGGTCCGCAAGAAGATCATCGACTCGGGCTTGCTCACGGAAATGGCCGGAACTATCCGGTACCATCATGAGAAAGATCCTGCCGGTACTCCACTAGTTAGCGAATTTGCCAATTGGCAGTTCGCCGGAAAGGAGCTGGAAGCGGTGCTTACAAATGCGATGGGTCAGCTGTCTCGGTCTGCAGCAGCAGCTGTCCGCCGGGCAGAAAGAGACGGCGTAAAGCCAGATAAAAAGCGTTTCCGCAACCAATTCGGGCAGATTGACGAAGTTGGGCAAGCGCTTGGCTACGAAGGTCTTGACTGGAAACAGCTCAACAATAGCGCCGCCGGTTACTGGTGAGCGAAATAGGGTGTAATCATCTGATACCACCGAGTAAAATCGGTCAGTGATTAACATCAAAACAATTCATAAATTCAAACAAAAGCGCGTGTGGCTTGGTAAACCCACGTGCTCTTTTTATACACTTCGGCTTCGCTCAGTGCGAGCATAAATTAATTATTTTAGTAATTGCCTAATTCTATCTGCTTCTTCATCAATAACTGGGCCAAAATATTCACCATTATGTGCATGAGAATTTCCGCCATAAACCGGCGCTTTTTGATCTAGGTGCAAACTAAAAATAAAATCCGTACCGTTTTGCCCTGCCCTGAGCCCACCGAAGGGTTTGACGTAGGCATGAAACCTTGGAAAATTATTAGAACTAAATTTTCTAACCAAATTATACTCACCATTTGGTTTGATATCTATAATAACGTAGCCCAGCCTTCTGGCTACTGTCGAAATACTATCTTGTACATTTTTTATAGTAAAATCCATATCTTTTTAGCGAGAATATTTTGCGTAAGAAACGGTTACGGAGGCGCCCCGTTGTGGGCGCTGAGTTACAAGCGCGTTTGAAATTGCATAAATTTAAATGCAATTTCAAACGACGGTGTGTTTCTGAAGTAAAATATACGAGCACAAAACTATTTATCCATGCTTAAACTCAATTACATCGCCATCTTTAACTAAATATTCCTTTCCTTCGGTGCGCAATTTTCCAGTTTCTCTGCATTTTGCATAACCACCCAAATCCATTAAATCTTTCCAAAAAACGACCTCTGCTTTAACGAACTTTGTTTCAAAATCACTGTGAATTGCTGCTCCTGCTTTTGGTGCTTTGTCACCCTTTTTAATTGTCCATGCTCGGGTCTCATCTTCTCCAGTTGTTAAAAAAGTAATTAAATTTAAAAGTTCGTATGACTTTCTAACCAAAACTGCTGTTTCTGAATCTGTTGGCAAACCTAATTCCTGGCGCTCTTGTTTACTTAGTCCCTCAGCCTCAAATTCCGTGGCTACATCGATTATTAAATAGTTTTGCAATACGGACTTCACTTCTTCTGAAACGTCTTCCTCAAGGCCGTTTAACAAGAATAAGCGCGGTTTAAATGTTAGTAATTGATAACCATTTAAAATTTCTTTTTCGTCGTCCGTAAATTCTTGGTCCACTAAAACTTTTTCTTCAACCAAAAAAGCTTTTGCTTTTGTTAAAACTGCCATTTCTTTAATGGCTTCTTTTTTGCTTTGCCTGATTTCGCCAGCCAAACTATCCATTCTTTTGTTTATAGTATCTAAATCTTTTAAAATTAATTCAACATCTAAAATTTCTTTTTCTTCTAATGGGTCAACAATTTGTTGTGTGTTTACAATGTCTGGGTTTTTAAAAGCGCGCAAAACATATAGAATTGCATCAACTTCTCTAATGTGTGACAAAAATTTATTTCCCAAGCCTTCACCGCCTGCTGCACCCTTAACTAAACCAGCAATATCTACAAAATCTACTGTAGCAAAAATTTGCTTTTTAGATTTTGATAACTCACCAAGCATTTCTACGCGCTCGTCAGGAACCAAAACAACCCCAACATTGGGGTCAATTGTAGCAAAGGGATAATTAGCAATCAAAACAGGCTTTTTAGTTAATGTTTTAAATAATGTTGATTTCCCCACATTTGGAAGACCAACAATTCCTATTGATAGTGACATACCAGGTAGTAGAAATTCGACTTAGAATATTAAACTTCTACGATTTAATTATTTTTACTCTTCAAATACCAGATAATATTTTTTTCCATTTTGTTTTTTAACAATATCAAAATGGATGTCGAATTTTCACTACCTGGCATATCAAAATAATACTATACTTTTTTCTTTATTTCAATCCTTCAGCAGGTTCGGATAAACAAAAAAAACACTTTTTCTATAAGTGTTTTTTTAACCCTATAAATGCGTCAGCCCTAGGCTGATAAACTTAATTGGGTGGGAGGAACTTATCGCGTTCCTCCATATTTTGTGGCAAGCCACACGTCGGGGTTATAACCCGAAAGTATTCGAGAATATAGTCTCAATACTTATGCCGGCTTTACAAAAGCCGTAAAACGAAACATTATTCAACTGACCGATAAGCTGACTCCATGGCAGCATACTCAGCGTCCACGAACTGGACTTCCTTTTCTTCCGTGGTAGCGAAAGAGGAGAAGTGCTTAGTCGGAACGATGCTCAAATCCCGCACGGCCGCGACGCGGTATAAATCATACACCGTATCATAGTTGTTGAAGTTGCCTACGCGCCGCTTTCTGGGCCCAGTCCTTGTGACTGGACTGTCAATCATCCAGAATAGGTGGACACCTTGTTTACAGCCCACTCCCGCAATTGGGAATTTTGTCTGAAGGTGCGGCTTTTGAGCGCTGAGAGCCAAAAGTTCTTCAACCAACACTGTCCGATAGCCATAAGCTTTCAACTCTTCAATAACCTCTTCGTGACTCATCTGCCGGCCTTTGCCGAAATGGAAGATAGTCACGGTGACGTCCTCATCAAGGGGGCCGTCAAACGAGCGATCGGGAATATTTTCGGGCTGAATTTCACATCCCGTGAGAATTAACGAATCCCGTAGCGTGAGCTTGCGGTTAACTTTCACGGTATTGTCAAAGTAGGTTGGCTCGGGCCATTCATCAAGGCCGAGTGCAGTCCTGATTTCTCCTCGCACAAAGTATCCTCGACGCCGCTTTCCGGCGATAATATCGGGTATAATACCCGATTCAAGGACGTATTGCCACTCAGTGCGAGTGATGTTTAGGGGCGTGAGCACGTTGTTATAGAAGTGCTCGATTTGTTCTTTACTTAACTGTGTATTTTTCATGTTCTGACTTTCCGAGTTGGAGGTCTGTGTTGCAAGTCGAGATTCGGCTGATTAAGACAGTTGGAATAATCTCGTAAATTTCCAGTGCCTATAAAAATAGATAAGGCTATTTCCCTACTATTATAGACACTGAAACGAGAAAATGTATTCTCAATGTACTATATTAATTATAGCATATGCATAACATAATGTCAAGAGTACACAAGGCAGCTTTTTAACCAAAAAAACCGCCTTTTCGGCGGTCTTTAGCCTCCCTTACTTAAGCTTTTTAAACTCAATATAAGAGTATATGAATGTGATAATTGCGGTTCCAATTGCAGGAATTACAATAAGAAAAATTATAGAGTCTCCCCGCGTAAATAACCCCAATAATGTCAATGCCCCAACTATTTGAAAAAGAATTCCGCCTAATTTATGAGTTTTATCCCAAACTTTGTCATTAGCCAAAGTCCATGGCGTGCGAATTCCAACAAAATAATTTCTTTTAATTTTCTTTAAAAAACTTCCAATACAGAAAAATAAAATAGCCAATGCTGGCAACATTGCAGCAGTAAAATTAAAAAAGTAACCCAAATTATAAATTATAGTTAATGAAAAAATATATAAGAAAAACAACTCAAAAAGAATCCAGAAGCCGTTATAATATTTTCTAAAATCATGAATATTATTTTTTAAAGGGTCAATTAATGGAATTAAAAAATATAAAACAAGCATTGCTAACATTATCAACGGTATTAAAAATATTCCCCAGAACTTTGTCATGTATCCATTAACTTCTCCAGAAGCTCCCCAATGCGATGAAATGTTTACAGGTAATTGCGGATAATAAAAAACCCCCATTGCAAAAGCTAATGCGACAATTACTAATAAAAATAGACTTGAAATTTTATTTTCCATAGTGTTTGCGAAATTTAATTAATCCAACGATAATTGGAAGAATTAATGTTAAAGCGTAATAAATATATATGTCTAGTTTATAATAATTTGCAATATTAAATAATTTCACGTTAAAAATGTAATCTAAAATTATTGCTAATATTGTCCAGATAACTCCAAGGCCAACATAGCACATGAATTTCTCGCGATGGATTTTTTTAAATAAAACCCAAATAGTAATCAATGTTGCAATTGGTGAGATTATCCAGCCAATCATTTCGGTTGGTACTGACTTATATAACATTACCCCCATTGTCCAACCAATAAACCATAATATAGTACCCCAAAAAATTGTATTTTTTAAAATTTTAATTCTTTCCATTCCTAATTATCTTAGATTTATTTAATTATATTAATATATTATATCATGATTCAATCAGTATAGACAAAAAATCGCCATTCAGCGATTTATATTTGCCTAGGTTATTATTTACTTACAATTTTCTCTAAAATTCTATAAATTTCTACCATTACAAAAGTATCTTGTTCGCAATAGTCAAAAAGATGTTTTAACTTTCTTGCGCGGTCGGTTGGTTCTGGCCCTTCGTTTACAATATGCTCCCACCACGCATAACCCACCTCGGCACCCGTATAAAGCAAATTGTCATAGGTCATTTCGGGCAACAATACATTCATAATTTTCTCAATTGCAGATTTTCCTTTGAAGTCCTTATGCACATAATGTTGTTTAGAAAAAATATCCATTAAATCTTGCATTTGTGCACAAATTCTATTCATAGCTGGGGCATATTCTGGCAACCTCTCACCAATTTCTCTTGTAACTGCATTCTCAAATTTATCATTCCATGCCAAAACTGTTCCTTGTGGAGCAATATATTCTACTAGTTTTTTTGCAACTTCTGGCGAAGGGTCTGCATTTTCTTGCTGTAAATATTCTAAATGAGTTAATTCTCCACCCTTTTTGCTTAAAATGTGCAAAGAAAATTGAATTGGAATTCTTTGATATGGTTTATAGCCTTTGTATATTGGAATTGCAGGTGCAAATGTTTCATAATCAAAAAAATATAATGGATAAGAGTAATTATTTAAAATTTTTGCAATTTCTTCTATATTAATTTCTTCTTCGCCAGTTTTGTGCACGCGAATTTGATTTTTTTGAACAGGTGTTAGGTCTTCAACATTATCAACTTCATGAATATTATAGATTTCATTATTAACCCACTGCTCAATTTTTTTAGGGGTCATGCCAATTCTACTTAAATCGTGCACGCTATAGTCTGGCACTTCTGGGTGTGATTTGTGGAATGTCGCACAATGGCGACTTCTTCCATAAAAATTACACTTGCAACCGGCCTTAGGTTCTGTATCTTGGTTTAAATATTGCTTAGCCTGTTCCATTTTTTCAGCCACTACATCTTTTTTTTCTGTAACTTGCTCGGTAACTTCCTCAGTAATAAATAGTTGCTCAATGTCTAATTCATCACCCCTTATATATTCACTATTTAAATGCACAATAAATTTATTTCCAACTTCAACGCCTGCTTTTTCTAAAACAATTGTTTGAAATGTTATGTCAGAAATGTGGTCGTGAGGCCTTTCGTTATCCTTTAAAGAATTTGTAGCCTTTACCTCATATAAATCATACTTTGACGATTTATTATTATAAACTAAAAAATCACATCTAATAATAAATCCGTCTGCAATAAATGTTGGCTGGTAAATGACGTGAGTTTCTAAATGCACCAATTCCCCACTTTGCTTGGTCCCACCTTTTTCAACCTCAATAAACCCAGAAAAAATTTTCAATTGTTGTGCAACCAATTCAACCTTATTTCCTTCTTCAACATTCATTTTACCCATAAAATCTAACTCAAGCTCTGGCAACTCAGGCATGTGCAATCTAAACCACGCATCCTTTGGACATGTTAAATATTCTAAATATCTCGTCTTCGAAATTAAATCCATTTTTTTATTTTTTCCGATATGTATTCACCAATTAAAAATAATATTATAGCAATTATAAAAAGAACTATTTTTTCATAATCGTTTAGAAAACTTTGAAGACCTAAATTATCAAAAAATATGCCAGCGACTATAAATATAACTGCGATAACTTCTAAAATAGGCTTAATAATTTTCTTCATTAGCTCATTGTATCACCGACACATATTCAGTCAAATAAAAAGCCTCAGCACACTGCTATGCGAGGCATTAATAAGAAGCACATTTAAGTCATTCTTGGACAAACACGAACCTGTTTTTCTACAAGGGCAATTAATTCGAATATCCTATCAATTACCCTTTGAGGCGGGCTATGGTCGCTCGACGCAACTGCTATTTCATTATCATACCAATCACCCATTGAAGGACTTACTCCGCCAAAACATTGGTCCATGTGTGCGGCTGACATCATTTCACCGGCAGAATTAAAGCAAACATCAGAAATTGATTTGTCTTCTCCTAACTCGGTCAAACCTTCCCGCAAGACTGCATAATCGTCAACTTCCAAGTCTTGGATTATTTCGTGAATGCGCCCAAGATTAATTACGCCTTGCAAAGGAAACTCTCTGTAGTCATTAATTAATTTTGTAATATCGCGTAGAGCGGCTTTTACATTATTATTAAATTCCCGTTTCATAACATTTGTTTCTACATTTTCAATTTGATGGGACTAGTTTATAGTGTAAAATGTTTCACCCGTATGACAATAGATTCTTCCGTCCTCCGAAGTTCTTGGCCTAACCGCTAATGCTTCTGGCAACAATGCGACGACTTTTTCATTAACTAATAAAGTGTAGTCAACCTCCATATAGCCAGGGTTAGCGCGCGTCAATGTCAGTTTTTCAACTTTTGTCCGAGCCGTGGCAATGGCTTCGGTTATATTTATAGCCGTAACAAAGACATCATAAATATCAGCAGATGTAGTATCAGATTCATCGTAATAATAAAAAACAAGCCTTACTTTGTATTTCATTGTTTTGGTTTCTAAAAGTTGTGAAGGTGCAAGCATAAACTTGTGCATTCACATTAACAATTAGTTAAAATTTGTCAATATATTTCACAGAACAAAAAAGCCCCGAGGTTGCCGAGGCAAACATAGGGGCATAAAGACCAAATTACATGAATATATTTTATTTGTTTTAATTGGCCATTGCAATAGAGAATTGCTTTGCCCTCTTAAGAAGTTCCTGTTGTCGTTCCATTGTTGTACAAACCATATATTTATCAACATGCCCGTTGCAACCGGGCAGGCAATAGTATCGTCCTTCTATAAGCTCGCCCACAACAACCTTACTAGGTGGATAAACTGGGCTACAGGAATCCAAAAAAAATATACCAGCTAAATTTAAAATTAGGATAATTGTTTTTTTCATAATGGAATTTCTGATAAAATAATCCGCTTACAATTGGCTGGAATGTCTAGGTGATTACAACTTAACTGAAAATATTTAATGCTGGTTTTTATGTTTTCTAAATCTGTTTTCTGATACCTTTCCGATCTTCGAAACATGTAATGATTCAAACCAACAATATCAACCGCGTGTTTTACGTTTGAGTGAATCTTTTCTTTTTTGTGACCGTCCATTAGAAAAAGTTTTTGAACATTAATTCCTTCTTTCTCGCAGTCTTCCGCCAAGCTTAATGCATCGTGTTCGCCAGTGCTATAACCAGCAATGCAAATTTGCTGATGATGCTTATAGGCGTGGCGAATAATCGGCATGTGCTGATCGTGATTTCCAGAAGTTGCACACACCGCCAAATTTGTTGATAGCGAAATTTTTCGGCCCAAATTTTTCATTCTCTTACCAGAAGCAGGCTGAAAGCCCTCAAACATTATTAGGCACGGCATTTTCTCAACCTGATCATACATTAAGTATTTTTCAGTGGATGAAATTGATGATGGTGTTATGTTGCACGAAGGTGACAACAGAAAAACTACAGGAATAATAATATAAACAAAAAAATATTTACAAAATTTTGTTTTCATTTTTCCTCCCTCAATGTAAAAGTGCAAACGTTATAATTAATGCTATTCTTTTATATTAATTTGTCAAACAAAAACCCCAAGCGCGCGCAAGGGGCATAACTAAGCTAAAAATCTTCAATATTATAACCTGACCGGTGCTTTGAAAGGAACCCTTATCCTTTCAAATATTGCCAATGGAAACTGAACAATGAAATTCATTTTACAACCTTGCCCGCCAACTTTGAACACATGTCCCGGACAATTAACAGCCCAACAAAACCAATCTCCCTCTGGAATAACTGGCAATAACGGCAAATCTTCAAAATCATTATCCTCTGGGAAGTCTTCATCCCCTGGTAGAATTTGTTCTGGATAACTGTCATATATTGGGCATTTATCGCGTTGTAATTCAGTACTTCTAAATAGCAAAAATGCTGTTGCGATAGCGCATAAAATATTCATAATTTTTTAGCGGTGAGGGTGACGACGTTGGTAAATATAGCAATAAATGTAAGCAGCATATAGTATGCCTGCGTAAATGCATACTTCCCAAAAAGGAATTCTGAAAACCTTTTCAATTTTTACATAAGTCAAAAAACTAAAAATAAAAATGCCAGCGGTTGTGGGGTTCATAATATTTTTCTGTTTTGAATGTGCAAAAATAAAGAGCGAATTATTCTACTAAAAAACTCTCAATATTTATATTACACCTTCTAATAATTTAGGCAATAAAAAAGCCCCGAGCGCGAGCCGGGGGCATACAAATTTATACAATCTAGGATTCGTCCTGATCCGTGTCCGATACGGGCTTTGGCGGATCTTCAAGTGCGATCATAATTAGTAACGAAACGACAGTTATTGCCGCAAGTATTTCGAAAAGAATGAACGGCCGAGTTGGGCAATTGATAATTAGCACAATTAGTGCGTAAACAGCAATTAATGCCCAAGAAATAATTGATAGAATAAATATTGCACATAAAATTCTACGAAATTTCGTTTTCATTTTTTGTACTTTCATATGCTATCTGAAAATGCGCTGGCGGAACCCAAAGACGTTTTTCAACAACATGAACTGCATCTGAAGGACTGCCGGACATGAAAACATCCACATGAACTATTTCACCGCTCATAATGAACGTATCAAAATCACGCACGCAAATAAGCCTCAGGGCTGGATTTACTTCCAAAACTCCCATAAAAGATCCTGAGAAATGCGGATGCGTTACTGACCTGATTTTGGAAATTGTCAGGTCTGCCGTTTTTTCTTCATGCTTAGTTGGGAAATATCTAGATAAGTAGCAAACTGTTGGCCCTAAAATTAATACTACTAAGCAGTCAGCGAGAAAAAAATCAGACAACCATGCTGGAATTGTTGAGATAAAAAATAATAAGACAATAATACCACTACAGCTTATAATCGCCAGTATTAATGTGATACATAAAGCGTAAAATATTTTAGGATTCATAATTTTTCGTCTGGCACAACGATTCCTTTTAGAATTTCAGTAAAAAATGCCCCGAACGCTCCGTCTGTTAAATAGTCCCGCCCTTTTTTCAATGCATCCACGTCTGTTGACTCAATAGTTAGAGCGCCAAATTCCGGATAGCTTTCCCTATCAACGTTTGCGATTAGTCCGTATCCCCTCAGGATATCCAAGGCGGTAGCTAATACCCATTGCCCCGTAGTATGTTTAAATGCAAATATGCTTTTCATAATTTTTGTCCTTTGGTTTTATTCTGCCAACTTAAAATATTCCACGGGAAGCCAATAACTCCCTCCGCGTAAGCGAACTCTGCTATGCCAACGTCCTCGTTCGCAAACCTGCCGAGCGCGAACAATTTGACCCTTTTTAATTTTTCGCCCTGCATCTTCGCAGTCATAAATGCATTCAAGTTTTACTAGGTTGGACAAGGTATAGTGCCCAGGATGATTATTCTGCCTGAAATTTACGGCTCTTGCCCTTACTTCCTCAGTTGAAAGCGGAGCAAATGTCTTACAATTACGGCAGCACAGCAAAACAATATATAGCAGGGCTGATATAATTGCAACGCCAATATCATAAGCAATCTTCAGATAAATATTCCAATCATTAAAGCCCAGCTTTGGGGAAATCAAAAGCAAAAATGCAAAAACTCCACCTGCAAATAGTGCCTTTTTCATAATAATATTTATTCTAGTTCTGAGGGGGGTTTAAGAGCAACAACAACCTTGTTATTTCTTTCAGTGACCGTAGAATCCCAACTTGCTGGATTCCCATCGATACTAATCCTATAACGAGGAAGCCTGTAAACTTCTCCTCCAACAAATGCTGATGAAATCATCGATCCTGCGCTTGCTTCTCCAATTAGTTGTGCACCTTTTATTTCTCCGGTTGCAGAAACTAGTCGTATATTCTTCATGATGTTTTCCTGATTGATATGTGTCAAAGAGCAAACAATTAAACCGCCTACGCGGTTCTTGCTCATGTTATTAATTTAACATAAATTGTGTAATTGTCAATTCTTTGGCGCGCTCAGGATGAATAAATAAAAAGGCCCGGTCGCTAAAAAGCAAACCGGGCATAAATTCAAAAAAATAATTATCTGTGCTCTAGGCACCAATTACGAGCATTTTGGAAAAACCGTAACCAAGGCGACACCTGTATGGTGCCAAATTCGGTTGGCCAATAATTCCACTGCCATTTCAAAAAAGATCGTTCAACGTGCGGCATTAACCCAATGTGTCTGCCACAAGGCGAGCAAAGCGAGGCAATGCCCATAGTGGATCCATTTGGGTTAAATGGATATCTTTCTGTGGCATTACCCTCTGCATCTGCGTAAAGTAGTGGCACAAGTTCTTGTGCTAAAACTTCATCAAGTACATTAATGTCGGGGAAAAATTGGCGACCTTCGCCGTGTGCAACAGGAACTCCAAGAATAGAACCCTCCATACCTGATGTCCAAATACTCGGACTTGGCTCAACCTTAAGTCTTATCCAACGTGCTTCAAATCTTTCCGATAAATTGTGCAACAACTGTGGTTGGAATTCATCCTTCAATCCACGAAATGGTAAGATGCCCAACCTTTGGAAAAGTTGAAAGCCATTACAAACCCCCAAAGAACATGTGTCTTCTCGGCTATAAAACCGCTCAAACATTTCCTTAAGTTTTGCATTAAATTTAATAACTCCTGCCTGTCCTTTTGCACTCCCAAAAACATCCATAAATGAAAATCCCCCTGGAGCAACAAATACCTGAAACTGGTCCAGGGAAGCTTTTCCGTAAAGCAAATCACTCATATGAACATCCATAGGGTCTAACCCCGCAGCCCAAAAAGCAGCGCTCATTTCGCGGTCTCCGTTGTGACCTTCTTCACGAACAACCGCAACTTTAGGACGATAATCGCCATCTTTTAAAACAGTCGCTTTTGGAGCAAATGTAAGATTATATACCGGGCGACAAACTACCTTATGGTTTTCAAATTCCTGTCGTGCGGTATTATTTTTGGTTTGAATCTCGTCTAATTTATAACTGGTACGTTCATACATTTGGCGAAGCGTTGGAGGATTAATTCCAAATACATTGGCATGTTTTCCGCCGGTAGTTGCACCAATTACGGTTAAAGGTGGAGCACCTTCTTGCTGTAAAATTGAATTAATTAGATTTATTTCATCGGCATAATATTCAACAATTATGCCAAGTTCCTGGTTAAATAGAAGCGGGATATTAACACTTGAGTGGAGGCTAAGTCCGCAATTCGACGCAAGACACATTTCAATTAATGCCGTTGCTAATCCACCGTCACTTCTATCATGAAGCGAGAGTATTGCCCCACGATTATAAAGCCTCTGTTTGGCCTTCCAAGCCGCTACAACCAATTTTGCATCAGCATCCGGGCTTTCATCGCCCAATTGATTAAGTGCTTGAAGCAACGCAGATCCACCCATGCGGTTTTTACCAAGTCCAAGATCAATTAATCCAAGCTGAGTTTTGCCTGGCTCCTTAATATCAGGAGTTAGTAATTTGGTAATATCGGGCATTAAAGCATAACCCTCAATAACCAATTCTCCTGGAGCCTTAACCTGCTCACTGCCAACCATAGCAGCCATTGAAAGGCTGTCTTTACCACCGTCGCAAGCTGTCCAAAATTCTATCATTGCGTCGCGCATGGCCTCAACTGCGTCATAAAGTAGTGCGCCTTCGCCAGGCAATTTTGCCGGCCACATCCAATTAGCCCTGCAACGAATGTTTTGAATATCAATTCCACCGGCTGACATCATATTAGTTAACATTTCTCCAATTGCCATGCGTGCGCCAGCCTTTGGATTAATTAGCATATATAATGGGTTTTCACCAAGTGCTGTTGCAGCTCCAGCTAAACCAAAAAAATCAACTGCAGAAACCTGCACATTACCAATTGGCAATTGATTGCGCCCACAACATTGCTGTTGGGCAACGCAACCACCAACACTATGGTCTACCATGCTAACCAAAAAGTTTTTCGACCCAACCGATAATTGTTGTAGAGTAATCTCAACCGCTTGTTTTAGTGTAAGATTGTTTGGCAACTTCGGCGCCTTCAAAATTTTTGGAATGTGTTGCGATTTGAATGTCTTTTGTGGAAGTTTTCCAAGAATATCTGCCAAATTTAAACGTACTGGAACGGGAACCTCACATTTTTCTGATTCAACAACCGTAACATAACCGTCACCAGTAATTTCTCCAAGAACTTCACAATTGACGCGTTCGCGTTCGCAAATTTCTTGAAATAGTGCTATATTTTCTGGACGAATTAACAAACCATAGCGCTCTTGCGCTTCGGCTGACCAAATTGCAAGCACAGACATTGTTTTGTCGCCGAGTTGAATTTTGCGAATTTCAATTCTGCCACCAACAACCTCCATTAACTCAGTTAATACATTGCTTGGCCCACCTGCACCCTGATCGTGCACGCTTTCAATTGGGTTTTTATCTCCCATTTCTACACACGCACGAATGATTCGGGAAGTCTTTTGTCCCATTTCACCATTCCCACGCTGAACAGCATTTAAATCAAGTTCAGCAGATTGCTGTCCCTGGGTCATACTACTTGCGGCTCCGCCACCAACACCAACAGCATAAGCCGGCCCTCCAATAGCAACAATTAACATTCCCTTTACAGGTGCATGTTTTTTTATGTGTCTGCTATCAATTAGGCCAACACCGCCGCCATAAAAAATTGGTTTAAGAAATTCACGGCGTTCGCCAGAAACTATCTGTCCAAAGGTTCGAGTAAAACCACCAAGGGTAGGAACGCCCTTTTGATTACCATAATCGTAATCGCCCTTGGCGCCTTCAAGAAGAATTTGCAATGGTGATGCATAGGGATTTTTTTCTCCTCCTACAACTTCACCAGGAATAAGATAATTCAAAATATGTAAGTTTCCAATACAGTATCCCGCCAAAGCATGTTTAACATATGAACCTCTGCCACCGGCATACATGTCACGCAGCCACCCCCCAATTTTAGTTGCGGCTCCATTATAAGGTGACCACATTGTTGGAAAATTGTGTGTTTCAGCTGAGGCTGTTAGATGCATAAGCAATTGCACAATTTCAAAAAATGATGCCTTTCCGGGATTTATTGGCCGAAATAGTGGGACCGTAGTTCCACAAAGTGCGCCAACATTATCGTTAAAGGCCAAAATAGTTATGTCTTCCCTATCGCTCTCGCGAATTGCAAGAAGAGGAGCCATAACCATTTCAAGCAAAGTTTTCGGTTTTGCTTCGCCATCAATTTCTTGAATTCCTTTAAAATACCAGTGACGAGAATGTTCGCTGTTAGCGTTTCCAATTTGGAACAATTCCACATCAGTTGGATTGCGTTTAAGTCTGACAAACATCTGAGTGTAGAAATCAACATCCCAGTCATCCATACCAAGGCCAAGCTCCTTATTAGTTTGTTTAATGGCTTCTCTGCCTAGTTGCAGAACTTGAATAATTTTTACGCCCGCTGGCAAAATACCAGAATCAAATGTCGTAAGTCCACCGTCAGGATAAATTTCCTGTGTCATTTTATCCAGTTGCTTGTCAATAAGTTCTTGGCGGACGGCCATATCCAATTTATAAATTTTCGACTGCTCAATGCGCTTAACTTTTTTCAAACCCATTGCTTGACAAATTGCCACTGCATTAGTAGAAAACGGAGTTTCCACGGCAAGCCTTGGACCAATTTCTAAAACTGACCCTTCGGAATATTGCGGGCGCAAATAAGTAAGTTGTTCTTCAAAGCTTTCTCCAATGACGAATTTAAGTTTCATCATCTCGTCTGCGCTTAACTCAGAAGCGACCTCAATATAAAAGCATGCTTCATGTTGACCAAAATTTCTAACAATTCTTGTTATTAGAGTATCTTTTTTCACGTTGTTGTTTCTTTCTGTATTTTTCGTTTTGTATTTTCAAGGTCCACGCTGTTCTCGTGAACAGTTAATCAATTATATTAACAATAAACTATGATATGTCAATTTAATTTGTATTAAAAAACCGCCATTTAGGCGGTAATTATATTGCTAGTCTAATTGTGGCTGAGCACAATGTGCGCATCTTTTTGCTTCTACTGGAATTTCACTCATACATTCTGGGCATTTTTTGTGAGTAGGTTTTTGTCCTTTTTTAACAGTCCTTTCCATGAATGAATTCATTGGCAAAATTACGCAAAAATAAATTGCAGCAGAAACCAAAATAAATGAAATTAATGCATTAATAAACTCGCCATATAAGAATTTACTTCCGTTCAAGGTAAAAAATAAACCCGAGAAATCTGGAACCATTGCAATTGCTCCAATAAATGGGGTTAATAAACCTTTTACTAATGTAGTTACAACCGTACCAAAAGAAGCTCCAATAACCACACCAACAGCAAGGTCAACGGCGTTTCCTCTTAAAACAAAATTTTTGAAACCTTCGATAAATTTTGGCATATATTTATTATTTAATGATTATTTATATATTTTTTTTGCTAAAAGCAAATATAACACAATAATTATATTAAACGCGTAGTTTAAGTATAAAGGAAAATGAGTAATTTTTAAAGCAATGTCGTCTATTATTATATAGCCAAGGGTAAGAATTTCGCCCAATAGCCAAAATATTAAAAACCACCAAGAAATATCTTCTGCTTTCTTTGTTTTCCAAACCTTAATTGCTTGTGGCACACCGCATGTAGCAAATAAAAATGCACCAACCCAACCCATAATGTCGTGAATCATAATTTTATAAAAAATACCCCATTAAGGGGTATTTTTAAATTTGTGGACCCGGCGAGAAGTTTCCCGAAGGCATTGCTGTCGCCTACTGGCGCCACAATTCGGGGAGATTCTCTCCACGCAACAAATTCAAAAATATCCATTAAAACGGATATTTTTGAAATTTGTGGACCCGGCGAGAATCGAACTCGCCGCTTCTCGTTGCAAACGAGATGTGTTACCACTATACCACGGGCCCATGTTTATATTTTCAAACTAATCAACTCCCCAAAATTTTACTACTTCAACGTTATCTGCACCAATAATTCTAAAAGCTAAAAAATCATTTAAGTCACTTATAAATATTCCTAAGCCGAATAAAATTATAATTATTTTTATTGGCCATGAAATCCTTTTTATGAATAACGGAATGATTATTACCAATAAACCCAATATCCAATGATGCGGAATCCACCATATACTTCCTCCTATAATGTGTCCAAATCTTCCAATTCCAAATCCTGCAAATGATGCTAAAAAATATTCTACCATTATTTAACCTCTATAATTTTTACCTTAACCATTTTGCTTCCTGCCTGAAAACTAAATTCATCACCTTTTTTCTTGCCCAATAATTCCTGCCCTAATGGTGAATGATAGGATATTCTATTTTCTAAAATATTTGACTCACTAGGTGCAACAATTTGATAATGTTCTTTATCTCCTGCAAATATAATGTCTATTTGTGAACCTGTTTGAATTTCTCCTGTTTTATCATTTTCTTTAACTACTGCTTCATTTATTGCTCCTTCCAGCTGTTCAACTCGCCCCATTAAAAATGACATTTTGTCGCGAGCATCATGGTAGCCTGCGTTTTCTTTTAAATCTCCAAAAGCTCGGGCTTCAGCAATTAAATCCCTAGTTTCAGGAATTTGTTTTTCTTTTAAATCCACCAACTCATCTTTAAGTTTTTGCAATCCTTCTCGCGTGAAATATTGTGTCATATAAATAATATACTACACTTTTCTTTTTTTTTCAATACGTAGTATAATATATTAATAAATTATAAATAACATAAATATGAAAAAAGGTTTTACAATTATAGAATTAATTGTGGTTATTGCAATCATCGCAGTTTTGGCGGGAATAGTTTTAGTTGGAGTAACACAGTATATAAATAAATCAAAAGGTGTGGCATTTAGAGCTTCTGTAGATGGTTTTATAAAGGCCGTGGCATTAAAGAAATCTAATGGCGAGGCATTACCGACGGAGAGGATAGCCACGTATAACCCCGATGATGGTTGGGCGACATCATCTGCTAAGACGGTGTTTGATAATAATTTTAAAAATTATATTTCAGATTTCCCAAAGCCGCCATTTCCTGGTGGGCTTACGTACTGGATATACAGCGATCCGCTGCTTCTATGTGCCGGTTCTCCATATATGCTGTTAGTTTCTGGCGCTCAAAATAAGGTTTTTTTCTCGGATTGGATTACTTGGTATTACTCAGACTATAAATGTTATCCGTTATAATAAACAATTAATTTAATTCTTACAAAACAAAAAATCGCCCTAATAAAAAGGCGATTTTTTTGTTTTGTAAATTTATTGAAGTAAATTAGTGCTTTAAAGTTGTTTCGAATAAGGAGAATTTCTAGCGACTCTCCTCAAAACGCTTCTGGTTAGAATTCAGAACAGTTCAACATGCTCCTCGAACGGAGCCTATTGAACCTTGCTGAAAGCTTCCCAAGTCGACTACATTTTTTAAAAAAATGATCCACGACCAGCTTCCGCTAGCCGTGCCTTGTTACGACTTAGCCCCTCTTACTGAATCTAGCTTAGGGCCTATTGCTAGGCACTTCGGCTATCCCCAGCTCGCTTGGCTTGACGGGCGGTGAGTACAAGACTCAGGAACGTATTCATCGCCACGTAGCTGATTGGCGATTACTAGCGATTCCAGCTTCATGAGGGCGAGTTTCAGCCCTCAATCCGAACTGAGATAGGTTTTGGTGCGATTAATCTCCGCCTTACGGCATCGAAGCGCATTGTACCTACCATTGTACCACGTGTGCGGCCCAGGTCATCAAAGGGCCATGCTGATTTGGCGTCATCCTCGCCTTCCTCCCAATTATCTCGGGCAGTCCCCTGTGACATTTA
>Ga0247841_10006629_pt1 | contig 17754 bp, 15 predicted proteins | sample LaCruzMarch2015__2_FD_192410 | JGI IMG/M metagenome (GOLD analysis project Ga0247841, IMG submission 192410) | Freshwater microbial communities from meromictic Lake La Cruz, Castile-La Mancha, Spain - LaCruzMarch2015_18m | ecosystem: Environmental > Aquatic > Freshwater > Lake | place: Spain... | reverse complement strand
CAAATCCAAAAGAATTCCCGACTAATCGATCATGCAGGAAGTATGTCCGGTCATGCATTCATTTCTATCGATAAAAATCACAGGTTAAAAAGGATAAAATAACAACAATCCTGTTTTAATTGACGCGGCCGGTGTTTGAATCGCTATTATTATGTAAGTTTGAAGGAAGAAATGGTTCCGAGTTCACCTATGATTGAAACAGTAAACCGACGGGCAGAATTTCTCCGGTTGTTCAGAATCATCGCATTACTTGTTCTGCTGTCCGGTTTTACATCCATTACCCTGGGCCAGTACAATTTTTACTATGGGACTGTTCTTGATGTGTTGACCAAAGCTGGCATTCCTGACGTTAATCTTTCTATTGCCGGATCACGGGTTGGAACGGTAACTGATAAAAAAGGGGCATTTTCATTTTTTATCGACAGCATTCCTGCAACACTGATTGTAAGTTGTGTTGGCTTTGAAGCGAAAACCATTCTGCTTGATAAAACCTCATTTTCACTCACCTTGTACCTGAATCATGAAGTCACAGAGTTACAGGAGGTGGAAATTAAGGCCAGGGAGTATGAAGCTTTTTATAAAGATTCGCATTATTCTGTTCTTGATTACGAGATCGACAGTAACCTGACGTACCTTTTAATTTTCAGGCAAGGTGTTCCCGGGGTGGAGCTGTTGTGTAAAAATTTTAATGGCGATACTGTAGCCACCTCCCTGACCTTATATTTCAAGCCCATCAGACTATTCAAAGATTGCCTTGGAAATCTGCATGTATTAGGACATGATTCGGGATTCCAGGTTTTCAGGCAAGAGCGTCGGCTGCACCTGATTCATCCGGTAAAACTGAGAAAATTTGATAATGTGCTAAAAAACTGTGTTGCAGCCACACCTGAAATACTTTTTTATCAAAAGATTATGAGTCATGGACTTGGAGTGGAATATTTCGGGATAAACCGAAAGACTTATTTAAAGCAGGCTGTCTCACAGGTGAAAGATGAAAACAAACTCAAAATGATGCGGCGCAATGCAGATGATGCAGCATTATTAATGCGTGCCAGCCATCCTGATTCAAGGGATGAATTCGTCACCTGGAATTATGTTCATAAAATTCTTTACAGGCCAATTAAGACAGCGCTGTATAAAATCGGGAATTTCATCTGCATTTTTAATACACCCGAACGGCAGATGGAATTTTATGATTTGGGTGGAGTCTTTTCCTATAAGCTAGTGTTGAAGATTGAAAACGTTAATGATGGAAGGTGGACCAGTGATATTATCATTGATGAACAATCTGAAAAGATCTATACAACATTTGTTTCAAATGGACAGTATAGTCTTTATGAAATCGATCTTAATACAGGTATGTTGAGAAAAAAACTGACATTGTTTCATTACTATCCTGAAAAAGTGCGGGTCGCCCGTGATTTTGTCTATTACCTGTACGATGTTGCGTCAGATCCTGATAATAAAATGCTTTACCGCCATGGATTTTAATACAGTATTTTTACCCTAAAAATAATAAGTTATGGAAACCCTGCAAAACAATGAGAACATGAATCAAAATCAGATAATTGAAACCAGTGTGTCCGGCGCTTATGGACACGGCTGGGGGATCCTGAAAAAACACTTCCCTGAACTGCTCCTTGTGTTCCTGGTTCAACTGCTTCTTTCAGTCCCCATGGGATTTACAAGTATGTTTTTTGACGTGCAATATGTCGGCGCTTTTACAACCGGATTATTCAATTTTATTTATAGTGTGCTTGTGCTGATGCCGGTCAGTTATGGATCTTCGTGGGTATTTCTTAAAGCGGTGAGAGGTGAACCATTCAGGGTGCAGGATATTTTTTTCGCCTATCAGTCGTTTGGGAATATTCTTCTTGCCAATCTCCTTGTTATATTAATTGTTGGAGCAGGATTCATAATGCTGATCGTTCCCGGGATTATATTTGCCTGTAAGCTTTCCTTTGTACCATATCTTGTGATGGACGAAAAGATGGAGGCGGTTGATGCTGTCAGAAAAAGCTGGAATATGACCAAAGGGTATTCTTGGACTATATTCCTCATGGGAGTTGTTGCCTTTTTTGTTGGTTTGTGCGGCCTGATATGTTTTATTATCGGAATCATTCCAGCTGCAATCTGGATCAGCCTGGCCTTTGCAACGATCTACATGTCGGTTTCAGGAAGGGCAAAACAGAAAAATATCAATCCATGATGTAACAAATAAACCCTGAGTGTATCCAAATGGAGAAAAAAAAGAGGCTGTATCTTGGGATTGAAACAGCCTCTTTAAGGAAAATCTATTTTGTTATTTCACCAGGGTGAGTTCGTTGATCAGGTTGGTTGCGCCGGCAAATTTATCGATGATGAAGAGGACATACCTGATATCCACATTGATGGTACGTTGCATATCGGGTTCAAACATAATGTCGCCACTCATAGCTTCCCAATTGCCATCAAAGGCAAGACCGATAAGTTGGCCATCGCCATTGATAACCGGGCTGCCTGAGTTACCCCCGGTGATATCGTTGGTTGTAAGGAAACAAACAACCATCTCCCCGTTTTCGCCATACTGGCCATAATCTTTGGCCTTGAAAAGGTCCTTCAATTTCTTCTCCACGATGAATTCATCGTTGGTTGGATCTTCTTTTTGCATGATGCCTTTCAGGGTTGTCACATAGTCATAGTGAACTGCATCGGCAGGATAGTAATCAAGAACACTGCCATACGACATACGCATTGTCGAGTTTGCATCAGGATACTTTACCATGTCCGGGTTCATCTCTCTGATACCAGCAATGAATAACCGGTTTGCCACACCAACATTTCCTCTTGCCGTGCTATATGCAGCTGAATTTTTTCCCATTGCCTCCTCCATCGACTTGGCTAGTTGCCAGCCCAAGTCTTTATTGAATGTTTTCAGACTTGGTTTATCGATAAATTTTGATGCATTTTCTGGTGTGGCAAATGCTGAAGTAGCATAAACTGCATCGGCAAAGGCAGTAAAATCATTGTTATAGTCCTTTTCGATTACTTTAAAAATACCTGGTAGCTCAGCCTTTGCAACATCTGTTGCATATAATCGGAGCATCTCAGCAAGTGTTGTCTTTGCGATGGCTGGGTCATATTCCTTAAAGTGTTCTTTTATTGCGGATCTTAAACCATCCTGAGCCTCTTTTATTTCCCCCTTGTTCTTCTTTTCAAGGGCGCTTTGTAGTCCGCCAAACTGATTTGCCATTTGCACAACATCAAGACTCATTCCTGCGAGGTTGGCATAGAAAAAAGGAACTGCAATTTTTTTCATGCCGGCATAGTTCGATTTCAGGTCATCCAATACTTTTCCATATTTTTTCTGGAGGGCAGGATCCTTGCTGTACCAAGCTATAAAATCACTTTCAATGGTCTTTTTCTTATCTTCCACCTTGTTGCGTATCAGCATTCTGGATTGGCCGATAAAATTTTTCCATGTGTTGGCAATCCCTGCATAGTCGTCGGCATAGGCAATTTTAACCGCTTTATCAACATCCATACGCTCTTTCATGATTTCCAGTTCTTTTCCGAAAATCTTGATCAGGGTAGGATAAAAGACATCAAGATTATATTCAATCCCAAAGGAGGTGATATATCTTGTGGTGGTTCCCGGGTATCCCCACACCATGGCGAAATCGTTCTTTTTAATCCCTTTAAGGCTGATGGGGAGATGGTATGCAGGTTTCAGCGGGACATTCTTTTCCGAATATTTTGCAGGGTTTCCATCGGGGTCGGTGTAAACACGGAAAATAGTAAAATCGCCTGTATGGCGGGGCCACATCCAGTTGTCGGTATCACCACCGAATTTTCCGATGGAAGAGGGGGGCGCACCAACCAAACGGACATCTTTATAAGTTTTAAAGATAAACAGGTAATATTCGTTGCCACCATAAAACGCTTTTACTGTGGCTTCAAATTTACCGCCATCTTCGGCCCTTTTCCTGAGTCTGTTTGAAATTTCCTTGACTTTACTTGCGCGGTCGGATTCTTTCAGTGTATCGGAAAGAAAAGGGATAATTGAATCGGTCACATTCTCGATGCGTTGCAGGAATGATGCACACATGGCCTCGTTGGACAACTCTTCACTCATCGACTTTGCCCAGAAACCGTTGGTAAGGTAATCATGTTCCGGGGCGCTGTGGTTTTGCACGGAGCCATAACCGCAATGATGGTTGGTAAATAAAAGTCCCTGACCGGATACCAATTCAGCTGTACAGAAAAACCCGTTTACCCCACCGTTTGAAAGGCCAACAATAGCATCTTTCAAACTGCTGTTGTTAATACTGTAGAGTTCTTCGGCAGTAAGATGGAGGCCCATTTTCTGCATGTCAACATAATTCAATCGTTCAAGCAACAGTGGAAGCCACATTCCCTCATCGGGCGGATTTTCAGCAAAACTGAATGACACGGATGCTGTAAAAAGCACGATCGCGATCAAGACAGATTTCATTTTCAAGGATAATGTTTTCATAAAAGTCGAGGATTAAAAATTAGAGATATAATATATGATTTCTATAAGTTAATGGCTGATTGAAAACGGATTGCAATATTAGTAACAATTTTTGCATCACCGGATGTTTTTTGATAAACGAATAAAATTCTCGATGATCGCATTAATTTGGCAGTTGAAATGAAGGCGTGCTCAAAGTTAAAAGTGCGGCATTCATCCTGTTTTTCAGACCGGACATCAAAAAAAATTGATAATCCCGAAATCAATGCCCACATTTGCGAAAAATTCATTCAAATGAAAATCAGCAGTTTCATGCCGAAGCGTAAAAGAAACCTGGTTGTCCAGCATATCCTCTTCTGGCTTATCAGTATCGTATTGTTTACGGTTGTCCTCATTTACACCCGCGGCGATTTTAATTTTTACAGCATCACGCTCCAGATGACTGTCAGCATCCTGATAACAACTATATTCCTGTCGATGTCAGTCTATATTAACTTATTATGGCTGATACCGTCATTCTTTAACAGAAGGAAGTTCCTGCTGTTTTTCATCCTGGAGTTGGCGAACATTCTCCTTTTTATTTTTTGCAATTATTTTATCACATATATTTTTGAAGGGGGTACACATCCGAACTTTTTAACTGAGTTTATCGCTGAATTCATCCTGGTTTTGTTATTCCTCATTGTATCGACACTGCTAAAGGTGATGCGCGATTCAATTACTTTGCAGGATGTTGAACTTCGCATGAAGGAGGTCGAAAAACAAAAGATTGAGGCCGAACTCAGAGCGCTGAAAGCCCAGGTCAATCCACATTTCTTTTTCAACACCCTGAACAGCTTGTATTCTCTCAGTCTCGACAAATCGGACAAGGCGCCGGAGCTAATTCTGAAATTGTCGGACCTGATGCGTTACGTTATCTATGAATCTAAGGACGATCAGGTGCCCATTGGTAAACAGCTTGATTTTCTTCAGAGTTATGTTTACCTTGAACGCCTCCGTGCTGATGAGAATCTGCAGGTGGATTTTGAAGTGCAGGGCATTCATCTTGATCTGAAAATTGCCCCGCTTCTATATATAGCCTTTATTGAGAACGCATTCAAGCACGGATCAAAGGACAGGAAAAACGATCCCTATATAAGAATTGTGTTCAACCTGGAAAATCCAGATTGTGTAATCTTCAGTATTGAAAATAAAGTGGAAGGCTATACCGAGCATAATGCCGGCGGAGGTTTTGGGTTGTCCAATGTCAAAAAACGTCTTGAATTGCTCTATCCGGGCAGACATGAATTAAAAATCGTTCAGTTGCCGACGCTTTATCGTGTAGAATTAACTATTTTAGTCCGATGAATATCCGCTGTTTAATTATTGATGACGAACCACTGGCACAACGTGTGGTTGAGCGTTATGCTGAGAACATTCCCTTTCTTGAAATCGTTGCAAAATGCAACAGTGCGGTTGAAGCCATCGATGTGCTGCACAACCATGCGGTGGATTTGCTTTTCCTGGATATCAATATGCCCCGGCTCAGCGGAATGGATTTTCTGAAAACGCTGAAAAATCCGCCCCTGGTGATCATAACCACGGCATATGCCGAATTCGCCATCCAGGGATATGAACTTGATGTGGTTGATTACCTGATGAAACCTTTTGCCTTTGATCGTTTTTACAAGGCCATCCAGAAAGCGGAGGAGATGCTGAAAGGACGGGAAGTGCCACATTACGAGACGAAGGAGGCAGATAAGCCCGAGGAATCGTTTCTCTTTATAAAATCCAGTAAAAAGACCTATAAGGTTACCCTTGATGATATTCTTTACATTGAGGCACTGGGCGATTATGTGAAGATTTACACCACCGATAAAATGATTGTAAGTTATCAGTCACTGAAGAATATAGAAACACTGTTGCCCTCCAAATCATTCCCCCGCATCCACAAATCGTTTATCATTGCCCTGTCGCGGGTTGATCTGATCGAAGGAAATCATGTTAAGATCAAAGACCGGATGATCCCGATAGGCACCAATTTCAAGACTGACTTTGAAAAACTCATTAAATCGATATAGCGCTTCAAGGCAATTTATGCAGACAATGCAGACAATGCAGACAATGCAAACAATGCAGCTAATGCAAACAATGCAGCTAATGCAGCGCAATTAATAAATTTCAATTAAGGAACCTGGAGAGAGATTCCCCTGAAATACTCCAGCAGGGAGCCTGATATTACAAAAACACCGATAATAATAAACAACACGCCAACGATCCGGTTCATCCACAATTTGACCAATGGATTACCGGCGATTTTAATCTTGTTGGCTAAAACCACTTTTAAAATATCGGTCATCAGGATCATGGACAAAGCTCCCACAAAAAAAAGGGCAACCGATTTCTGGTTCCCGCCATAGGTGGCATTGATGGCAATCATCGCAGTGATCCAGAAAACCCAAAGAAACGGGTTGGCGAGGTTGAGCACAAAGCCTTTGGCAAAGTAAGGAAAGGGACCTTTTTTCTTTACTTTTATTTCATTGATGACTTCAACCTGCTCTGTCATAGAGACCTTTTTTAAAGCAGTATAGATCCCAAAGATTGTCATAACAACGCCCCCGATGATACCAAGCACCAGGTGATATTTAGGGTCGGTGATGATTTTGGCAGCGCCAAAATACAAAGCAACGACGAGGGCCAGGTCACTGATGAATATTCCGGCTGCAAGGAAAATCCCGATCTTCACTCCATGTTTGATGCTGGTCTGCAACAGCGCAAACAACGCTGGGCCAAGGGAGATGGCAACAGTAAGGCCCAGAATGATGCCTTCAAACAGGGGATGTAGAAACGAACTCAATTGACAGTTTAAACTTTATATGAATTTTTATGCCTGATCCATTGTTCCAATTGACTGTTTTTAAGTACCCGCGGGAATTTGTGTGCGCCTCCTTCCTTACCCAGGGACTTCATGTAGTCGTGAAACACCTGCAAAGGTAATACTTCTGCAGAAACGTTTTTAATTGCTTCAATCCGTTCAACCCGGTAATCGTCATTCAGGACTTTGAGGTATTCATCAAGTTTGCGGGCGGCAACCTCGGGATCAACAGGATCGTTGGTTCCAAGATACCATTGGTGGGCAAAAAGATTTCCGTAACTTATACCGGTAATGGTGAATTCATTGATTTGTACATTGAATTCTTCCTGGAACAACCGTATTGCCCGGTTGAGATTATCCTGTGAAACATGTTCCCCGCAGAGACTGATAAACTGTTTTGTACGACCGGTAAGCATAATCTCGCTTCGATCCCTTGAAATGAATTTAATTGTATCCCCGATCAGGTATCGCCAAACCCCTGCACAGGTCGACAGCAGAAGGGCGTATTCTTTCCCCTCCTCAACCTGGCCTATGGTAATGGTTTCAGGATTGGGCCTGAGGTTGCCCTCACTGTCAAAATTCTCTTCATTGAATGGGATAAATTCATAATAGATCCCATTATCGAGGATCATTTCCATGGTTTTCCTGTTCCCGGGCCGCTGAAATGCAATATATCCTTCGGACGCAAGGTATGTTTCATTGAACAGGATTGGCCGGCTGAGTAATTTTTCGAAACTCCGGATGTAGGGATCGAATGAGACCCCGCTGTGAACGTAGGCCGAAAGATTTGGCCAGATATCATGAATTGTACTGACCCCATAATGAGCGATGATCTTTTCAAGGATGATCTGGATCCATGCAGGCACCCCGACGATAATTCCGATATCCCACGATTTAGCGTTCCGCACAATGTCATTGAGTTTTACGGACCATTCCTGTTCGCGGGAGATCCGTCGTCCCGGTTTGTAGAAGTGCTGAAACCAGAAGGGGATATTGCTGGCCGTGATGCCTGAAAGGTCTCCCTGGTAATAGGTTCCGTTGTAACGCAGATGGGTACTCCCACCGATCATCAGAATCCCCTTTTCGTAGAATTCATCGGGGAAGTCGTATTTTGTAGCAGAAATTAACTGGCGTATGCTGGCTTTCTGCATGGCACGCAACATGTCGGCTGTAACCGGAATATGTTTGGAGGAGGATTCTGAGGTGCCTGAAGTGAGCGCAAAATACTTCACCTTTCCCGGCCATGTAACATATGGCTCGCCATTGAGACAACGATACCACCAGTTTTTGAACATGCTGCTGTAATCGTGCACCGGAACGGCTGTGCTGAATTGTTCCCGGAAATCATTCCGGCCAAGGATCGTACTGAAATTATAAAATTCGCCAAAAGCAGTGTCCTGGGCTCTTATGAGTAATTTTTTCAATACCTTCTCCTGTTCCTTTACAGGATTGATATTGATAATATCTATGGGAAACTGACGAAGTTCATATGCTTTTCTGATAAGTGACCCGAGAAGTGGCATTAGGCGAGAATAATTTGGACAATTGAGAAGGTAAAGTTAAAAAAAAATGTCTACCTTCGATTTTTATCCTGAACTCATGACAAAACCGGTGAAAAAGTTTTTTTGGACCTTAGGGGTTCTTGTAAGCCTGATTGTTTTAATTTCACTGGGATTCGTTGTTTTTCTTACAGTTACTGAGTTTTCTCCGGTATTGAAATCAAAGGTGGAAGTCGGCGGGGACGCACCATCCATAAACCCGGAACGTCGTGAATTTAGCTTGTTGACCTGGAATGTGGGATATGCCGGCCTGGGAAGGGAGCTGGATTTTTTCTATGATGGCGGGAAACAATCGCGGCCAACAAAAGCCCAGTGCATTGCTTACTTCAATGGGATCAAAAAAGTAGTCGAATCTTACGATACGATTGACTTCCTGCTGATTCAGGAGGCAGATCGTTACTCAAAACGAGCATGGTTCCATGATGAGTATATTGGATTGGCTAATGTTTTATCAGGATATTGCCATGGGTCTGCTCTCAATTATGATTGCCGGTATGTCCCTACACCGCTTTCAGATCCCATGGGACAGGTTAAGGGAGGCCTGGCAACATTTTCTTCATTCCGGCCTGATGATGCAACAGTTCAGTATTTTGAAACCGATTTTCCATGGCCAACCCGTCTGGTGATGCTAAAACGATGTTTTATTCTTTTCCGGTTCAGGCTCAATGATGGGAAGGATCTGGTAATAATCAACCTGCACAACTCTGCCTATGACTCAACCGGATTATTGCGTGAACGTGAATTGTCGATCCTTGATTCAGTATTGCAGTATGAATACAGCCGGGGTAATTATGTAATAGCCGGGGGTGACTGGAACAGCAATCCGCGCGGGTTTCATCCAAATGCAATTCGTCAGGGCGATCTATCGGTTTTAATTGAACCACCGATTTCTGAAACTTTTGCCTCCGGCTGGACCTTCGCGTTTGATTCACTGGTTCCCTCAAACCGGTATACCGATATGCCTTATCAAAAGGGAGTGACGCGAACCACTATCATTGATTTCTTTGTTGTTTCACCAAATATTGAAATTAAGCACATTGCGACTCAGCATGCAGGGTTTGAATATTCAGATCATGAGCCAGTGATTTTAAGTATAAAATTGAAATAAGGCAGGTGTGATTGGGGACAGTTAGCCGGGAGGACAAGTTGTCAACTTCCAGATAGTTGTTTCATGTATATTCTTGCAAACCATGAATTGTCGAGTTTTCATGGTCACCAGTAAACCAGATCACGTTTAGCGTTGTTGATATGAAAATTAAAACCGGGAAGGAGATTTCATTGTTGGCTTATCTGCTTGAAGAGTTTCAAACGGCTTCAAAAACAACCGTGAAACAAAGGATCTCGCATGGCAATGTGCGCGTGAACGGGAAGATGGTTACCAATCCTTCAGCCATTTTGAAAGCGGGAGATGCCGTTGAATATGTGAAGCAGGTAGTGAAGATCAACAAGGTCAAGCCCCCCTACCAGGTTTTGTTTGAAGATGATGCAATTCTTGTGGCAGTAAAGCCAGCGGGTTTACTCACCATTGGCGACAGGGGGTTGGGAGGGACTTCGTTTTACCAGCAGATGCAGGCTTATGTAAAGGAAAATTCAAAGGGGAAAGAACGCCTTTTCGTTGTGCACCGGCTCGACCGGGAGGTTTCAGGTATCCTGCTTTTTGCGAAGAGCGAAGCGCTGCAGGAGGAGATCAAGAATCATTGGATGGATACGAAAAAATTATATTACGCCCTGGTCGAAGGCCAGCCTAAAGAGGATAAGGGCACCATCCGCAGCTGGCTCGTTGAAGGGCACGATCAGCGTGTTCATTCGGTCAATGTGCAGGAGGGGGCCAAGTTGGGCATCACCCATTTCCGGGTGATGGACCGCACGCCGGACTATGCGCTCCTGGAGGTGGAACTTGAAACAGGCCGTAAGAACCAGATTAGGGTTCATCTTTCGGAAATGGACTGTCCGGTGGTGGGAGACCGGCGCTATGGCGCTGACTCACAATACGAAAGGCGCATCCGACTGCATGCTTTTTTTCTTTCTATCCGCCATCCTGTTACCGGCAAACTTATTGATTTTAAAAGCAAGATGCCCAAAGGCTTCCTTGAGCTGAAGCCGGGAGACGAGAAATATAAATAGGTTGTGCACTTCAGGCACACGGGAGGGAGCTATCCTGTCGGGCTGAGAAAAATTTACTGGAAATTCCGTTGCCGCATGGCTTCAAAAATTACTACCGCCGCAGATGCTGACACGTTCATTGAGTCGATCTTGCCCCTCATCGGAATTTTTATCAGGTCGTCGGCCCCGTCAAGCCATTTATCACTTAAGCCGGTTGCTTCTGCCCCCATGATGATTGCCGCTGGTTGACGGAAATCAGTTTCATGATAAAAATGAGTTGCTGTGAGTGCTGTTCCATACATCCTTATTCCCGCAGCACGAAGCCAGTTTATGGTTTCCCCGGAGGTGGTTGTAACAACAGGCATAGTAAAGATGCAACCGATACCCGACCGTATTGCATTTGGATTATAGATGTCGGTTTGAGGATCGCAAATGATCACCGCATCGAGGCCGGCTGCATCTGCAGTGCGGAGAAGTGCGCCAAGATTGCCCGGTTTTTCGACGGTTTCGAGGACCAACAGAAGTGGTTTTTTACTAAGCTGCAGGTGGTTGAACTGAAGTCGTCTTGGTTCTGCAAGTGCCACAACTCCGCCGCTGTCCTTCCGGTATGCCATTCTGTTGAAGACATCAGCAGTTACTTCTGTCAATTCAATAGGCTTTTCTATATGGAGAGCGAGTGACCTTAGATCGGTTTCTTTGATCATGGCCGGGCAAAAAAACAAATCGGTGATGCAGAAACCACTAACTGCTGCAAGTCTGATTTCGCGCTGGCCCTCAATTACAATCCTGTTTTGTTCTTTACGGGCACGGGGTTTGTCGCTGAGCAGGATTACGTTTTTTATCAGCGGATTTTGTAAGCTGGAGATGATTTTAACCATAAATTATGCGTTAATAAATAAACAGCTCGCATTGTTTTTTCTATTTGTAACAATTTCAGAAAAGGACAAATTTTCTTATTTAGATCTGATATACAATGATTTTCATCAAAAGTAACTTTTTTTTTGTTTCTTTGTCGGAGGAATAAAAAATATACATACATTTGCGTATTCAAATACCTGAATAAACCATGTCCAAGATTTTTGCCCTATCTGAAGCCTCTTCAATAGCAATTCACAGCATGGTTTTGATTGCCCGTTCCGACAATGGAATTAACGCGGTAAAGATTGCTGAAATTACAGGATTTTCAAAGAACCATATTGCTAAAGTTTTGCAACGCCTTGTTAAAAACGATATGCTTAAATCGGTCAGGGGCCCCTCAGGCGGATTTTCAATGAAAATGGAGCCGAAGAATGTAAGCCTGCTTGACATCTACCAGTCCATTGAAGGGCAGATTGATGTGGGTGATTGTCCCCTGGCATATGATTTCTGTGGATTTGACCGTTGCCTGATGGGCAATGTAGTAAACAGACTCACGGCCGAATTCAAAAAGTTTTTAAAAGAGCAGACATTACAATCATACCTATAATTTTTTTGTTCTCAAAGAGGCAATATGATACCTAAATACATCTATAATATATGAAGCGAAAAATTATCCGGATTGATGAAGAGAAATGTAACGGATGTGGCATTTGTATTCCTAACTGTCATGAAGGCGCCATGCAGCTGATCGACGGGAAGGCCCGGCTGATCAGCGATTTGTTTTGCGACGGGCTTGGGGCGTGTATTGGCCATTGTCCTGAGGGAGCCATTGAAATCATAGAGCGTGAGGCTGAACCATACGATGAGCGAAAGGTGATGGAGATCATGGTTCCGAAGGGAACAAATACGATTCTTGCGCATCTGGAACATCTTCGCGATCATAATGAAACGGAATTTTTACAACAGGCAATCAATTATTTAAAGGAACATAACATTATGATGAATCCCGAACAAACAGAACTTCATTCACATGGTGGAGGTGGATGTCCCGGCTCAATGACCAGGGATTTCCGTATCGAAGAGATCAAACAGGAAGCAATCGCCGTTCCGGTAGCAGTGCCGGCAGTTGCCTCTGAACTACGCCAGTGGCCAGTTCAGTTGCATTTGCTTAACCCTCAGGCATCCTATTTCAAAAATGCAGATGTTGTGCTGGCTGCTGACTGTGCTGCCTTTGCCATGGGGGATTTTCATGCACGCTTCCTGAAAGGAAAATCTGTCGCTATTGCCTGTCCGAAACTGGACAGCAATAAGGAATCCTATCTCCAGAAGCTCACATCCATGATCTCCGACACGAAGATCAATTCACTTACCGTAGTAATGATGGAGGTGCCGTGTTGCGGCGGACTTCTCCACCTGGCTCAGACCGCAAGAAGTAATTCAGGCAGAAATATTCCAATCAAACAAGCCATTGTGAGCCTGCAGGGAGAGGTCATTGAGGAGGAATGGACGTAAAATAAAGTCAAAATGCAAACATCAAAGTGCAAAATGCAAAACCAGGGGCTAGCTTACATTCTAAAATTTTGATTTTTGCAATTTGCAATTTGCATTTACATTTTGCATTTACATTTGCATTTTGAACCTTGCATTAAATCTAATAATCTATGGAAAAAAGTATTTTCGAACACTCCAACGTGTTCCGGTTCCCCGAAAAGGTGGATTATTCATCTGAGGGAATCATTAGCAAACGTGTAATTGACCGCCCGGTTGGGACAGTAACACTATTCTCTTTTGACCAGGGACAGCGCCTGAGCACACATTCAGCGCCCTATGATGCCATGTTGCAGGTCATAGATGGGAAAGCCGAAGTTATCATCAACGAGGTGCCGTTTATTTTATCCACCGGTGAAACTATCATTATGCCGGCGGGAATTCCGCACGCTGTTAATGCGATGGAAAAGTTTAAGATGGTGTTGACCATGATTAAGGGATAAAGCAAAAAATGCAAATATCAAAATGCAAAATGCAAATATCAAAGTGCAAAACCAGGGGACAGCTGTCATTCTCAAATTTTGACTTTTGCACTTTGCACTTTACATTTTTAATTAATACAATTTTTAATTGGAAATCTGACATATGAGCGAACTGATCAATAACTCCCAAGGCAGGAAGGAACTCCTAAAGCACATGATCCTTCAACTGCATGAAGGTGTGGCGCCGGAAGCGGTGCGTGCACGCATGATTGAACTATTAACAAAAATTCCCTACGGCGAAGTGGTCGAAGTGGAACAGGAGCTCATCAGCGAAGGGCTTCCTGAATCTGAAGTGTTGCGGTTATGCGATATTCACAGCCAGGCACTTGAGGGGCGCATCGACCTCACGGGCATGAAAATAGTGGCGCCGGGACACCCGGTCGATACCTTTAAAAGAGAAAATCGTGAGTTGGAAAAGGTTGTCAGGCAACTTCATGAATTATTCAACCAGATTGACATGGAGCTTTCAGGCCCTGCAATGGAGAAATACCTGAATACCGTGAAGGGGCTGTTCAACAGCCTGATGGATGTCGACAAACATTATCGCCGCAAGGAAAATCTTTTGTTCCCATTCCTTGAAAAATATGGCATTACCGGTCCCCCGAAGGTTATGTGGGGGAAGCATGACGAAACCCGCGACCTGTTGAAGAATGCGATCAATGCGCTGAACATGCCCGGTGATTTCAACAACGAAATGATGAAGATGAAGATGGAGCTTCATCTCTTGCCGGCAGCAAAGGCCATCACCGACATGATCATGAAAGAAGAGGAGATCCTTCTGCCCATGACCCTCGATAAGCTGACCGAAACCGACTGGTATGAAATTTACCGGCAAACCAACGAAATCGGTTATTGCCTGTACGATCCGGAGGTCACCTGGAATCCGAAGGGAGTCGATATCGCGGAGGAGACATCGGCTGAGGAGGGCAATGTAAACCTTCCAAGCGGAAAATTCACCTCCGAAGAACTACTGGCCATACTGAACACCCTGCCGGTTGACCTCACGTTTGTAGACCGCAACGACAAGGTAAAGTACTTTTCACAGGGCAAGGAGCGTATTTTCGACCGGAACCGGGCCATCCTGGGTCGTGATGTAAGGATGTGTCACCCCCCGGGGAGTGTTCACATTGTTGACCAGATCATCGGAGACTTCAAGAGCGGTAAGGCCGACAGCGCTCCTTTCTGGATCCAGATGGGCGGGAAGTTTATCCATATCGAATATTTTGCGCTGCGGAATGAACAGGGTGAGTACCTCGGAACCCTGGAAATGTCGCAGGATCTTACCGAGAAAAGGAAGATCAGCGGTGACCAGCGACTGCTTTCGTACCAGAAAACAGAAACGGGGAAATCTCCGGTTCAACCAGAACCGCCGCAACATAATGATTCCAGTCATCAGCACGGTTCAACTTCTCCTCAAAAAACTTCACAAATGAACAAACCAAATTGGCTTGACCTAAGCCGCATAATCATACAACTTGATGCCCGGCCACTGCTTGCCCAGGGCCTCCATCCGCTGGAACAGGTACAACAGCAATGTGCAACACTGAATCCCGGGGAGATATTTGAGATCATAACACCCTTCCCGCCATCTCCGATGATTGAGAAAATGGCCGCAGCAGGTTTCGAAGCATATTCGGAAACTGCCGCTGATGGGATGTTTCACACATATTTTCAAAAAAATAGCGAATATGCGAAATAGCGGAGTCACGAATCTTTCGGGACTTCGCTATTTCACTGCCACGCTAATTGTTTTCTATGCTCCGTTTCCTTAGAAAATACCATAAGTGGTTCAGCCTGGTCGCAACTATTTTCATACTCTTTTTCGCAGTATCTGGCATAATCCTGAATCATAGGGAGATGTTGTCAGGGATTGACGTAAACAGGAAACTTTTACCACCGGGTTACAGGTACAGCAACTGGAACCTGGCAGCAGTAAAAGGGGCGGTTGTTGGAGGGAATGACAGTGTTTTGATCTATGGTAATATTGGGGTATGGTTAACTGACAGTACTTTCAGCTCCTTTCATGATTTTAATGCGGGTTTCCCCGGGGGAATTGACAATCGGAAAATCAATACCATGTCATGGTCTGCCGGATCGGGGCTATATGCCGGCACCTTGTTCGGGCTTTACCGGTTTGAAGGAAATTCCTGGGTTAAAGTGCAACTGCCTGTTGATGGAGTGCGTGTCGTAAAAGTACTCCACCATGGTGACAGTTTGCTGGTGATGACACGTTCGAATCTGTTTGTTGCCAGAAGTGCATCTGGATATCAACATTTTCGGGAGATCCATGTTCCAAGAGGTGAAGATGATGACGGGAAAGTTGGTCTCTTTAAAACGATCTGGGTAATTCACAGTGGCGAGATTTTTGGACTGGCGGGAAAGTTAATTGTTGATGGTGTTGGCATCATTTTCATCATTCTCTGTATCACCGGGCTGATATACTTTTTCGTGCCATACCGGTTGAAAAGCCTTAAAGATGAAATCCGGCGGTCAAAGCTGAAACAGTTCAACAAGTCATCACTGAAATGGCATAATGTGGTTGGATCATGGGCAATCCTCATTTTACTGCTTAATACTGCCACAGGAATATTTCTGAGGCCACCATTGCTCATTCCCATTGCCGGAGTGCGGGTGGAAAAACTCAAGTATACTGAGCTCGATGATCCAAATCCATGGTTCGACCGGTTCCGTGACCTGATATATGATAATGGATCGGGACGTTACCTGGTTGCCACCAGTGAAGGGATTTATTATTCTGATGACCGGTTTGGAAGCGAACTTAAGAGATTTGACCTTCAGCCACCTGTCAGTGTGATGGGGATCAATGTTTTTGAGGTTTTGGAGCCGGGACGATATCTCGTGGGTTCGTTCAGTGGTATCTTTGAGTGGAGTCCATCAACCAGCAGGATCATTGACTTTTTTACCGGGTTGGAGTTTGTTGACACCGGGCAGCGTGGCGCACCATTCGGTAATCTTACCGTTGCAGGGTATTTGAAAATGGCTAATGGAAGCGAATACATCTTCGAATATGCAGCCGGAGCCATCGGCCTGACATCGGCGCCGCCCTTTGTTCAAATGGATGATACAGTCATTAAAAGCGCCCCGGTATCGTTATGGAATGTGATGCTTGAGGTGCACACCGGCCGGATCTTTGAACCGATCCTGGGCCGGTTATACATCCTTGTGGTTCCCATCATTGGTATCTTCACCTTGTTTATCCTGGTGACCGGTTTTTTCTCGTGGTGGCTGGCGAAGCGGAAGAAGAACATAGCCCGTTTGAAGTAAAATCAACCCAACTTGAATATCTCCTTCAACTCTTTGTTTGACAGATCGCCAATCCACTTTTCGCCGGAGGAGACTGTCAGGTTGGCCAACTCCTTTTTGCTATTCAGCATCTCGTCAATTTTTTCTTCAAACGTTCCACGTGTAAGCAGCCGGCTCACCATTACGTTTTTATCCTGACCGATGCGATAGGCACGATCGGTGGCCTGGGCCTCAACGGCAGGGTTCCACCAGAAATCATGGTGAATCACATGGCTGGCGGAGGTAAGGTTAAGCCCCGTACCACCCGCTTTAAGCGACAGGATGAAAACCCACTGGTTTCGTTGATGTTGAAATGCCTCGACGAACTCGTCACGCTGCTTACGGGTTGTTCCGCCATGCAGAAATAGTGGTGTGAAGTCAAATTGTTTTTCGATCATTGTGACCAGTACTTCGCCCATCTCACGATATTGAGTGAACAGAAGCGTTTTTTCACCTGCTTCATGGATGTTTTCCAGCAAGTCCATCAGTACCAGCGATTTTCCGGAAATGGCAGGATCGGCTTTCCCTTTTTTCAGAAAATTATCAGGATGGTTGCAAATCTGTTTCAGGGCG